>JAEEGL012093808.1_pt1 | contig 34434 bp, 27 predicted proteins | sample 9134231 | NCBI WGS metagenome assembly JAEEGL01 (sample SAMN16246548, study PRJNA631951) | gut metagenome | biome: gut microbiome; feature: rumen; material: fiber-attached | host: Bos | place: Iran: Karaj | collected 2018-10
GAGTACATAAAGAAATGTGAAACTAAAGATTTAATCAAATATGGTTTGATACCAGAGTTAGTTGGTAGACTTCCAGTTGTAGCAACTCTTGAATCACTTGACGAAGAAGCACTCATAAAGATACTTACTGTTCCTAAAAATGCACTCATAAAACAATATCAAAAACTTTTAAAGTTTGACAATGTAGAATTAAAATTTACAAATGAAGCACTAAAACTCATGGCTCATAAAGCGATGGAGCGAAATCTTGGTGCAAGAGGACTTCGCGGTATCATAGAAGAAATCATGAGAGATGTTATGTATGAAGTACCAGATGATCCAAAAATTGTCGAAGTAATAGTTGACGACAAATGTATAAGTGAAGGCAAAAAACCAGATTACATCTATGGTGAAAAACCAGACATAAGACCACAGAAGGAAAGAAAAAAAGCAATACAAAAATCAGCTTAAATAATATAATCATAGTATGTCAAGCAAAGTACCTAAAGTGAATAAAGGTAGTTTTTTAGTTGCTCTAATACTTTCAGTATTAGTGGTTTTTATTGGGATTTTTATAATGTCAAAAAAGCAAGACCTTGATTTTGATGAGGTTGGAAGTTTTGGTTTGGCGAATAATACTTACCAACTTGACATAGAAGATTATAAAATTTATACTGGCGAGGAACTACTTTTAAAATATGCGGCAGTTAAAAGCGGAGAAGAATTTAATGTAAAAAATGTTTTTTTTAATCAAACAATGGATACACATCCGCCGATATATTATCTCATACTTAACTTTGTTTGTTCGATAAGAAAAAATACTTTTTCAATGTGGTATGGTCTTGTCATAAACTTAATTCTGATGGTGTTTTTATTTTGGGAAATGCGATATGTTTTTGACCTAGTCATTTCAGACAAAAATATGTCGACGATTCTTAGTCTGATTTCATTCTTCACCTATGGCTTTATAAATGAACTCGTATTTATAAGAATGTATGTGCTTCTTTCAGTCATAAGTCTAGGATTTGCAATTCTAATTATAAATGCGATTAGGGCAAATGCATCAAGCCAATTACCAAAACAACAAAAAAATCAAATAATATTTTTAATCAAGTTTTTTTCTATTTGTGTTCTAGGCATACTCACTCAATACCATTTTGCAGTGTTTGCTTTTTATTTTTCACTTTTGTTTGCAATTTATTTGATTCAGAAAAAAGAAATAAAATTGTTGTGTTTAACAATTTTATCTGGTATTCTCGCTATATCTATATCCTTTGCAATTTTCCCAGGTATTATCAATCATATATTTGGAAAAAATTCATTACATGCATTAAATGGTGAGCAGGAAAGATCCTTGTCAGCTAAGTTCTACGGAATATTACTTACAATTAAAAGATCATTTTTTGGAAATGCGATATATTTTTATTTTGCAGTCTTGGTATTACTTATAGTTATTGTATCAATAAATTTAGCAAAAGCAAATAAAAAGACAAGTACAAATGCAAAAACGAACAAAGCTAACATTTCAAATATTTCCAACCACGAGCAAAGTAACAATAATTTTATAAAGTCGTGCGTTTTAAATTATCACTGGTATTTTATTATTTTATTATGTTCTATTTACTATTATATTGTTATTTCACTTACAGTTAAATACACTTTCGCCCGTTACCTATACAATATTTACCCATTTATAATAGTGGCAATCTTAGCACCAATTTATTTATTATTAAAAAATATAAAACCAAATCTAAAATACCTAACAATAGTTATGGTTTTAATACTTGTTATTGGTTCACGATTTAAAGAAGAACCATTTTCACTTAATCTAAAAACGAAGGAGTTTAGCAACTTCCTCAATGAAAATAAAGATACCAAAATTCTTTCATTATATACAACTATTGATAAGAATGGGAGAGAAAATACAGTAGATACTTCACTTTGGAAGCTTCAAAGACCGGTATATACTTTTAGAAATATGGAAAAAATAACATTTGTAGATATGAGTAAAAATCGCGACGTGCTATATTTCAAAACAGACCAACTTGCAAATGACAATAAGTTATTTTTACTTATATATAGTGGAGAAAACGACGATGAAGTAATTGGCGCTATCATGCAAAGCAACAACTACAATTCAGTCAATAAAATAATTGAAAATACCTACTATCATATGTATTTGCTCACCCGTTAATAATAAAAAAAATTAAAATTTGGGAAAATTTGGGGACGGGGTATATTATTTGAAATTTGGGGACACCCTTTATTCATATGAAAAAAGTCATAAATAAAATAGAATCATTGAAGTCCGCTCCACTCATTCTACTTTGCTATTCCATAGCATTAAAGTTTTTTATGAGCATGTATTCTATTCGTTTCAGTGAAGTTTATACAGATAACGATGGAGCTATATACTACATTATCGGGAAAGCAATAATGCATGGTAAAGTTTTGTATAAAGATATATTTGATCATAAAACTCCATATGTCTTTTTTGCAAATGCAGCGGCATCTTTATTAGAAAAAAATCATCTTGGTCTTTTCATTTTGGAAATTACAATTTTATTCATCACACTTTTATATACCTACAAGTTTGCAAAATTTTTCACAACAAAATTCAGAAGTATATTATGCGCATTTTCTTTCGGTATAATCTTAAACATCCCCCAAATAACATTTTCGTATAGTAGAACAGAAGAATATGCTATCGCCTTTATGATGGTTGCACTTTTTCTATTCTCAAAATATTATTTCTTAAATGATATAAATTCTCATAATTCAAATGAGATTGCAAATGCAATTGCCAATTCTTTAAATACATATTTATTATATCCAATGTTTTTTATTGGCATACTTGCTGGATTTACCTTCATGACAAACATTCGTTCAATGATATTATTTGTGCCATTTGCAATTTCGCTTATGATAAAATGTATAACAGAAAAAAAATATTTGCAAGTGCTTAAATTGTTTTTTGCTGGAATTATAGGAGTTGTAATTTCACTTATTCCTTATATCATATATATGATACTTACGGATAGTGTTAAAGATGCATACTATGCAATATTTACATTTAATTTTAATTACTTAAATTCAGCAATTAATGATAAAAACGATTTCGCTGCAACAGTTTTAAAATTTATTAAAGAGCAAATGACAGTGTATGTAGTTACTTTCGTATCATTCATCGCTCTACTAAAATTAAAATTTAATAAATATTTAAAATTAGCTGTAATTTCATCTTTCATTATCGCATTTATATATATTACATTTTCAAAAAGGCCTTACCCATATTATCTTGTGATATTTACTCCGTATTTTTTAGCATTATATTTTATAGTTTTAAATGCATTTGACAAATGTCATTTATTTAATTCACATAATAAATCAGGAAAAATTCTTTTGACACAAAATATAAAAATTGTTTTGTGCTTTGTGATGTTTGTGCTAATTGGAATATTAATTAGTTATAAAGGATTAGACAATCGCTATAAAAATAATCTTCTAAGGTCAGGCAGAATCAACAGAGTTATTGATAATTTTTATAAAAATAAATCTGATTTGAAAGTATTGTCATATGGATTTTTTCCCGAGTTGTATGTATTTACACACACTATACCAAAGTATAAATATTTTATGATTCCAAATGTCGCCTATAAAGTTGATAGGACAGCATATGATGCTCAATATGATTACATAACTTCTCTAGATCCAGACCTTATTGTTTCTAAAAGTAATGGGTTTTATGATAGTCTGCCTGATGTAAAGGCTAATCAAGTTAATTATATTTTGAGTAGTGAATATACCCTAGAAGATACAATTAAAACAAATGAATATGATGGTGATATATATGTATTTGCAAAAAAGCAATAATATTTTGCATTTTTTATAAATTGTGTTATAATAAGAATAGAGGGATTATGTAATAAAGGAGATTGGTATGGCAAATAAAGATCGAATCCAAGAAGCGCTTGGTGAAGCTAGGGAAAATCTAATTTTAGGAAAATACAATGATGCTATGATGCTCATGGCCCAAATTACTATGGATGTGATAGAACATATAACTGATGAAGCACTCATAGTGTCAAAAGGTTATGAAGAAGATTTGAAAACTTTAAATGCTAATGGCATCATTGCAGATGACACTGCACATAATTTTGAAACATTGATTATAAGTGGTGTTCAAGCTCACAATGGAGTAGATATTCCAAAAGAACATGCTGAGCAAGCACTTCAAGTTTTGACAAATGAATTAGATATTATATTCAAAAATGAAGACATAAATCCACAACTTACAGATAATCTTGAAGAAAAATCTAAGTTTGACGCAAATGCCAAAGAAGGAACTGTATTTGAATATGATGAAAATGATGAGCCATATCCAGGTGACTTTAGTAAAGATATGACAGTAGAGGGTTCAACCCCAGCATTTATGCAGAAAGATCCATCTGATTTTAGAACTCGTGAAAGAATCAGAGCACAGATGCTTGAAAATGAAGCAAATAAAAAAACAAGAAAAAACAAATCAAAACTTGTAGCTATAATCATACCAATAGTTTTAGTTATTATGTTAATTTTTGTAGTTCGTGCTGCAATTTCTGTGATAAGAGGTGGCGGCGAAAATAGAAAGCAAGTTGAAACAACAACGATAGTTGAGACAACAGAAACTGAAACAACTACACCAATTGAGACAGAACCACCAGCACCAGCAGAGGCAGGATATTATCGTGTAACAGGAGATCTTGTGAAGATAAGAGATGCAGCATCAACTGAAAGCTCTAAGGTTCTTGCAACTGTAAATAAAGATGCAACAGTTATGGTAAAACAATTTTACAATAATGATTGGGCACTTATATCATATGAAGGAAGAGATGCTTACATCTCAAGAAAGTATATAAAGAAAGCAGATGATTTAAATGCTATAACGAGAGAGGATTAAAATGCAATTTATAAATGAATTAAAAGATGGCGATAAGTTAAATTCAATTTATCATGTAAAAACAAAATCTCAAGCTACAGCAAAAACTGGAAAGGATTATTTTAATGTCGGTCTTTCAGATAGGACAGGAGTAATTGATGGAAGAATTTGGGATGTAAATGCACCTGGAATAGAAGAGTTTAAAGCTGGTGATTTTGTAGAAGTAGAAGCAGATGTAATATCGTATAATAATCAACTACAAGTTAAAATATATAGAGTTAGAGTAGCTGATAAATCAGAAGTAAATAGTGAAGATTATTTTGCTAAATCAAAATATGATAAAGAAAAAATGGCAAAAGAGTTGGATGCTTTTATTGATGAAGTTAAGAATGCAAATTTTAAAAAATTATTAAAATCGTTTTTCATAGACGATAAAAATTTTCGTGAGAAATTTCTAAACCATCAAGGTGCAAAAACAGTGCACCATTCTTTTGTTAGTGGTTTGCTTGAGCATACCGTATCTACTACAAGACTTTCAAAGGTTATAGCAAAAAATTATGATGATATTAATCTTGATTTAGTCATAACTACTGCACTTCTCCATGATATAGCAAAACTTGATGAAATATCATATTATCCAGATAATGAATATACAGATGAAGGTTATCTCATAGGTCATATTGTGATGGGATATGGCATTATCAAAAATAGGATTGATGAACTTGGTGGATTCTCAAAAAATGAAGAGGATGAACTTCTTCATTGTATATTATCGCATCATGGTACACCAGAGTTTGGTTCGCCAAAACAGCCAATGCTTATGGAAGCATATGTTGTGTCTCAAGCTGATAATACTGATGCAAAACTTGAGATTATGAGAGAAAGTATTGCAAATGCAAAGGTAACCAACAAAATGGATGCAAATGGTTTCGTATCAAATAATTTCATGAATACTAAATTCCGCGAGTCAAAATTATAATAACAATAGCAAATAATGATAAATTTTGTATCTGGAAAATTGAGAGAAGTCTTGAATGATAAAATAGTTGTGGAAACCAATGGCATAGGCTTTGGTATATATTTTCCTGCTTCAAATTTTGCAAATCTTCCAGAACTTGATAGCGACATAAAAGTATTTACATATATGCATGTAAAGGAAGAAGAGATGAGTCTCTATGGTTTTCTAACACGTGAAGATAGAGAGATGTTTTTAAAACTTCTAACTGTAAATGGTGTAGGACCAAAGGGTGCACTCAATATAATTTCAAATCTTGGTTTTTCGACTCTTATGAAAGCAATTGCAAATGAGGATAGCAAACTTATATCAAGTGTTTCGGGTATTGGATCAAAAACTGCAAGTAAGATATGTATTGAACTTGGAGATAAAGTTCGCAAGATGAATTTTGAAGGAAAGATAGATATCATAAAACAAAATAATTCTGAAAATAAAAAACTAAATGCAATTAAAGATGAAGTTGTTGAAGCAATGGTAAAACTCGGATTTAAAGAAGCAAGAGCTCGAGAAATTTTAAATAATCTAAATCTCACTGGGTCAGAAACTACAAGTGAAATTTTAAAACTAGCACTTAAGAATAATTAATTATGGCTAAGAAGAAGATTTTAAATGTAAATAGCACAAGCGATGATAAGAAGGACGATGCTATGCTTCGTCCTCATATTTTAGATGAGTATATAGGACAGGAAAAATTGAAAGAGCAGTTGCGAATCTATATTAGTGCTGCAAAAAAAAGAAAAGATTCACTTGATCATTGTTTGTTTTATGGACCACCAGGACTTGGCAAGACAACGCTTGCCTATATAATTGCAAATGAGATGAATGTTAATATTAAAACTGCAAGTGGACCAACATTTGAAAAACCTGCAGACATAGCATCCATTCTTTCAAATCTTGAAGAAGGTGACGTGCTTTTTATAGATGAGATTCATAGAATTAATTCTGCAGTTGAAGAAGTATTGTATTCAGCCATGGAAGATTTTTATATTGATATTGTCCTTGGAAGTGAGGGGACAGCACATTCTATAAGGCTTGACCTTCCACATTTTACTTTGGTAGGTGCGACTACTATGCCAGGACTTTTGTCTGCACCACTTCGTGATAGATTTGGAATTATTTCAAAGCTTGAGTATTATGAAGATAGTGAACTTGAACAAATTGCAAATAGAACTGCAGGAGTTTTAAATGTTAGAATTGATAAAGAAGGCGCAAAAGAGGTAGGTATGCGTTCTCGTGGTACTCCAAGAATAGCAAACCGTCTTATAAAGCGAATTAGAGATTTTGCAGAAGTAAAATATGATGGAGTTATCACAAAGAAAGTAGCAGATGAAACACTTGATGTGCTTGATATAGATAAATTAGGTCTTGATGAAAATGATAGAAAATATTTGCAAGTTTTAATCAACAACTCAAATGGCAAAGGCGTAGGAATAGAGACACTTGCTGTGACTTTAGGAGAAGATGCCGGAACAATTGAAGAGGTTTATGAGCCATTTCTTATCATGAAAGGGCTTATTAAAAGGACAAAACAGGGAAGAGTGGCGACGGAGATGGCATATAATCATCTTGACGTGCCATATCAAACTTCTTATCTTACATAAAATATGATTGGAAAATTAGATTATAATAACATAGAATTATTGTCGCCTGCTGGAAGTTTTGAGTGTGCGAAGGTGGCAGTAGAAGCAGGTGCTGACGCGATTTATATGGGTGGAGCAAAGTTTGGTGCGAGAGCATTTGCAAAATCAGTTGAAGAAAACTCTATTGCAAAATCAATAGAGTATGTTAAAAATAATGGCAGGAAGTTTTATTTGACTGTAAATACACTCTTTAAGCAAAAAGAGCTTAAAGAGGTTTTTTTATTTTTGGATGATATAGTAAGCGTGGGTGTCGATGCATTTATTGTGCAAGATTTGGGCGTGGCAATGATGTTAAAAGACAAATATCCTGATGTTGAGTTACATGCATCAACTCAGATGATGATTACATCAAGTAAGGCAATTAACTTAGTTAAGTCACTCGGTTTTACTCAAGTAGTATTAGCAAGAGAGTTATCTATAAAAGAAATAAAAGCGATAAAAAAAGAAGTTGGCGATGACATAAAACTTGAGGCCTTTGTTCATGGATCAATGTGTTACTGTTATAGTGGCGCCTGCCTCATGTCCAGTTTCATAGGTGGTGAATCAGGCAACCGAGGTCGCTGTAAGGGGCCATGCCGCCTCCCCTACCATTTAAATTTGGGGACGGGGTATATTATTGGTAAAAAGGGGACACTCTTTAATTCGGCAAAATCAAACACCCCATACATACTTTCTATGAAAGATATGTGCGCACTCAATTCATTGCAGGGATTAATAAATGCAGGAGTCACCTCATTTAAGATAGAAGGTCGTATGAGGCAAGCAGATTATGTTGCAGGGGTTACAAAAACTTATCGTAAATATTTAGATACAATTATTAAGGATAATCAAACTGCAAAGGTAGATAACAACAATTTAACTATTGGGGCGAATCTTAGGAGCCCTCGTAAGGGCGAGCTATGCGAGGCCGACATTGAAAAAGATGAAAAATATTTACTAGAACTTTATAACAAAGGCGGATTTACAAATTACTACGACAAGCATAATGGCGCTGATATGATACAGAAGTATGAGAGAAAATAATTGTCTTAGATAGATATGTATAAGGTGAAAGTTGAAAATTTATATCAATTTGAAATTGCACTTACATCTAAAAATGTGAGTGAGATTATTTTGGCACGAGATAGTTTTTCTGAAAAAGATTTGCCAAAACTAGTTGATAAGATTAAAAAGTCCAATAAACTTTCGTGGATTTTGATGGAACGAATTTCACGATATGAAGAAAATATGAAGCCATTTGATTTAAGGCAGAGTACTGATAAGATTTTTGAAATCAAAAATCTTGATGGCATAATCATACAAAATCTTGATTCATTTGCATATATGTTGCGCAAAATTAACAAGGCAAATAATGAGGAACTGAAGGTTGAACTTAATTACACCATGAATTGCTATAATATTGAGACAAAACAGCTATATGAAAACTTGTATAACGAAAAAAGAAATAATGTAAATGAAGTTCCGCTGCTATTTACTGCACCAGTTGAGTTAAATACTTATGAATTGAGAGATGTAGGTTACGATACTATGGTATTATATAGTTATATAGATACGATGGTGTCTGCAAATTGCCTTCGCAAAGCGACAACAAGTATAGGGACAAAAATTACTCATGCAGTTCAGAATAATAGCATAAAGACAAAACAAATAACTAATAAAAATAATACTATAGTAGCAGATAAAACTGCTTCAACTATTATTTGCAAGAATAGATTTGATTTTAATAGAGTAAAAGATTTTTCGTCATATATTATAGATAGAAAGGGTGCGAAACTTCATTACAAAACTTATTGCAAATATTGCTACAACAAAATATTTAACACTGAACCACTGTTTTTACTTGATAAAGCTGAAGAGATTTTAGGTGCAAATATTATGCACCCACATTCTATGGCAAGTTTTAGGATTGATTTTAGTTTTGAAAATGAGAAAGAAGTTGAAAATATATTAAAAACCAAGTGCCCAGATAGCTTTACGAGGGGGCATATAAAAAATAGTATAAAATAATAAGGAGACAATATGCTTAATTTTGAGAGTGATTACACTACAGGGGCGCACCCTGAGATATTAAAAAGACTTAATGAGACAAATTTTGAAGCATTGTCTGGATACTGTGTTGACAAATATTGCAAGAGTGCGAAAGAGAAAATCAAGAAAGCGATTGGAACTAGGAATGCAGATGTTGAGTTGCTTGTGGGTGGAACTCAGACAAATGCCATTGTAATCTCGACTATGCTTAAAGATTACGAGGGTGTAATTGCTGTAGACTCTGGACATATAAGCACTCATGAAGCTGGTGCGATAGAATATTCAGGACACAAGATTTTAAATATTAAAGGTAAAGATGGAAAACTAGATGCGAAAGATTTGAAAGAATATCTTGCGACATTTTTTGCTGATGACAATCGAGAACATATGGTGTATCCAGGGATGGTTTATATTTCGCATCCGACCGAACTTGGTAGCATTTACAAAAAACAGGAATTAAAAAATATTTACAACATTTGCAAGAGTTATAAGATTCCATTGTTTATTGATGGCGCGAGACTTGGCTATGGGTTAATGAGTAAAGAGTCGGATATGACATTAAAAGATTTTGCTAAACTGGCAGATGTATTTTACATTGGTGGCACTAAGGTTGGTGCGCTTTGCGGCGAAGCAGTAGTATGGACTAAAAATAATAAGCCAAAAAACTTTGTGACATCTATAAAAAGGAGAGGCGCACTACTTGCCAAAGGTAGACTTCTTGGAGTTCAATTTGATACTCTGTTTACAGACAATTTGTACTTAAAGATAAGTAAGCATGCAATAGACATGGCAGAAAAATTGAAAAAGATATTCAAAGAAAAGAAATATAAGTTCCTTATGGATTCCCCAACAAACCAAATCTTTTTAATAATGGATAATACCCTAATCAAAAAACTGCAAAAGAAAGTTGCATTCAGATTTTGGTCAAAATACGATGATAAACATAGTGTAATGAGATTTGTGACAAGCTGGTCGACGAGGGAAGCGGAGGTGGAGGAGATTAAAGAAGTGTTGACTGCAAAATAGTTTGTATAAATTGCAATGTTGTAATCAAATGTTGACAAATGATTACAAAACAACTATAATATGATTACTGGAAAATACAAAAAGTATGAGTTCTTTAAATATTGAATATTAATCAAATTGAGTATTTGGAGGCAATATGACAAACACACTTTTACAATTTCGTGTGGATAATAAATTAAAAAAAGATGCTACAAAAGTATATGAGGATTTGGGACTTGATTTGCCGAGTGCCATAAAACTTTTTATGAAAAAAACTATTAAGTTGCAAAAGCTTCCATTTTCTATAAATGATGAGAATGATGAATTGGAACAAGCAATAATGCAAAATAAAAAGAATGCGATAGAAGAATTGGATGCCATGAATTTTAAAATATCCAAGGCAATTGATGAAGATGATGAAATATTTAATGGCATTATGGAGAAGTATGAGAGTATTGATTGATACTAATATTTTAATAGATTTTTTATTGAAGCGAGATCCATATTATAAAAATGCAAAAGAAGTTTTAATGGTTTGTACGCATGAAAATGTGAAAGGCTTCATTGCCATGCATACTGTATCGAATTTATGGTATATATTAAGAAATGAAACTCATGAAAATAGAAGAAAGTGTTTGAGAATAATTTGCACGGCGCTCATTGTTTGTTTTACAAATCACAATGAAGTATACAGTGCCATAAAGAATACAAATATGAAAGATTTAGAGGATTGCATGCAAGACTCATGCGCATATGTCAATAAGTTAGATTATATAATAACAAGAAATATAAAAGATTTTAAAAATTCTCGTGTGCAGGCAATAAGGCCAGAAGACTTTATTAAAAAAATTATAGTAAAAGAGAAAATTTGAATGTATTTATAAATACTGAAAAACCTATTTATAATAAACAAAGGTTGAATTAATATTTAAAGGAGAGTCGAAATGATTGATTTAGAAAATTTACAGAGCAATTACATTGTCATTGCAATCCTTGTGCTGATTGCCCTTCTTTTGATTGCAGTTATCATACTTATATTTATGACGGCGAGCAGTGGCTCAAAGGATAAGGATGAGTCAAGATATTTAGCTTCTATGATAAAGGATCTTGAGAAAAATATTATCAAAGATTCAAATGAGGGCTTCGTCAAGATTCTCAATCAAAATCAAATTAATTCAAAAAACCTTACTAAAGAGATGCAAGAGTCTCTTGATAAAATAAACAATACAAATGAGACAAAGTTAAATGAGATTCGTTCTGCAAATGAGGAAAAGTTAAATGTCATAGAGAGAAACATTAATGATAAACTTGACAAATCTTTGAATGAGCGACTTGATAGTAGTTTTAAAACAATAGGGGAACAATTACAAAATCTCCAAGTTACAAACGGCAAACTTTTAAATATGTCTACAACTATTACTGATTTACAAAAATCTCTTTCAAATGTGAAAACTCGTGGTGTGTTTGGTGAAAAACAACTTGATGATATTTTATCAAATATTATGACGCAAAACATGTATGAAACTCAATTTAGATTGAAAAATAATGATGAGAAAAAAATTGATTTTGCCATAAAGATTCCAAATAAGGATGATGATGGCTTTATATATTTACCTATAGATGCAAAGTTTCCAAATGATAGATATATAGATGTTGTAAATGCTTCTGAGGGTAGAGATGAGGAAGCATTGAAACTCGCTATTAAGAATTTGAAAGATGAAGTTTTAAAACAGGCTAAGAGTATATCTGAAAAATATATTGAGCCACCAATTACTACAGAGTTTGCGATTATGTTTTTGCCTACAGAAGGTTTATATGCTGAGTGCCTTAGAATTAGAGATTTGGCAGATGTTTGTCAAAAAGATTATAATGTGCTTCTTGCAGGCCCTACAACCATTACTGCACTTATAAATAGTTTTAGTATCGGCTTTAAATTTTTACAAGTAAATAAGAATAGTAAAGAGATTGCCAAAATTTTGCAAGCAATAAAAGTTCAATATGGAAGATTTGAGGAAGAAATAGATAAGACTAAGAAGAGCCTTGAAAGTGCAACTCGTTCAACCGACCAACTTGCAAAACGGAACCAAATGATTACAAGCAAGCTAAAGAGCTTTGATGAGATTGGCATCGGCGAATCTGACAGCTTACTTGGCTTAGACGAATCGTAAGGGCGAATGGAGACATCGTAGGGGCGAGCTTGCGAGCCCTTAAAACTTAATTACATCATTATTTATCAAATGATTAAATTGAATTGACAAAAGTTATATATTATGCTATAATTCAATTTAATCATTTTTTTGTGAATGATAAAATTAGATAGGTTGATGAGTAAATTAAATGAGATCATTTGATTATAGTAAAAAGTGGGGAAAAACATTAACACCTGAGGTTGTTGCCTTACTTACTCAAATTCATGAGTTTAAAGGAAGACAAGAACAGTATATAGATGTTAAAGCAGATGTGCTTTCGCAATTAATTGGAGTGGCAAAAATACAAAGTACAGAGGCATCAAATAAAATAGAGGGAATAAGAACTACTGATGAAAGATTAAATGCTTTAATGAAAGACAAAACGATGCCAAAAAATAGAAATGAATGTGAAATTGCAGGATATAGAGATGTGCTCAATACAATACATGAAAATCACGACTACTTACCAATCAAACCAACCATGATTTTACAACTGCATAGAGATTTATATAAATTTGAAAGTTATGACATTGGAGGAAAGTATAAATCAACTGATAATGTTATTGAAGAAGAAGATGAAAATGGAAACAAGTTTGTGAGATTTAGACCAGTAGCGGCATTGGAAACTCCTGATGCTATGCAAAACTTGTGTGATGAATACAATAATGCATTGGGAGAAGGTAAAATAGATTCTTTAATTTTAATGGCTATGTTTATTTTAGATTTTTTGTGTATACATCCATTTAATGATGGAAATGGTAGAATGAGTAGGCTTTTAACTTTGCTGATATTATATAAGGCTGGTTATGTTGTTGGTAAGTATATAAGCATTGAACATTTAATAGAAAAAACAAAAGATTCTTATTATGATAGTTTAGAAAAAAGTTCTGTAAAATGGCATGAAAATGAAAATAATTACATTCCATTTTTAAAATATATTCTCGGGGTATTGTTAGCTGCATATAGAGATTTTGCAGATCGAATAAAGTTAATAGATTATGGTAAATTGTCAAAGCCAGAGCGAATAGCAAGATTTATCAAAGATTCATATGGCGAAATAACTAAAACAGAAATATTGAAAGAATTTCAAGACATTAGTCAAATTACAGTACAAAGAACTTTAGCTGAACTTTTAGAAAAAGGTGATATTACAAAAATTGGTGGTGGTAGATATACAAAATATGTATGGAATAGAAATAAATAGTAAGTGAGGTGAAAAATGGTAACTGGTGAAATAAGAAATAAAATTGACAGTTTATGGGATGCTTTTGCAGCAGGCGGCATAGTAAATCCGCTTGAAGTTATTGAGCAAATAACTTATCTTATGTTTATAAAAGATTTGGATGATATAGACATAATGAGTAGTAAAGAGGATAGCATGCTTGGAATGAAACATGAAACTATTTTTAAAAATAAAGTATTAGTTAATGATAGAGAGATTGATGGTCTAATTTCAAGCACTATGAAGCAAAGAAAATGTATGACCTTATACAAAATGAGGTGTTCCCATTTATAAAAAATTTGCATGCAGAAAAAGAGAGTGCATATTCTAAATACATGAATGATGCTATATTTAAAATACCAACACCGCAGTTGCTTCAAAAAGTAGTTTCTGCTCTTGATGAAATATATGACATTATGAATAGTATGCAAAAGACAGATGTTCGTGGTGACGTATATGAATATTTGCTTTCAAAAATATCTCAGTCAGGTCTCAATGGCCAATTTAGAACACCAAGGCATATTATTAAAATGATGGTAGAACTTATGAAGCCTACTGAAAAAGATTTTATATGTGATCCAGCATGTGGAACGAGTGGTTTTTTAGTTATGTCGGCGGAATATCTTAGAGATAATTTAAAGAAAGAAATATTTTTTAATGAAGAAAATAAAAAGCATTATAATAATGAAATGTTTACTGGTTATGACATGGATAGAACTATGCTTCGTATTGGTGCTATGAACATGATGACACATGGTATAGAAAATCCATTTATTGAGTATAGAGATAGTTTATCTGAACAAAATCAAGACAAGGATAAATACACATTAGTGCTTGCAAATCCGCCATTTAAAGGTAGTCTTGATGAAGACATAGTTTCACCTGATTTGTTAAAAGTATGTAAAACTAAAAAGACTGAATTATTGTTTTTAACTTTATTTTTGAGAATGCTTAAAGTTGGTGGTAGATGCGCTTGTATAGTTCCAGATGGTGTTCTTTTTGGTTCTTCAAATGCACATAAAGCAATTAGAAAAGTATTAATAGAAGACAATAATTTGAATGCAGTAATATCTATGCCAAGTGGAGTGTTTAAACCATATGCAGGAGTTTCTACTGCGATTTTAATATTCACAAAAACTGGAGCTGGTGGAACAGAAAATGTGTGGTTTTATGATATGACAGCAGATGGGTTCTCACTTGATGATAAGAGGGCTCAAGTTAATGAAAATGACATACCAGATATCATTGAAAGATTTAACAATCTTGATAAGGAAAAGAAAAGGAAGAGAACAGATAAGTCGTTTTTGGTTCCTAAGAAGGATATAGTAGAAAATGGCTATGATTTGTCTATAAATAAATATAAAGAGACAATATATGAGAGAATTGAGTATCCGCCAACAAGTGAGATAATAGGTGATATAAAGAAACTTCAAGATGAAATAAGTATTGATTTAAAAGAATTGGAGAAAATGCTAAAAGATTAGTAACCAGCTAAAATATGCACAATATTTTTCATGATAGTGAGAAAATTTTAAAAAATCAAAAGTTTTTTCACGATAATGAAAAAACTTGACAATTATGCAATAATAAGGTAAAATATACATATATGATAAAACGTGAAGAGTATTTAAAAAAATTGAATAGTTTTAAAGAAAAAGAACTAATTAAAGTTATCACAGGTTTAAGGAGATCTGGGAAATCTATTTTAATGGATCAATTTATAGATTATTTAAAAGAGAACGAAACCAAGAACAAGCAAATAGTAAAAATTAATTTTGAAGAAAAAGAAAATGAAGAGCTTTTAGATAAGGATAAATTGTACAAATATATAATTGAAAAAACAAACGATAATGAAGGAAACTATAGTTATATATTCTTAGATGAAATTCAAAAAGTTAAAGATTTTCAAATTATTATTGATAGCTTATATGTAAAAAAGAATGTTGATATATATATCACAGGCTCAAATGCTGATTTGTTGTCCAGTGAACTTGCAACGCTACTCACTGGAAGATATGTTGAGATTAAGATGTTGCCACTATCATATAAGGAGTATATCTCTGATAAAAGCGACAGCGTAGAATTATTTAATGATTATTTAAATAATGGTGGACTACCTTACTTACTAAACCTTGAAACAAATGAAATGAAATATGAATATATAATGGGTTTATATAATACAATTTTAAATAATGATATAGTTAAAAGGCATAGTGATATTGATTTAACAACATTTGAAAATATATTAAACTTTATTATAGATAACACATCAAACATTGTGTCTCCAAATTCAATAGCCAATACATTAAATTCTTATGGAAAGAAAGTATCATACAATACAGTAGAAAAGTATATTAGATATATGAAAGAGTGCTTTTTAATATATGAGTGCAATAGATACAATATTTTAGGAAAACAAAATCTAAAAACCCTGTCAAAATATTATTTGGTTGATTTAGGGTTTAAAAAAGTTTCATCAATTAAAAATAATGCAAATATAGGATACAATATTGAAAACATAGTCTATCTTGAACTCCTTAGAAGAGGAAACATTGTAAATGTTGGAAAGGTAAATGATTTAGAAGTTGACTTTGTTGTAAAAAAAGAAAATGAAATTGAATACTATCAAGTTGCAACTTCATTATATGATGAAAAAACAAAAGAAAGAGAAATTAATTCATTAAAAACTATAAAAGATAATTACAACAAAACTATACTCACGCTTGATGATTATGGGATAGGGAAAGTTGATGGGATAAATATTGAGAATTTGAGGGAGTGGCTGTTAGAATATGAGTAATATAAAAGTGGTAGATAAAATTGAGAAAGAGAATAATACAGAAAATGTTACTTTGTTTTTAGGCAATGGCTTTGATTTAAACATGGGATTAAAAACTTCATATGAAGATTTTGTTTTGTATTATTTATACAAGGTAAAAAGTGATAATTTAAGTGTAATTAAATTAAAACAATTATTAGAAACAGAAGTAAAGAAAGAGAACTGGTGTGACTTAGAATTATTAATTGGAAAATTAACATCTGAGTTTACAGATGTCAAAGATTTTTATACTGCATTTTGCGATATTGGGAAAGAATTGCTTAACTATTTAACTATACAAGAAATTAAATTTGAGGAAAAAACTGATTTAGAGAAAAATAGTATAGCACATAATTTTATGGATGATATTTTAATTCTTCTAATGCATTATAGAACAGATAAAAATATTATAATTAATATTTTGACATTCAACTATACAATAATAATAGATAAATTGGTATCTATAATAAAGGAAAACTCAGAGTTAAATAATTTCTTAAATAGCAAAAATATAACAATAGAGGATATAATTCATTGTCATGGAAGTTATAAAACTGGAAAGATTTGCTTTGGGTTAAATGATGAATCACAAGTTAAGAATGTAGAAATGTTTGATAATAATTATAGATATATACAACAAATTATAAAACCATCTCGCAATAAATGTATTAATCAAAAAAGTGTAAAAGATAGCGATAAAATAATATTTGCATCAGACTTAATTGTTAATTATGGTTGCTCTTTTGGTAAAACTGATAAGTATTGGCTTGAGTTATTGACAAGATGGCTAGGAGGCATTTATAGTCATTTTATAAATAATAAACCCGATTATGAATTTATTCGAAATGATATTACTAACAATAGATTTTTATGGGTTTATTCGCATACTAGACGACCAGAATCAATGTTTGATGCAGACACATTAGAGTTTGAGGATAGAATTAAAGAAAAGTATTCATATAGGGATGATGATAGAATAAAGATTAAATATGACAATGTATTTGAAAATATGAAAAACATATTAAAATAAATATTAATTAAATTCTAATTTGTAGGGGAAGAAATGAAAATACAATTTAATGATATTTTTGTTGATTGTACAAGTGATGGAACAAAAATACCAAAAGAATCATATTTGAAAAGTGGTAAGTACATTATCATTGATCAAGGACAAAATCAAATTGCTGGTTTTACGAATCAAGAAGAAGGGGTATATAGTGATGTGCCAGCAATTATATTTGGAGATCATACTCGAGTAATTAAATATGTTGATAAACCATTTTTTCTTGGTGCTGATGGAGTAAAATTATTAAAGTCTGTTAAAAAAGATGTTAATTATAAATATTTGTATTATGCTTTGTTAAACTTAAAAGTATTAAATTTAGGGTATAATAGACATTTTAAATTATTGAAAGAATCAAATATTGAATATTGTGATGTAAACACTCAAAATAGTATTGTTAAGGTTCTTGATAAAATCAATAATATAATTCAAAAGCATAAAAAAGTAATGAGTTCTCTCGACACCCTCATCAAAGCTAAATTTGTAGAGATGTTTGGGGATCCAGTTAATAATTCAAAACATTTGGAGGTGAAAACATTATCTGAACTTGGCGAGTTTGGTAGAGGAGTGTCAAAACATAGACCAAGAAATGATCCAAAACTATTAGATGGTAAATATCCATTAATACAGACTGGAGATATTGCAAGTGCTGATTTATATATTGAGAATTATAATTCTACATATAGCGAAATAGGACTAAAACAAAGTAAAATGTGGAAGAAAGGGACACTTTGCATAACTATTGCTGCTAATATTGCAAATACAGCAATTTTAGACTTTGATGCTTGTTTTCCAGATAGCATTGTTGGCTTTAATTCTAATGGTCAAATTAATAATATATTTATGCATTATTGGTTTAGCTTTTTTCAATCAATTATATATAAGCAAGCACCTGCAGTTGCGCAAAAGAATATTAATTTAGATATATTATCAAAATTTAAAGTAATTGCACCACCTTTGGAATTACAAGAACAATTTGCCGCTTTTGCCAAAGAGGTCGATAAATTGAAATTCGATGTTAAGAAGTCCCTTGAAAAGACACAAATGATATTTGATAGCTTGATGCAACAATATTTTGGTTATATAGATTTATAATTAATAAATATAGGAGGATTAATTTAATGGAAAAAGTGAAAATGATGTCATCATATATGGTGTATAGAGAATTATTTAAAAATAATAGGAAGGACCACTATGAGATTTTATCGGTGTTTATTGAATACTTAATTAATAACAAAAGAATTGATAATATATTTACGGATATAAAAGTGAAAGACTTGCTTTTTGATGAGTTTGGATTTGATATCCCTATTTCTGCAATAAAAATTTCGCTTGGCCGTTTATCAAAGAAAAATATCATTAAAAAGATATCAAAAAGTGAATATCAAGTAATTAGTGTTACAAATGTACAAGATGAAATATTTGATAAGAATACTCATGAGGTTAAGAATATAATTGCAAGAATAAAACGCGAGACCAATAGTAATTTGACTGATGATGAAATTGTTCAAGAATTATATAGTATTTTGATTGATGATGAAATAAAAAATCAAATTGACAGCAAAGTTTTAATTTATCTTTATACTAATAAGCATGATAAACAACTTCAGAGAGTTTTAAGTGAGTTTAAAGAAGGTTTTTTGTTAAGTACTGGTGTGACTTATAATATAATTTCCCAAGGGTATATAAAAGATGAATTAAAGGTGTTTTTATCTACAGAAATACTATTCTTTTTAATGGGTTATAGTGGGGACTATAAGAATAAAATGGCGAAAGATTTTATTAAAAATCTCAAGGATATTGATAAAGATAATAAGATAAAATTGAAATATTTTAGTGACACAAAAAAAGAAATTGAAAGATTCTTTTCAATAGCACAAGAAATATTTATGGGAAAGCGCCAAATGGATCCCACAAAAGATATAGTAAGAAGTATTTTGCAAGATATAAAAAGTATAGATGAGATTACTATTAAGCAATCAGATTTGTTTTATGATTTAAATAAGTATTATGGCATAACAGAAGACAATTATGAAATGTATTATAGCAAAGAGAATAATAAGTATAATCTTGAGGGAATAGAACTTAATGTCGAAGGATATGCCGGAGATATAGAGCAATCACAAATATTTATTAGTAATATTAACAAGTTAAGACAATCTGCTGTAAAAGATATTTTTAGTGCCCGAGCAGTTTATGTGACTAACAAAGGAATAACATTAAAGGTTGAAGAATTGCTACGAAATAATGTTGATGTAGATGAAGATATATATGTATTTCCTCGTTGCTTAAGTTTGTCAAATATAACTAATATATTTTGGTGTTCTAATCCTAAAACCTTATGGACATGTAAGCCATATAATGTTGATGTTGTTGCAAATATTAGCTTGGCACTGCAGAATGTAATTGGGTTTAAGGCTGAAGAAGAGTATGAAAATATTAAAAAAGAGTTTGAAGTTGATAATGATGAAGATAAATATAGGCAAAGACTATTATTATTAAATGATATAGCTTCTATGTCAACTACGCTTAGTGAAGATACAAATAATGAAAAGGTGATTTTTACTATTGAGAATTTAAATCAATCTACAGATTTGTTTTTTAAAGAGATGGAAGAATTAAGACTTGAAAACAAAGAATTGAAAAGAATTATTGCCGAAAATCAAAGCACAAATAATAATGAAAGAGTCGCCGAAATCATAGATGATAGGTATGAAAAAATGAAATGTGAAAAAAGAGAAGAATTTATACAATTTATTAAAAAAATTGCGTTAAAAATTTGGAGTATTGTGAAAGAGCATTTAATTGTAATTATAATAGCTATAATACTTGTTACAATATATTATTTGTATAAAAAAGAAATTATTTCGCCAGAAGTCTTTGATTTTATTAGTTTTATAAAGTAAGGTTACATAGTATAGGTGATATATAATTAGTTTTAAGTTTTTAAAGTATAATTATGACTGAACAAGAAAGATACGAACAAGAATTAAATAATGCGATATTTGAAAAAGGGCTTGATAAGATTACTTATTCAGATATTTTGGTGTGTAAAAATACTCCTAAAATTTTGCTCGATATTGAGCTTGATGATTTACCAATTTTGTTTTCTAAAAAGCATTTTTATAGTGTTATTAAGAATTATAATGCTAAAAAACATAGAAAAGGGTTGGACTTATATAAGCATATATATAAAATACCATATATGTTAAGTAATCCAGCCATAATATTTAATGATATACAATTAGAAAAAGACGCTCAAAAAATTATGCAAAACAACAAGCATAGTGGTGACATTGTTGTAATATCGGAGAGAGTTGTACATATAAAAGAAATAAATAAAACATTTCCAATGGCAATTAGCATTAAAGGAAATTCAAATAAAGGAATATATGATGGAATTAAGAAAAATAATCATTTGATTACTATTTTTGGACATGATAATATTGAAAATACTATTTGTGAGGCGGTAAATAATAATTATATATTATATTATGACAAAGAAAAAAATTCAAGAGATAGACTAGTTTACGGGAAAATCTCTTTCCAATGCTTTGTCATCTCTTGAATCTAATACTATTATACAAAAATACACTAAAAATGTCAAATGATATAGTTGATGAGTGATGGAGAAAAATTATGAGTATAAAATCAAAAACTTTATTACAAAAAATTAAAAGAAACAAACCTTATTTTGAAGATTTTATAACAAGGTCTGTATATAATTCAAATAGAATAGAGGGTAACACTTTAAGTCTGCCTGAAACATATTCTATTATTTTTGATAACAAAAATAAAATGGAAGTAAAAACTACAGAAAGAGAAAGGTATGAAGCGATAAATTTAAAATATGCTTATAGTTATATATTGAAAAATTTAGAAAATAATACAACGGTTGACTTGATTAAAAAGATTGCAAAGTATATAAATAAGAATATCAAAGATATTGATGGCTTTAGAAAAACACAAGTATTTATAAAAGGTGCAAGCGATATTCCGCCAAGAAGCGAACAAGTTCCAATGCTTGTAGGAGAATTGATATATAAGAAAGGAAAAGAAAAAAATGAAGACATATTTGACTATGTAGCAAGGTTCCATATAGAATTTGAACACATACATCCATTTGAAGATGGTAATGGTAGAACTGGAAGGGTGCTTATGGCAAAGGAATTACTTAGTAGAGGACTTGCGCCAGTTGTTATACCTTATAGTAGAAGAGATAAATATATAAATTGTTTGGATGGTAGAGATATAAAAGGCTTATCAAAAATGTTAAAGGACTTAAACGAAGAAGAGTTAGCGAGAATGTTAGAATTTGGAATTAAATTATAGTTATGACAAATTTTGATTTCCTAAAAAAGCATAGCGAGTTTGAATCTTTTGCAGACATTGCAATTCAGGCAGAGGAGCTATATCCAAAATATTTGGATATGAGTGTTGTATGTTGCCAAAGAGCACTTGAAATTAGTGTCAAATGGATGTTTTCGGTTGATAGAAATTTAGTGACTTGGCGAAATCCTGAGAGTGTTACTTTATCTGATTTGATGCATACTTATCAATTTAGAGAATTGATAGGAAGAGATTTATTTGAGAAAATAAATTTTATTAGAAAGAAAGGTAATGATGTAAAACATAAATTGAATATTGTCATTACTAAGGGACAGTGTGAAGTTTGCCTTAGAAATTTATTTGAATTTTTAGACTATGTATCATGTTTGTATATTAAAGGTTATGAGCAGCAAAAGTATGTAGGAGCATATCTTGTAAATGATAACGAAGGGGATCGCATAGCTCGCCCATACAATGAAGAATATAAAGAGGTTACTTATAGTGAGTTATTAGAAAAGAACCAAGATAAAGAAGAAAAATATACAAGTGAAAGAGAAAAGAATCAAGGCAAATATAATCCACCTCATGATATCACTGAGTATGAAACAAGAAAAATCTATATAGATGACATGATTACAGATGGTGGGTTTAAGATAGGAAAGGACTGTCTTGAAGAAGTTGAAATTGGAGAGATGCCAAATGCTAAAGGTAAAGGCTATGCTGATTATGTACTATACGATGACTTTAATGTCCCACTTGCTGTGATAGAAGCAAAAAGATATAGTGTGGATCCGTCAGTTGGCAGACAACAGGCAAAACTCTATGCTGACTATTTAGAAAAAAAATATGGTAGAAGACCTATTGTATTTTTAACAAATGGTTTTGATACAAGAATAATAGATAACGATTATAACGAAAGAGAAATCTCGGCAATTTATTCAAAAAAAGATTTAGAAAAGAGATTTAAATTGAGTAGAGAAGAAATTAAGAATTATAAGACTAATCATTTTATTACAGATAGGTATTATCAGGAAGAGGCAATCAAGAGAGTTTGCGAAGACTTTTCTAAAAAAAGAAGAAAAGCCCTTCTTGCTATGGCTACAGGTTCTGGAAAGACAAGGACAGTGGCATCTCTCGTAGATGTTTTGCAGCAAGTAAATTGGATTGAAAATATATTATTCTTAACTGATAGGACAGCGCTGATAACGCAGGCTAAGCGAGCGTTAACTCAATATTTGCCTGATTTAACATTGACAAATCTAGTTTCAAATGAGTTTGATCTACATGCAAGATGTGTATTTTCAACATATCAGACTATTATTAATAAAATAGATGATTTAAAAGATGAGCACGGGAGAATTTTTTCACCAGGACATTTTGATTTAATAATTATAGATGAAGCACACAGGTCAATATACAAAAAGTATAAAGATATATTTATGTATTTTGATGCTTTGATAGTTGGGCTCACGGCTACACCAAAAGATGAAGTTGGTAGAAACACTTATAATGAATTTGAACTTGAAAATGGTATACCAACTTATGCCTATGATTTAGAGCAAGCGGTTAAAGATAAGTTTTTGGTAGATTATAAAACAGTGGAAGTTACGACAAAATTTGTAAGCAGCGGTATTACGTATGCAGACTTATCTGAAGAAGAACAAGAAGAATATGAAGAAACTTTTATAGATGAAGACGGCATGATACCTGATGCAATAAGTAGCACAGATGTAAATGATTGGGTGTTTAATAAGGACACCATAAAAAAAGTGATAGATGAATTGATGACTAAGGGATTAAGGATTGATTGTAATGATAAATTAGGTAAGACAATAATCTTTGCTGAGAACCACAACCATGCAGAGGCAATATTTGAAGTATTTAATAAAGAATATCCAGAACTCAAAAGTTTTGTACAAGTGATAGATAACAAGATTAAATATAGTCAAAGTCTAATTGATGATTTTTCTGATAAGGATAAGATGCCACAAATTGCTATTTCAGTTGATATGCTTGATACTGGAATTGATGTGCCAGAAATACTTAATTTGGTTTTCTTTAAAAAGGTTTATAGTAAATCCAAATTTCATCAAATGATAGGAAGAGGTACTAGAACTTGCAAAGGTTTGATTGACGGTGAAGATAAAAAATACTTCTTAATATTTGATTTCTGCGGAAATTTTGATTTCTTTAGAGCAAATAAGAAGACGATTGAATCAGGGTTGCAAGGAACTCTACAAAGTAATCTCATGGCTGTAAAAACAGAAATTGTATACAAATTGCAAGAGCCAACCTATAAAGAAGACATATACATTGAGTTAAGGAAAAGGTTGGTAAAAGAACTAACTAAAAGTATACAAAGAATAGATATAAATAGTTTTAGAGCTAAAACTCATCTTAAGGCCATTAATGAATTTATAGAAGAGTATAGATATAATCATTTAGATTATCAAGATATACTTACTATAAAAGAAGAAATAGCACCACTCATAGAATCGCTAGATGAAAAATATTATGTAGTACATTTTGATTATTTAATGTATGTTATTGAACTGGCATATTTGAATTCATTAAAAGCAACTAAGCATGTTAATACAGTTATAAAACTAGCAAAGAATCTTATAAATATACCTAATATTGCCGAAATACAAAAGAATCAATCTTTACTTAATGATATTGTAAACACGGATTATCTTAAAAAAGGTGATATAGGAGTTTTAGAACATATAAGAGAAGAACTTAGAAGCCTCATGAAATATATTACTAAAGAGCCAAGAATTGTAAAGTTCATTAATTTTGATGATGAGATATTAGAAATAAAAGAAAATGAAGGCTTGCAATTTACAAATGAATCATTTAATGATTATAAGAAAAAATTTGAAAGTTATTTAAAAGAACATCAAGATGATAAAGTCCTAAAGAAAATTAAAAACAATGAAATTCTTAATGAAGAAGACATAAAAGAATTAGAAGTAATTGTAAATAACACACTTGGCTCAATTGATGCATATGATAAAGGTTATGAAGGAAAATCACTTATTACATTGATAAGATCAATCAATGGACTTGATATGAATGTAGCAAAAACTTTATTTTCAGAGTTCCTTGATGAGAAAAAATACAATGCAAACCAAATATACTTTATAAATCAAATTATAGAATACATAGTCGAAAATGGATTTATGGAAGATATGTCAGTATTAAAATCAGCACCATTTAATTTGTATGGTTCATATAGTGAACTATATAAAAATGATGAAAATGTTTTCTATGCTATAAAAAATGTAATTACAGTAATAAATGAACGGGCTGGAATAAAAGTAGCTTAAGAAGGGGCTCGTATAGCTCGCCCGTACATTCGTAGGGGCGAGCTACGCGAGCCCAAAAAATTAGAAAATGAAAGTAATTATTGAACCAACAACCGCAGAAATTATTGAAAAAAAATCTCGTTTCATAGCGAATGCCTTTTATGTTGCAAGTTTAGAAGAGGCTGAAGAAAAACTCATACAAATCAAAAAAAAGTATTATGATGCCAAGCACAATTGTTTTGCCTATGTTCTCGGTGTAAATGCCGAAATTGTAAAGTCAAGTGATGATGGCGAGCCACAGGGCACAGCAGGTCACCCTATGCTTGATATACTAAAAGGAAATGAACTCACAAACTGCATAGCAATCGTCACTAGATATTTTGGTGGCACCTTACTTGGCACTGGCGGTCTCGTTCGTGCTTATAGTGATAGCCTAAAAGCAGCAATTGCAAATGCGAAAACTTCCGAGTTGCTAAATGCATATAAAGTAAGTTTTGAAATCAACTATGATGACTACGGAAAAGTAGAAAACCTAGTCCAAAACTTAAATCAATTAAATGAAAATAACATTTATTCTCTTGCTAAAACATTTGAAAATGTAGTAAAATTAGAGTACTTGATTTCAATAGATGCCTTTGATAAATTCAAAACCGAGTTGGTGAACATCACCCGTGGTAAAGTAGTTCTTGATAATAACTGCATTATAACATACTATATAAATAATAATAGTGTAATGTATATGTAAGTTAATTGCATAGGATATCTTGGTGGTTCCAAATGTGTTAATAATAATTAAATAATATAGAATAATTAAGATAATATATTGACTTTATACCGTGTGAGTAGCAAATACCTCACACAAGAAAATAGTTGGAGAAAAAACAAATTTTTTTGCGAAATTGTCGCAGATTTTTGCCTAGAGTTTTAGCACTGTTTGAGCGAAGCGAGTTTGCAAAGTTCTTGGCGAAGCAGAGCCAGCGCTTGCATAAAAAATCTTGTTTTTGCGACCTATTTTCGGTGGGAGGTATTTGCTACTCATGAGTGGTGGCAATATATTGTAGAGTTATTATTGATTATCAAGGAGTACTTATGGCAGGAAACACATTTGGAAAACTATATAGGGTAACAACTTTCGGCGAGTCCCATGGCAAAGCTGTCGGCGCAATCATAGATGGTTGCCCAAGCAATATTAGTTTGTGTGAAAGCGACATCCAACTATATCTTAATCGTCGTCGCCCAAATGCATCTGACTTATCAACACCAAGAGCAGAGAAGGACAAAGTTGAAATCTTATCAGGTGTCTTTGAGGGGAAAACTCTTGGCACTCCAATTTGTGCTATAGTTAGAAATGAAGACATTGGCACAAGTGAATATGGTGTACTTAAAAATATTTATAGACCAGGCCATGCAGATTATACTTACGAAAAAAAATATGGCATTCGTGATTATAGAAGTGGCGGTCGTTCCTCAGGGAGAGAAACTATTGGAAGAGTTATTGGTGGGTCTGTCGCTGCAAAAGTTTTGAAGGAAAAAGGAATCATAGTTTCTGCTCGCGGCAATTATGATTTATCAAGACTCGCAAATGAAAATGGTGATGTGGATTTTGAAAATATAAATGATTCTATAGGTGGCATAGTAGAGTGTAAAGTCAAAGGCTGTCCTGCTGGGCTTGGTGAACCTGTGTTTGATAAATTAGATGCTGAACTTGCAAAAGCCTGTATGTCAATAGGAGCTATAAAAGGAGTTGAGATTGGTGCAGGTTTTGATGCTGCCAATATGACTGGCTCAGAAAATAATGATGAGATGGCGGCTGGTGAAAAATTTTTATCAAACAATGCTGGTGGAATCCTTGGCGGCATAAGCAATGGTGATGATATAATTATAAGAGTTGCTGTAAAACCTACACCTACTGTTGCAAAAAAGCAAAAGACAATTGATATCTATGGAAATGAGACTGAAGTAGAACTAAAAGGCCGAAATGACATTTGCATCGTCGACCGCGTTGTTGTTGTAGTAGAATCAATGGTTGCAATGACAATCCTTGATTACTATTTACAGAATCTAAAAATAATGTTTTAGCATATTGATTAAATGAAGGATTAAAATTATGATTTTGTAGCTGCCTCGCATAAGAAAATAGTTGGAGCAAAAACAAATTTTTTGCAACGATGGCGATAGCTGAGCCTTAGAACTTTAGCACTGTTTGAGCGAAGCGAGTTTGCAAAGTCCTTGGCGAAGCAGAGCCAGCGCTTGCATAAAAAATCTTGTTTTTGCGACCTATTTTTGATGTGAGGCAGCTACAAAATAGTGTATTTATAAGCCTGTGTTGAATGATAAAATAGTTAGCTTTTTGCGACTGTTTTTAGCAAAGTTATAAAATATTAGTAATTCTTCCTGTGAGGACTAAGCACGAAAGCAGGCTTATCTATAGCCAAATATGATAAGTATTCTTAAATGTGAGATAGTTACAAAATGGTAATATATTTGCAACTAAATGAGAATGAATTTTAAAAATGTAATAGCCACAAGGATTGCCAACATAGCAAAGTTGACATTAATTTTGTTATGTATACTGACATCATTGACATCCTGCACACTAACAAATTATAAGCAAACCACTGAAGGCACAACCATCGAAACAACTACTGAAGAGTCCACCACAGTCTTCGCCGAACTCCCAGAAGAAGAGCAAGAAAGCATACTATATTCTCCAAATGAGGATTTTAAGCATGTCGGAACTCGCGAGAAACAAGATATCTTTTGTTTTGCCGGTGACATAATTCTTGCAGAAAGACCAAGAGCAGCATATGACAAAGATGGAATTGATGCAATAGTTGACAAGGGAATAAGACTGTTATTTGAAAAAAGTGATTTAAGTGTTGCTAATCTTGAATGCTGTATAACTGATGAAGCTGTTGATAAGGCAGATAAGGAATGGACATTTGCACTTCCTACAAAATATGTTGAGGCTATAAAAGAATCAGGGATAAAACTTTTAACGCTTGCAAATAATCATATATTAGATTTTGGAGCAGATGCACTTATAAACACAATTAAAGTTCTTGATGATAATAATATTTTCCATATAGGTGCTGGTGAAAATATAAGAGAGGCAAGTAAGATTTACATAAAAGAAATTGAAGGTAAACGATATGCTTTTATAGGAGCTTCGGCAGTTATTCCACATGAATCTTGGAAGGCAAATGAAGACAGAGCCGGAGTTGCAAATGGCTATGACACTATGACTATTTGTAATAGAATTTTAAATTTAAAAACAAAACTTGCAGTTGATAAAGTTATAGTTTATATTCATTGGGGTAAAGAACTTGAATTATATTCTAGTGAAATGCAAAAAATGATAGGAAGACGATTAGTTGATGCAGGAGCAGACCTTGTAGTTGGAACCCATGCACATGTAGTTCAAGAGATAGAGTATTATAACAATGTTCCTATAGTATATAGCCTTGGAAATTTTGTCTATGGCGGGACCCAAAGAGATATGATTATTTTGAAAGCTACTTTTGATTATAGTGAAAATGAAAAAGGAAATTTGAAAATAACAATTTACCCAGGAGTTGCCAATTACCAAAAGGCATCAAGATATTACGATGAGACTAAATTGAAAGATAAAATTGATGAATTGAATAGAAAAAATATTAATTGTAAAGTTGATTATTCTGGCAATGTAAATATAATAGATAAAGTTGATGAAGAGTCTGTTGAGTTTAAAGTATTACCTGGAATATTTCCAAGCACTGAGAGTGTAGACATAGAAAATAGTAATGACATTAATAATGAATCTAATAATATAAGCAGCGAAAATAATATTGAAACCAATATAAACAAAGATGAAATTTTAGCTGAAACTAAAATAATAGAAATAGAGAATTAGGAGAGAAAATGAAGTTAATTGTAGGACTTGGAAATCCAGAAATAAGATATGCATTTACAAGACATAATACTGGATTTCTTGCCATAGATGAGATATTAAAAAGAATAGGAAATGCAACACTTGATAAAGACAAGTTTGATGGTCTTTTTACTAAGACTAAGTGGCTTGGTGAAGAAGTGGTAGTGGCAAAACCTATGACCTATATGAATAATAGTGGAGATTTTATTCGTCCGCTTGCAGACTTTTATAAAATTGAATCTTGTGATATAATAGTTATATATGATGAACTTGCTCTTCCACTTGGTAGAATCAAAGTTACCAAAGAAGGCTCAGCAGCAGGACATAATGGTATAAAATCTATAATTGCAAATCTTGGTACAGAAAAATTTATAAAAGTAAGAATTGGGATCAAAGAGGATAAGCCCTACATGAATCAAATAGATTTTGTGCTAAGTAAATACACACCAGAAGAATTAAAAGAGCATATGAAGAATATTGATAGAGCGGTTGATGCTGTTGAAAGCATAATTAAAAATGGTGTGGATATTACAATGAACAATTATAATGGTGCATAAAATATCGCACGATGATAAGTGGACGATGCACCGTGAGTTCTTGTATGGGCGAGTTTTAAGAGCCCTTCAACTTGTCAAATGTATTATAATATAAATAGCAACAGAGATTATTTGAAACTGAAAAAGTCCCTTGGAGAAAATCCAAGGTATGTTTTAGTGCGAAATATTTGTAATACTGCAAAAGTAAATTTTGTTGCTACATTTACAGATGTACAAAAACTTGTAGTACTCCCAGATGAGAGGAGTGCTATTTTATTTTATGAAGATGGCAAATTTTATGATAAAAACATTTATTATTTTGGAGAAAAAGATTTATTATTTGCATCTGCAAGTATAGATGATGAAACCCTACTTAGAGATAGAACAAATATATTAAAAAAATTATTAAATAATGAAAAGATAACTGTTGTTACAACTATTTCTGCCTGTCTTGAAAAGTTGCCAAGTTTTAATAATATAATGCAACGTATAATTAAATTAAGTGTCAATAAGGAGACCAAATTTGAAGAGTTTATATCAAAACTCATAGATATAGGATATGTAAGAACAAGTGAAGTAGAAGTGCCAGGAGAATTTTCAGTCCGAGGTGGAATAATAGATATATATGAAGTAAGCCTCGATAATCCTATTAGAATAGAATTTGTTGGTGATATTGTTGAGAGTATAAGATATTTTAATATTGATACAAAGAGGTCAACTGAAAATATAAACGATGTAGAGATAATTCCAATAACCAATGATAAAAATGAAAACAATAATACATTCATACTTGACTATTTTCAAGATAATGCACTTATATTTATAGACGAACCTAAAAGAATTACTGATAGAATAGGTTTAATCATTGATATGCTTAGGGAAAGCAATGAAAATAGACAAATGATAGAAAAAGATCTAGACTATGAAGACCAAGAAAAGATAAAACCTATAGAGCTTTTTGGATCAAAATATACACTTGATAGACTTATTGAAAAGAATTGCATACAACTTACAAGTTTTGATGATGCACCATATATTAATGAAGAAAAATTTTTAGAGTCAAAAAATTCTTGGGATTATGAATTTGACTTCAATATGGTTACTCCAATTTTTGACAAAAAAGATTATGAGGGAACTAAAAATGATATAAAAACTTATTTGTCAAAAGGTTTTTCAGGTCTTATAGTTTTAAATTCACACACAAGGGCAGAGAGGCTTGCATCAGAGTTTCAAAATGAAAATGTAAATGCATACATAGTCACATCACTTGACAATAAAGTACCAGAATCGCAGATAGGAATATTTGTGGGAGAACTTTCAAGTGGCTTTATTGACGAAGTAGATAAGTTTTTTATTTTTACAGAAAAAGATTTATTTGGCATAGAGCCTGAAAGAAAAAGAAGGATCTTGAAAAATAAGAAACGTGAAGGCTATGTGCCTATAAATGATTTGCTTGAATTAAAAGTTGGAGATTATGTAATTCATGATAATTATGGAGTTGGTGTTTTTAAAGGAATAACAAGACTTGAAGTTGAAAATGTAGAAAAGGACTATGTAAAAGTAGAATATGCGGACGGAGGCTTCTTATATGTGCTTGCAACAAAACTTGAGTCACTTGAAAGATATGCTGCAAAATCTGCTACTGCCCCAAAACTTAATAAACTAGGTTCAAATGATTTCCAAAGATTAAAAAAGAAAGTCAAACTTGATATATTAGAAACTGCAAAAGACTTGATAGAATTATATGCAAAACGCCATGAGACAAAAGGGTATATTTTTAGTGTAGATAGCATTTGGCAGAGAGAGTTTGAAGAAACCTTCCCATACATAGAGACCTATGATCAATTACTTGCCATTGAAGCAGTAAAAACTGATATGCAGTCAGATAAAACGATGGATAGACTAATTTGTGGCGATGTAGGCTTTGGGAAGACTGAGGTAGCAATTCGTGCAGCATTTAAAGCTGTGCAGGATGGCAAGCAGGTGGCATACCTTGTGCCAACTACAGTTCTTTGTATGCAGCACTATAAGACATTTAAAGAGCGATTTGAGAAGTATCCAGTGAAAGTAGAATTTTTATCAAGGTTTAATACTAAAAAAGAAAATGACAATGTTGTTTTGAAATTAAAAAATGGTGAATTGGATATAGTAATTGGCACTCATAGATTATTATCAAAAGATGTTGAGTTTAAAAATCTTGGTTTACTTATCATAGATGAGGAGCAAAGATTTGGAGTAAGTCATAAAGAAAAAATTAAAAAGTTAAGACATAATGTTGATGTGTTGACACTTACAGCTACACCAATCCCAAGAACTTTATATATGTCTCTATCTGGTATTCGTGATATGTCTATGCTTACAGAAGCACCGCCAGAAAGAATGCCGATAAAAACTTATGTACTTGAATACAATGAAGAATTAATTAGAGAAGCAATAAATAGAGAGTTAAAAAGAGATGGACAAGTATTTATAGTTCATAATCGTGTGCTTGACATTTATGCATTTGCAGATAAAATATCAGCCCTTTGTCCATATGCAAAAGTTGCAGTGGCACATGGCAAACTTAAAGAAAATGATTTGTCAGATACAATGATGGATTTTATAAATAAGAAATACAATGTGCTTGTTACTACAACTATTATAGAGACAGGACTTGATATTCAAAATGCAAACACGCTCATCATAGACAATTCAGAACAATTTGGTTTGTCACAGTTGTATCAACTTCGTGGTCGTGTTGGTAGAAGTGATAGGACGGCTTATGCATTTTTTATGTATAGAAAAAATAAAGAGCTTACAGAAGATGAGATGGCAAGGCTAAGAGCTATAAAAGAAAACACTGCACTCGGCTCTGGACTTAAGATTGCTATGAAGGACCTTGAAATGAGAGGAGCTGGAAACATTTTAGGACTTTCACAAAGTGGGCATATAGATGCGGTTGGATATGATTTATATATTAAAATGTTAAATGAGGCTATTAAATATTTGAAAGATAATAGTGCAGATGGAAAAAACGTAGACGATGTAAACACAGAAGATTATCTAAATGGCTTTGATACAATAGTTGACATTGATATAGATGCATATATCCCAAATACTTATATAGAAGATGAAGAAGTAAAACTTGATGTCTATAGAAAAATTTCAAAATGTGAAAAAGAAGAAGAGTTTGATGACTTAAAACTTGAGTTGAAAGATAGATTTGGAGATTTTCCACATGAACTTGAAAATCTTATATTCATAGCAAAACTTAAAATTAAAGCACATAAATTTTATGTATCACATTTATATATAAAGAAAAAACTAGTCACAATAACATTTGCAGAGCATCATAAAGTTGATGGCCAATCTGTCATGGATATAGTTACTAAGTTTTGCGGTGCCATAAGGGTATCAAATGGTGCACAAGTAACACTTTCTTACAGGGCAAATGAAAATGATAGCACTTCAATTGAAAAATCATTAAAAATTGCTGAAAATATAATCAATTCATTAAGATTAACGACATAAAATCAATGTTTTTACACTTTTAGTTGAGATTATTATTAGTTTTGTGATATAATATAAGTAAAGTTTAATTCTTACAATGTTTAGCAATAAATATTGTATGTTTAGTATTGTTATAAATAAAGGGGGAAAATATGTTAGTAACAACAACAGAGATGTTTAAAAAGGCTTATGATGGCGGTTATGCGATTGGTGCTTTCAATGTAAATAATATGGAAATAATCCAAGGTATTACTGAAGCAGCTTCTGAACTTAAAAGTCCAGTTATATTACAAGTTTCAAAAGGAGCAAGAGAGTATGCAAATCACACTTATCTTGTAAAACTTGTAGAGGCGGCAGTAGAACTTTATCCTGACATGCCTATAGCACTTCATCTTGACCATGGTGATAGTTTTGAACTTTGTAAATCTTGTATTGATGGTGGCTTTACTTCTGTTATGATAGATATGTCATCAAAAAGTTTTGATGAAAATGTGGAAGTTACAAAAAAAGTTGTAGAGTATGCACATGCACATGGAGTAGTTGTTGAAGCTGAACTTGGAACTCTTGCAGGAATAGAAGATGAGGTAAAGGTTGAAGAGGGAAAACAATCATATACTGACCCAAGTACTGTTGAAGAATTTGTAGATAAGACACATTGTGATTCACTTGCTATAGCAATTGGAACTTCGCACGGTGCATATAAATTTAAACCTGGAACAAAACCACAGCTTAGATTTGATATACTTGAAGAAGTGTCTAAAAGAATTCCAGGTTTCCCTATAGTTCTTCATGGTTCATCAAGTGTTCCACAAGAATTTGTTGAGATGGTAAATAAGTATGGTGGCAATATGCCAGGTGCTATTGGCGTGCCAGAAGATCAACTTCGTCATGCAGCAGAATTATCAGTATGTAAGATAAATATTGATAGTGATATAAGACTTGCAATGACAGGTAATATAAGAAAATATTTTGCAGAGCATCCAGA
>JAEEGL013338587.1_pt1 | contig 34433 bp, 27 predicted proteins | sample 9134231 | NCBI WGS metagenome assembly JAEEGL01 (sample SAMN16246548, study PRJNA631951) | gut metagenome | biome: gut microbiome; feature: rumen; material: fiber-attached | host: Bos | place: Iran: Karaj | collected 2018-10
GAGCGGTATACAAGGCACGGGGAAGAACTCCCGCGACAGGCGCAGGAGATAATATAATACATAATTGTGAACAAAGTGTGTTGAAAATATAAAATATTCACATTTTATTGGCATATATAAAACAAAATTGCGACAATGATACGGAAACCAATAATATAATTTCAGTTTCTGCATTGCTTTAGCCACTCTTCTCTGGGGATTGAACGACAGCTCTTCTTGCCGTATAAAATCTTGTCATATAATTATCAACATTATCAGGGTCCGCGACAATTGGCATATGCATTAGAGGACCCTGTTCATCATTAATCTGACGGCCAAGAAATGCAATTCCAAGGACAATAAAAATAGCTGCACTTTAATATGAGAAAAAATATGTTTATAAAAGTGTTGACAAAAAAACGCACAAGTTTATTCGACATGGAGTTGAAATCTTAAGACTTTCTTAAGATTTGCGATAGAAAGTCTTAAGATTGAGGCAAATCTATTTACAAAGGAATTTTCATGATGTAATCTGCCTCATGGATGGTTTGAATATGATTTAAGTCTGCTCCGCCCGGAGCAATCGTTCATTTGGACGGCGTGTCTAATACGCCGGAAATAATCTCGAATGACGATATCTGCCTAACATCACACCTGCAGGAAGTATCCTAAGTACTCCTACGCACATATATCCTCAAAATAAGGGATAAACTCTGTGCAATCTTTTTCTTGCCGGCCTTTTTGACAACACACTACCTCGTGCCGGCAGGTTGCCTGAAAGCTGCTGCAAAAATTCTGATCAGTAGCGCCTCATACGCCTGCAGGTGTGATGGATTGTCTAATAATATCATTACTATAATATTTCGCTTCTTGTATGGATGGCGAGCTAAATTTATAATATAGGGAGAAAAAATGAGTAACAAAAACACAATATCACATGATTATATGTCAGATAAGGCACATTTTGCCGATGTTGTAAACTTTTACTTTTTTGATGGAGAACAGATAATAAAGCCTGATGACTTGAAAAACGAAGACTCTGCAGAAGATGTGATCATAAACAAGTACGGAGAACTCTTTACCAATAGTAAATATAGGGATGTATTAAAGGGAGTAGCTGTAAAGAGTGATGCAAGAACTACTTATGCTGTTATTGGCATAGAAAATCAAGCATATACTAATTATACCATGCCGGTAAGGAATATGGTGTATGATGCAATTAGTTATGCTGCGCAGATAGAAGAAATAAAAAAGCAGAATAAAAAAGAGAAAAAATTTTCTGATACCTATGAATATTTATCTGGCTTTAGAAAGTTAGATAAAATAAAACCAGTGATAACGCTGGTGATTAATCTTAGTAAGGATAGATGGTTTGGCCCTAAGAAACTATCAGATATGATTGGAGACATGGCCCCTGAGATTAAAGAAAACATAAACGATTATGCTTTACGGCTCATAGATCCACACGATATAGAAAGCTTTAAAAAATTTCATACTGAATTGGGAGATGTTCTTGAATTCATAAAACGTCAGAATGAAGATAAGTATCTTGAGGATTTGTTGGAAGAGAAGGGCGATTCATGGGAACTTGATTCAGATTCTGTTAATATGATAAATGCATTTACAGAAGCAAAAATACCAATAACTGAAAATGAAGGAGGCAAAATTGACATGTGTAGAGCTACAGAAGCATTGATAGAAAAAGGAATAGAAAAAGGAATAGAAAAAGGAATAGATATGGGTGTCGATATTGGTGTAGACAAGCATCTGATTAGCCTGATAAGTAAGAAATTGGCCAAGGGCAAGAGAGTTGATGTGATTGCCAATGAGGTTGAAGAAGACTACGATAGAGTTGATGAAATATACAACATAGCAATTAAATATGCCCCTGACTACAATGTGGATAAAATCTATGAAGAAATGAAAAGAACAATAGAAGAATAATAGAATATAAAACATCGGCATAAATGCCGGCCATGTGCTGCAGTGACCGAGCGGTATACAAGGCACGGGGAAGAACTCCCATGACAGGCGCAGGAGATAATATAATACATAATTGTGAATAAAGTGTGTTTAAAATATAAACAATTCACTTTTAAGTGGCATTTTTAAAACATAATTGCGATAATGAAGCAGAAACTAAAAATATAATTTCAGTTTCCACGGTTTTTCTGGCTTTCCTATGCGAAAGGTGTATAATACTTCCTTGTGAGAAAAAATATAGAAAAAATATAGGAGGGCAGTATGGATTCAAGTAGTGCATACATGTTTGGGGCAATTATCGGATCTTTGGCAATGGGAGCGATAATCGGCGCAATTCCTGCGATAGCGGGAGCGGTAAAGCAGAAGATTGGCCTTGCTATTGGCGGATTCTTCGCTTGTGTAGTTGCTTCATTTATTCTTGGAGCAATTCTTGCGGTGCCGGTTTGTGCGGTTTTTTTGTTCTTTATTTTCAAAAAAAGCAAAAAAACTGATGTCCAGCAGGATGATAATCAGAAAACAGCGTAATATGAATGAAAAGAACTGTGGATGGGAATAGCCGTTCACAGTTCTTTCCTTTTATATAAATAGCGCAAATTGAATGCGGAGTGTATTACTGATATAATAAAGTGGTGTGTTTTCTGACCTTTTTATATATTTGATAAAGAACGGTTATTGGAGTAACGAGATGTTTAAAATTATAAAAAAGATAAATGATAGCAAGGTATTCTTTTGGAGTATTAATATTATTGCATTTGGAGTAATGTTCATTTTTTCTCATCAGAGCAAATTATATTCTGATGACCTTAATATATTCAGGTACACGGAGAATTACAGTGGTGGGCTTTTGTTCAAAGCGGTTACGTTTGCCAAAGACTATTATTATAATTGGGGAGGAAGGTGCCTTGCTGCGTTCTTTAGGGTTATTTTCACACTTACTGACAAGATTTTTTTTGATATAACTAATTCTTTGATTTATGTTCTGTTTTGTAATATAGTCTACAAATTTGCTTTTCCAAAAGAAAAAAGGGTACATTCAGGAATCCTTATGTTTATTTATTGTATTCTTTGGTTTACAATTCCTACATTTGGACAGGAAACTTTATGGGTCACAGGAAGTATAGCATATCTATGGATTGGATGTTCACTGTTCTTTTATTTATATTTGCTTTATAAGAGGTTTGTTGATCCCGATGATACCAGTAAAATAACAACAAACACAATCAAGTGCATTGTATATTCAATCCTTATGCTGCTGCTAGGATTTTTGGCGGGTATTACTTCAGAACCCAGTGCCTGTATGTTGGTATTAACATGTTTTATGTGGATCACGTATATGCTCAGAACCAAAAGAAAGATTGCAGTATGGGAATGGGTAGGAATGGCGGGGGCGGTTCTTGGATTTATTTTTCTTTTTACTGCGCCTGGTATTTATGCAAGGGGCGATGTTGTTACTACACAGGAAAATATTATAAAGCAGTACCTTTATCGCTTTATCAGACAAACATATTATTCTGGCAAATATTTGACGATTCCGATTATGTTTTCTTTACTGCCGACATTTATTAGTTTGAAATGTTCTTCGGTGAAAGAGTATATTATACAGGAAATAGATCAGATAGTAATGATCATTATGGCGCTTATTAATGCATATGTTATTATCTTTTCTCCGGGATCTTCTGTTCGTGTTTATTATGTATCTGTAATTTTAATAGTCGCATCAGCTTGCATTTCTATTCGCAAGCATATAATTGGAAAATACACTGCTATGGCAAGTGCATTTATAATTATGTTTGCATTGTTGACATCTTTGAGTCAGGTTACTGCATTTATTTCCTGTCAAAAGACCGGAGAACCATTGGAAATGCAGATGGACTACACTGCGTATGAGGATGTTGGTAATCTGTTTTGATATGGAATAGGGGGGATTCGATTTACTAAGAATCAAATATCCGAAGAGGACTGAAACCTATAAATGCTTTAATATGAAGCAATTTAATGAAGGAAGATAATAAGGACAATTAAATTTGAAAATTCTGATAATAAACGAATATTTGGGATATGGCTCAACCGGCAAGATTGTCTTGGATTTGGCGAAAAAATATGATCAGATGGGAAATGATGTCAAGGTGGCTTTTGGCAGACGAACCGACATTCCTGAGGACTCCAAAAAGTATGCCATTCAGGTAGGAAAAAGAAAGGATGTACTTTTCCATGCGTTATATACACGTCTGACAGATAAACATGGACTTGCTTCAAAGACTGCAACCAAAAAGTTTTTGAAATGGGCGGAGGATTTTTCACCTGAGTTTTTGTGGATCCATAATATACACGGGTACTTTATAAACTATGAACTTTTATTTGATTGGATAAAGTCGCGCCCTCAGATGAAGGTAAAGTGGACACTTCATGACTGCTGGACTTTTACGGGGCACTGTGCTCATTATACATATTTGGGATGCCAGAAGTGGAAGAGAGCAGACGAAGAGAAAAGTCATTGCGGACATTGTCCTCAGCTGAATCAGTATCCCGCATCTTTTTTTGATAACAGTGCCGATAATTACATGAGAAAAAAGAGAGCCTTTTTGGGAGTGAAAGATATGACGATCATCACTCCGTCAAAGTGGCTGCAGACAGAGGTAAGCAAGAGCTTTTTGTCTGAATATCCCATTGAAGTCATGTACAACATAATTAACTCTGAGGTATTCAAACCATTACCTAATGATTTTAAAGAAAAGCATGGCTTATCTGGTAAGAAAATGATTCTTGGCGTGGCCAGCGCATGGAATGAGAGAAAGGGATTATACGATTATATAACTCTTTCCGGGATGCTTAAAAGAGATTACGCTATTGTGCTGGTGGGATTAGCCCAAAAGCAGATTGAAGAAGTACATAAAAAGAATCAAGATATTATTGCTTTACCTAAAACAGGTAGTGCTAAAGAATTGGCGGAAATATATTCCGCGGCAGATGTTTTTGTCAACCTGACATATGAAGATACATTTCCTACAGTAAATCTAGAGGCTGAAGCCTGCGGTACACCGGTTATTACTTTTGATACTGGTGGATGCTCGGAAACAATTTCAGGAAAAGACAGTATAGCTGTTCCTCAGGAACTGCATATAGTAAAAGAAAAAATATACAGCTTATTAGAAGGATAGCATTATAGTAAAACAATCATGGAGTAGAAAAAATGGTTCCATTGGTTTCAGTTGTTATTACAACTTATAAACGCTCAGCAGAAATACTTATAAGGGCTATAGACAGTGTCCGCCGGCAGACATATGGTAACATAGAAATAATTGTAGTAAATGACTATCCTCCAAGCGGGAACACATTGGCTGATGCCATAAATGGATTAAATGATGAACGGATAAGCTATTACGTTAATGAAACAAATAGTGGAGCCTGTTTTTCCAGAAACTTCGGTGCGGGTAAGGCTGAAGGCGAGTATTTAGCTTTCCTGGATGATGATGATACGTGGGATCCTGAAAAGATAGAAAAGCATGTCAGCTTAATTGAAAAAACAAATGCTGGAATGGTCTACGCCGGCATGAGAAGACATCAGAACGGCAGAATACGCGAAGACCTTCCGGGCGTCAGAGATGATGAATTATATCCGCTTATTGCAAAATGGAACTACATTGGCGGGTGTTCCGTGCCGGTGATGAGGAAAAACGTATTCAATGAGGCGGGAGGTTTTGATGAATCCTTCCCTTCGGCACAGGATATGGATTTATGGATCAGAATATGCCAAAAATCAAAAGTGGCCTCACTTAACGAGTGCTACACCAATTATTATTACTCCGATGAGGCTATAACAAGAAATTTATATAGACAGCTTGCCGGTTTTGACAAGCTTGTTGAGAAATATCATTATATTTACAAAGAAAATGCGGATTACCTTATACACATAAGATGTATTGAGCTAATGCTTTGCGTTGAAAAGGGAACTTCGGCTGATATAAAAAAATACTATAATAATTGCCAAAATGCGGGCTGCAGCATTGGCAGAGTACTGCCATATGTGACTAAGGCTGTCGTAAAAAGATTATTGTCTAAAGCTAAATTGTGGAAATTATAGGCTGATTCAAAGCGCATCACATTTTAGGATAATATGTGGAGATAACCGGAAAATGAATATCGATTCATTTCTTCAAATAGAAAAAAAATATGGATTAAATTCTATAAAGTGTTGCGATGTTAATTATTGGACCTTCAATAGATTCAATTTTTGGAATTACGATATTTGTGCCTCAAATCTTGGGCTTGGGGCTTCAAATAGCAATGCTGCAATGAAAAGATCAGCACTTAGCAGATTGACCGACTATTTTAAATATCCGATCAAATACACCCCCAGGGAAATGCTGGTGTTAAGTCATCCAAGGCGTGTATTTAATGGGTCTGACTATGAGTGCTTATATACAGATGAATTAGTCAAGGATAAGTATGATGCTGTTTTTTTGGAGATGCCTTTTCAATTCAGCCATCTGAAACCGACCTATTCTAAAAATATCTTCTATAATGACAGAATTCTTGTGGAATCGAAATTGAAGCTACATCTGTGTAAGCTGAATAGAAAACGATATTCGCGGATTGAATCGGAAATAAGATCGCAGATCAAAGATGCGATATTTGAAATGAAGGATGCTTATAATTGGGATATCTCATTGGATAAGGTTGTATCTATTTGTGCCGAGACTGTAATAAGATGTAATTATGAGAAAAAGAGATACAAGAAGATACTGGAAAGAATAAAGCCCAAAGTTGTTCTGGAAGTTGTCCACTATGAACGGCCATGCATGCTGATAAATGAAGCGGCAAAGGAGTTACATATTCCCACTGTAGAACTTCAGCATGGGACAATGTATCGGGAACATGCAGCATATCAATATGCTGAGGGTGAGAAAATTCCGCAATTGCCTGACAAACTATTCGCATTTTCTGAGTTTTGGAAGAATTGTATTTCTTTTCCCATTGGGGAAGAGAATATTGTTGTGACCGGATTCCCTAATTTTGAAAAGAAAATCAAGAAGTATGCAGGCTACAAGCGAACAGATTTTAGAAAAACAATAGTATTTGTATCTCAGGGAACAATTGGTAAACAGCTAAGTGAGTTTGCTGTCCAATTATGCAATGCATTACCAGGTGACAAATATAGGCTGATATACAAGCTTCATCCGTCAGAATACGACAGCTGGAAAAAAGAACGTCCCGCTCTGGCAAATTCATCCATAGAAGTAATTCATACCCGTGACATTGACTTATATGAGCTTTTTGCACAGGCAGATGTGCAGGTAGGAGCCTACTCCACAGCAGTGTTCGAGGGTATGGGGTTTGGATTAAGAACAATGATTTATAATGTAGGACATTATGATATCATGTTGCCGTTGATTGAACAGGGGTATGCATATCTCGTTACTTCAGTAGACGATTTTGTTAAATATGTTGATGAGGACACTAAGACAAATAATTCCGGATTAGAGTTCTGGAAAGAAAATGCCAAGGAAAATATCAGGCGTGAATTAGATTCGATTATTCAAGGGGAATAAAATGAAAGAACGAGTTTTGATAGTAATTCCGGCAAGAGGGGGATCGAGAGGGATTCCCGGTAAAAATGTCAGGATGATGTTGGGAAAACCATTGATTTCATACGCGATTGCCTGTGGAAAGGCCAGTAAGTACAACCCTACTGTTATTGTCACCTCGGAGGACGAGAAGATAAAAGTCATAGCGCGAAAATTCGGGGCAGGTACAGTAGACAGACCGAAGGAATTATCAGGGGATAATGTCACACTGGACCCTGTTATTTTTCATGCAGTAAATGAGATGGAGAAGCAAAACGGTAATTTTGACATTGTTATTACAATGCAGCCCACTACGCCTACTCTTACCACTGGAACTTTGGATAACGCCATCGATTATTTCTGCGAAAACGGCTTCGATACCGTTATTTCGGGAGTAAATGATCCAAGACTATCCTGGAGAAATGAAAACGGAAAATATGTTCCCAATTATAAGGCAAGAGTAAACCGTCAGTATATGCCTGAAGATATAAAGGAAACCGGAGCATTCGTCATTACTAAAAGAGAGTTTGTCAAAGAGTCAGGAAGATTCGGAAATAATATATCTATATTTAAAATGCCTGAGATTGAGGCTTGTGATATAGACACTCCCGATGACTGGTGCATTGCTGAACTGAAGCTTCGCAGAAAAAAGGTTATTATCAGGGTAGACGGATACAAAAAAATCGGAATGGGACATATTTACAGAGGACTGCAGATTGCAGATTCTTTGACAGATCATGATGTCCTTTTTGTTCTTGATGAAAAATCCGATCTTGGAATAGAGAAAATAACGAATAGTAAATATCATTTTGTGACAGTAAAAGGTGTGGAGGAATTCGAGAATATTGTTGACGAGCAAAAGCCGGATATTATCATTAATGATATTTTGAATACAGATAAAGATTATATTAATAGATTTAAAAAGAAGGCTCGAATTGTTAATTTTGAGGATCTCGGTCCCGGAGCGGAGGCTGCGGATGCTACCATCAATGATTTGTATGAGCCTAGCGAAGGTCTGAAGGGAGATAATATATATTGGGGTTCTAAGTATTATATTATGAGGGATGAATTTCTGATGGCTTCGCCTTCGGAATATAGAGAAAAGGTAAGTGAAATACTTGTTATCTTCGGAGGAACAGATCCCTGTAACCTTACTTATAAGACAATAGAATCGCTAAACAGTATGCCACTTGACGGTATTCATGTTACAGTCATCACAGGTCTGGGTTACAGCAATCAGGATGCACTTCTTTCTGCAATACAGAGCAGTTCACATAACATCGAAATACTGCAGGATGTAGCTTCTGTCTCTGAGTATATGGAAAAGGCTGATCTTGCCATTTCGTCCCAGGGAAGGACAATGCTGGAACTTGCTTCTGTAGGTGTGCCAACAATTCTTATGGCACAGAACCCCAGGGAGAAGCTTCACAATTTTGGAAATATACGTAATGGTTTTCTTAATCTTGGTTTGGGAAGTGAAGTTGATATTCTTACGCTTTCCAATACGATACAGTGGCTTATAGGTTGCCCGCAGATCAGAAAAAATATGCATGATGAGATGCTTTGCAACGATCTGAAGCATGGCATGGACAGGGTTAGAAAGATTATTTTTGGCGAATGAAAATAAGAGGTTTGGTATGATCGATGTTATTTTAAACAGAATTGCAAATAATGAATTTGTTCTTATGGCGGAAATTGGAGTAAATTACTATGATATAGCCAAGAAAGAGAATATTACTCCTATGGAAGCAGCAAAAAAAATGATAGATGAGGCTAAAAGGAGCGGAATTCATGCTGTAAAATTCCAGACATACAAAGCAGAAACTCTGGCTTCAAAAGACTCTCCTTCATATTGGGATACGACTGAAGAATCAGAGACTTCTCAGTATTCTCTGTTTAAGAAATTTGACTCGTTTGGAAAGGCAGAATATGAGGAACTTGCAAGATACTGTGAACAGATCGGCATAGAATTTTTGTCCACGGCTTTTGACGTTGAATCTGCGGACTACCTCGATGATCTTATGAATGTGTATAAGATATCTTCATCAGACCTCAATAATCTTCCCTTTGTTGAATATCAGGCCAAAAAGGGTAAACCGATTATTCTGTCTGTCGGTGCTTCGAATAAAGATGAGATAGACAGAACCATATCTGTTATAAGAAAGTATAATGACAAGACGATAGTTCTTATGCATTGTGTTCTGGAATATCCGACACCCTATGAACACGCTAATCTGAACAAGATCGCGACTTTGGTCAAGGAATATCCCGGCCTTGTAATAGGTTATTCCGATCACACAAGACCAGACGACAATTACGAGGTGCTTCAGACTGCATATAATCTTGGTGCCAAAGTGATAGAGAAACATTTTACTTTAGACAAAACGCTTAAAGGGAATGATCACTATCACGCCATGGATGAGAAGGATGCAAAGAAGATAATTGAGAAGATAGATTATCTTGATAAAATTCGTGGAAGCTATGAACTTAAGTGCCTTGAGAGTGAAACTGTAGCAAGAGAAAATGCCAGAAGATCATTGGTTGCTGCGAAGAATATAAAAGCCGGAGATAAGGTAACTGCAGACATGCTGACATTTAAGAGACCCGGTAAGGGGATAACTGCTGACAGGTATGACGAAGTTATTGGGAAGATTGCAGTTGTAGAAATACCGGCGGATACAGTTCTGAAAGATGATATGCTGAGATGATAAATGCATCAAATATGTGGAGAGAGAATGATAACAGAAGCATTTATTCATGAACTGGAACAAAAGCATTATTCCATAGAAAAGATAGTATACACAAATGAAGCCAAGGGACGAATATGTGCCGAGGCGAAAGATTTCACCGGAAATAAAGTCTTCGTCAAGTATAATGATAAAACAGAACCGGCTTTTTATGAGACCATACAGAAAGAGTGCGGGATATATAGGGCATTGTCCGGCAAAGAGTGGATTCCCGGCCTGAAGGTTGCTGAAAACGGACTTCTTATAACTGAATTTATTCAGGATGGAAAAACACTTAGAAAAAGTATTATTGATTATATGAAAGATAATACCGGCGATATTAATACTATTGGAAATATCATAGATTCGACTTATTCCGATTATGCGGATATGATAAAAAGTCTGGCTTACGGATATAATTTGGAGAAGAGCGGAGAATCTGCTGAAAGCAGGAATAGTATCAGAATGGCTGTTGATTATTTGGCTAAGCTTTTAATGTCAGGACCTATGGATAATAAAAAGACCAATAAGGCCATTATGATTCGTAATAAGGTACTATTCAGGTTATTTCGGTATAGGATAAATATGGGGTTCAGGTTCCGGAGATTTTCTCAGATGGATTATGGGATAATTCATGGTGATTATCATGCCAATAATCTTATATATGACGGGAAAAAAGTATTTATTATTGACTATGAAAATGTGAACTTTGGTGTTGCCGAATATGAATTGGCATATTATACAGCCCAGGTGCACAGATTGCTGGATGGAGATAAGAATCTTCAGCGGGCTACATTGAATAGTGCCCGAAGAACCATCAGCGAAATGAAATTAAACGAAAAATGCTTCGATTGGATTTTGAATATATACATAAAATCTATTCGATTCAATCCAAGATTTTATTATTGATATGGAGTTGGAAGGTTGTTAAGCCCTCAGTTACATATGAACAGGGCGTGTTACCGGAGCGGGCTGATAGCGAGTGAACAGCAACCTGGGCGTAGGAGATATAGTTGTATGGCGTCAAAGTTTTTTAATCTGGGAAATACAGTAACCGAAATTTCAGGCAGTAATGCTGAAACAAAAGCGCTGCAGGACTACTTTAAAAGTGTAGAAATATCTGAGACAAAGGAAATAGATTTTCATGTAACCATATGTAATAGCAGAAGTGAATTTACAAAGAAACAATGGGAGCGATTTTCTTTATCCGGGAAAATTGGTTTTAATAAAACAGATTTTTGTTCAGAAACTACTACCTGCTATTACCAGATCAGTAACCTTTTCACATCCGGAATCACTGTTTTGGAAATCTGTCCTAAGAAAACCAAAGGAAAGCATAGGATTAAAACAGCTATTAATAGGTTCAGACCATACCTGATCGGGCTTCATACTGAACAGGATGTATGGTTGGATTCGATAATGAACTATACTTTGTTTTGGCCTGTGATGTCGCTGGTTTTACTAAAGTTGGACAAAGCCTTTGTACATGGTGCGGTGGTTTCTCGAAATGGAAATGGGTGGCTTAGTGCCGGTACCGGAGGTTGTGGAAAAACCAGTGTGGGCATGCAGGCAGTGGATTCGGGATTATTTAAGTATGTTGCAGACGATTTCTGCGTGATAGATAAAAATGGTCAATCACCGTATTTCCCAAAGAAACTTGCCATATATGAAACTGATAGAAAGTATGGGAATAAAACTATTAGCGATGCGATAAAGAAGCTCGCATTTTCTGACTACCTGGCGTGGAAGTTAAATACCGCACTGGGAAAAAACTGCAGATATCGTTTTGATGCACCGACTATTTTTACTGATGACAGGATTGAGAGAAATACAAAGATAGTTGATGCCATATATTTTATGCGTTCAAATACCAACGAACTATCGGATAGCAATATACCGGAGGATGAATTGTATTCCAGAATGACGGAGGCTGCATTTAGAGAACTTTCGGCTATATACGAATGGCTTCAGAATATTCATGCTGTCGGTGGTAAGGAGTACCATAATAATTATCCATATATCGAGGAACTGAAGAGACAACATACAAATGTTTTGAAAAAGAATCTTTCCGATACGCGTAGATTCTTGTTTGAAATTCCTCTAAAATATGAGCCCAAAAAAGTAGTACAAAGGTACTTGGAAATATCTGAAAACAAATGATAGTTGCCTTTTGCTTATGAAAATTATGGAGAGACGATTAGAATGGGTAATACAAAGAAGGCAATTAAGTCAGGAGTTTGGTATATAGTTGGTAGCTTTATATCAAAAGGTATGGTTTTTATTGTTGCCCCTATTTTTAACAGAATTATGTCTGCATCTGAAATTGGGCATTTTTCCAATTATTCGGCGTGGATTGCAATATTAACCATAGTGTTTACGCTGGATTTAAATACATCAGTTACTGTTGCCAGATTTGACTTCAAAGATAATCTGGATGATTTTGTTACATCTGCATTGGTATTAGGCTCTATTATTACAGGAGCCTTTTTTGTGGTATCTTTTATTTTTCGTTCGCTGATTGTTGAATTTACCGGTTTCTCTGATCTTGAAATTAATATCGCATTTTTATATTTTTTGGTATGCCCTGCTATACAAATGCTGCAGGTAAGGAATCGTATAGCCTATAAGTATAAGCTTTCTACAGCTATAACCCTTTTATCGTCATTTGCATCGTCCATTTTGGCTTTACTATTTGTTATTTCATGGGAAAACAAGGTAATTGCCCGGATAATCGGAAATTATGGAACGCTGATCCTTGTAAATCTGGTCATTTATGCTTTGTTGGTAATTAAGGCACCCAGGATAAGATGTATGTACTGGAGATATGCCCTGGGGATATCTGCCCCAATGGCATTACATTTGCTGGCAGGAAGTATTCTGGGATTAAGTGACAGGATAATGATTTCCAAGATGACCGGCGCTGAGAATGCAGGTTATTATAGCGTTGCATATAGTTCAGGCATGGTGGTATCCATATTATGGGGAGCGATAAATACTGCATGGTCCCCCTGGGCATATGAGCAGATGGATGCCGAGGAATTTGATGAATTGAAAAAGGCTCAAAAGATCCTTATGTTGTTTTGGATGGCACTTTTATTCTTTATTCTCTTATTGGCACCGGAAATTCTGTATGTCATGGGCGGGAAAAAGTATATGACTTCCTTGAATGTAATCCCGCCTGTAATGGCAGCCTATGGAATAAATGCTATTTATACTTTTTATTCTAATATAGAGATATATAGCAAAAAGCAGATGTATATTGCTAGAAATACTATAATTGCGGCAGTAATAAATGTGGTATTAAACTATATGTTTATTGGAATTTACGGCTATATGGCTGCTGCATTTACCACTTTGATTGGAAATGTTGCGCTGCTTGTTCTTCACTTTAGTGTAGTGCGTAAGATGGGAAGAAGTGACTGGTATGATTCAAAATTTAATTGGTCAGCAGCTGCCTTGATAATTGTAATTATGTTCCTTATGATGGTTGTTTATAACTATCCACTTATCAGATATGGTATAGTGGGTATTATAACTGTTAGTGTATTGATATTTGTGATACGAAGTCGCAAAGTTTTGTTGACTACATTCAGGGCGAGGTCGATTAAACCCTTGATTTCTTTTATACTATCAAATGAAAAGATAAAGGAAATGATGAATAAATGAGATTAGTAACGAAATGCAGGCAGCGCTATTACACATCCAGAGTAAAAAAACAGGCAAAAAAGGCAGGTAAAGACTTAAAAGTAAACTTTAAGTCCATGGTAACCGGTAAAACCGAATTGGGTAATAACGTAAATTTCAACGGAATGGAGATATATGGTGGCGGGATAGTGAGAATCGGTGATAATTTTCATTCCGGCAGAAACTGTCTGATGCTTACTCAGAACCATAATTATGAAGGGGACGCTATTCCCTATGACTCGACATATATATGTAAAGATATAGTGATTGAGGACAATGTATGGCTGGGAGACAGGGTTATTATTTTAGGCGGTTCATATATTGGTGAAGGAGCCATAATTCAGGCGGGAAGTGTTGTCTGCGGAAATATTCCCAAATATGCCATTGCAGGAGGCCATCCGGCCAAGGCGTTTAAATACAGAGATATTGATCATTATACAAAGCTAAAAAACGAAGGAAGATTTCACTAATCATTTGTAACAGGAGATAATCGAAACAGCTATGAAGTCAATATATACCAATAGAATAATGGGTTACAAGGTAGCTGTTTCTAATGTTGATGAAGCAGTAAATATAGTGTCGGAAAGCCTGGAAGAACTAAAAGGTAAAGTGATTTGCCTGACCACTACAAATGTTCTTTTAAATGCTCGGGATGACACTTCGCTGGACTTCGCATTAAAGAACGCAGCAATCCTTTTGGCTTGCGATGAGCCTATAGCATGGATCCAGCGATTAAGAGGATTTGCCACTGCAGAGGCAATAAAGGAAAAAGAATTTTGTTCCAGGCTAAGAACCGAACTGAATAATACCGGAAGATCGGATTATGTATCGTTTCAGGATTATTCTGAGTTTGATGAAACAAAGGCTGATCCTGAAAAGCTGGTCATATTGGTAAATGCACCAAGAACCTTTGGGGGTAAGGTGCGCTTTTTGTTTGGCTGTATAAAGGATTCATTTGAGTGGCAGAAAAAAGCTCCGGATGAGAAAAAGGATATGCTGATCTATGCCCACTATTATTACCCGGATGTGGCATCTACAGGGCAGATACTTACCGAACTTGCCGAAGGGCTTAATCATTCCTTTCATATAACCGTAATTTGTACCGTTCCAAGTTATACCGGAAAGATTGAAAAAAACTATAAAATGCATCAATACTATTATGAAAATATTAATGGTGTGGATGTACTTAGAATTAGAGTTCCGGAATTCAGAAAGAATTATTCCATCAGCAGAGTTGTTAATATTGTTGCATATTTTGTGTATGCGATCGCAGCAACGATGCGTACCGGACACCAGGACTATATTTATACGATTTCCCAGCCACCGGTTCTTGGCGGATTATTGGGAGTAGTAGGAAAGCACATAAAAAAAGCAAAGCTGATATACAATATTCAGGACTTTAATCCGGAACAGGTTATGGCCGTTTCTTTTTCCAAGAACAAAGCTGTTTTGAATATGATGATGAGCCTGGATAAATTCAGTTGCAAGCAGGCTGATAAAGTCATAGTTGTGGGAAGGGATATGGTTGATACCTTAAGAAAAAGATTCCCTTCCGGAATGCCAAACTATGTTCATATTAATAACTGGATTAATGAAGGCGAAATTGTACCCCTAAATCCTTCTGACGAGAAAGTTGTTGCATTCAAAAGAAAATACGGAATTGAAGATAAGTTCGTAATTATGTATTCCGGTAATATCGGATTATACTATGATCTTCTTGAAATTCAAAAAATCATAATGGAGTTTCAGTACGAAAAGGATGTTGTGTTTGCCTTTGTGGGGCAGGGGACTGTGCTTGAGCAGATGCAGGAGTATTCAAAAACAAATGATCAGAAAAATATAGTTTATATCCCCTACCAGGATAAGGCGGATCTGGTATACAGCCTGAATGCCGGAGATGTTCACTTCGTGGTAAATGCCAAGGGAATAAAAGGAGTTTCCGTTCCAAGTAAACTCTATGGAGTTATGGCAGCTGGAAAGCCTGTACTCGGCATTCTTGAAGAGGGCTCGGAAGCAAGGCTCATAGTAGAAGAATCCTCTTGCGGCAAGGTGGTAGAACCCTGTGATTATGCTGCTATAAGGAATATAATCGAATTTTATATTTCTCATCGTGGTGATGCCGAAATTGTAGAAATGGGTATAAGAGGACGTAAATTCCTGGAAGATAATCTTACAAAGGATATATCCATTAAAAAATATGCGGATGAGATACTAAAGCTATAAAAAGGATAACGGACATGTCATTTTTTTTGTTTTTAAAACAATTTGTAGATTTATTATATATGCAAAAATGGCTGGATGTAGTTATGGTACTGCTTGTACTGGTGATGATTCCGTACCAGTATCGCCTGGTTAGACCTGATCTGAAGGCGGTGCTATCCACAGCGGATATTATTGTAGCTGCACTGGCTGTTCTGACCTGTATATCCTATGTGAAAGATGTTTCGCAATGGCTGCTTTTTATTAAAGTCATGTCCGGCTTACTTATGTATTTTATGGGCCGGCTGTACTATGAAAGAGTTTTGGAATGCGCGGGAGTTTTGTCTACAGCAGCCTACTGCATTATTTACCTTAATTTTTTCCACAGAGTATATTCCTTTGGAGGGAGTTTACTTGGAGTAACCAATGCATTTGGCGATTTCTATTCAAATGACACTGAGATGGCCTATGCAATGGTGCTGGGATTTATCTTTATAGGTATGTTTGCCAGAAAGTCTTTGTTTAAGATATTCACAATGGTCCTGGTTTGCCCATATATGGTATTCTTTTCTGATGCCGGAATCCAGATGATTTTGCTTGTGGCTATAGTTGGGGTTATGTTCATGTACGTGCTGGAGGTGGCTTTAAACAGGAAAAAACTTGCCATGGCGGGACTTGTTGTGATTTTTGCTTGTCTGCTGGCTGTAGTAGCGATAGTGTATTTACCCCTGATCACTTCCGATTCCAAGAGTATCTGGCAATTATTTAACAGTAGGATGCTAAATGTTGCCCATATGGAAACCAGATATAATGAGTGGAGAGAAGTGTTTAGCGTACGCAGACCGGAATCTGTGGGGCAGATTTTGTTAGGACTGGACTTTGCATCAGGTCCGAAGCTTACAAGCCTATATTTGAAAATATATTATACTTTGGGAATTGTAGGCTTTACATTGATCCTTATGCTGATTGTCAGGACGTTTATTGCGGCTTATAAGGGTGAAGACAGAAAAAGCTTCTATGTTACAATCATGACGGCAATATTGACACTGGGAAGCGGTGTTGCCGTAAATTCTATGGAAATTCTTCAGATGAGCTGGTTCATGATGCTGTTTACCGGTATGGTGATCTCTGCAGAACATAACGCAAAATCCGTATTAAAAATGTAGTTATGTAATACAGCATCAGAAGGGAGTTGATTGAAAAATGGGTATTGTATCTGTGTGGGTTATACCTGTAGCGATGGCAGCCTTTTTTAAGAAAAAAGTAGAAGATATAGCAGTGTTTCCGGTAGCCGGGATAAGTGTTCTTTTTTTATTTGCGGGGTTATTAAACGGACTTATTTTTGGAGTGTACGGGACAATTGCTTTTACTGCCGTATGTGCTCTTTTTATTCTGTATAAGCTTCTTCGGGATAAAAAGGAAATGGTACATATTCTTTTTTCTGCTGGGAGCATTACTATACTTTTGTCACTCCTCTTTTTTTCATTAACATGTATGGGGAGAGGTATCGACCACGCCGATGATCTGACTCATTGGGGAAGCTATTTGAAGATATTGTACAATTTCTCAGATCTCATGGGGAAAAATCATCCGCTTAATATTATTCAACCTGAGGGCATTCTGGTATGGGATTACTACATTCTTAAGACCTGGATCGGGTATACAGAGAGTTTGCCACTGGCATTTCACGCCATATTGAATATTCTTCTTTTACTTCCATTTCTAAAGTATTCCGGTGGGAAATATCATCTGTATAAAGTCATGGCATTATGGGTATTCATTTTGTGTACACCATTGGCTATTAGAGAGAATTATGGAAGTTTTTATGCGGATATAATTCAGGCGCTCTTATTAGCCTATATTTTTATTGCACTCACTGAATACGTTAAGGAGAAAAATAGTATAAATATCTGGCAGATGATCTGTGGGATGTATTTACTGGTTTCGTCCAAGAGAGCAGGCATTTTTGTAGTTGCTTGTTTTATGATTACTGCGGGAATGGCAATAGTTCATTTTACCAAAAAAGTAAAAACTGTATTAGTCCTTGCTGCAGTGACACTGGTATTTAACTATCTCTGGCTTGGCATAAGTATAAAAAATGCCGCACTTATGGTGGGCTGTACCGCTTTGGGAGTGGTACTAGGCATATTACTGAATAATTACAGTAAGATAAAATATAAAGAACAGATAGTGGCCGGTGTTGCAGCTTTATCAGTAGTTTTCTTCGGCGTCGCCTCCAGGATGATTTTTATGAAGGATGGCACTTCGGCATTAACAGCTACAAATTATTTTCTGTTCCTTATAAACGAAAAGTATTTTCTGAATATGGCGCTGATTCCCGTCATGGTATTGTTTATCGCGGGCTTATACTTACTCTATAAAAAGGCGGCAGATGATGATGACAGGAAATATCTGATTATAGGCGGTGGACTAGTATTGTCGGAACTGATATATATTATTGGATATCTGTTTTTGTATGTTGTGGAAATTGCACCGGAAAACGGGGCAGACGGGCCGTATCTTCCTTCTTTCTACCGCTATATGGCACCGTGCTTTTATGCTTTTTTCCTTTTTGCAGTATATGTTGTATGGGAAAAGTATGCAGGCAGATTTAATGGAGTTGTTTTTCTTATCTGTCTGGTCTCAACTTTGTTCTCAGGGAAGCTCTTTAATTATATTTTTATGAAACCTGAAACTCTTCATTTCTACGGCTTTGAACAGGCGGGTATTGAGCTGAATTCATCCGACAAAATATTGTTTATAGACGAACAGGATGATGATAGTGGTATAGAATGGGCGGACAGTTTTATTTATGACGTGGTACCGGCTATTGCAAAGGAATTGTATTTGTTAAAACCTAAAGATTTTCCGGAGGGAGAATATCTGACAGTCGAACTGTTTAAGCAGCAGCTGGTAAATCAAGGATATACATATGTATATATTCAGACTGTGGACGATGAGTTCCTGGAAAGATATAAAGAGCTCTTTCCGCAGATTGAAAGTGTGCCCAGCGGTTCGGTGTATGAAGTGTTAAGCACTTCTTCCGGAGCAGAGCTGGTACTGAGGTAAGCTCATTTTCCAATGAATACCTGCTGTTATGCAATTACATTTTTGGGGGAGACAAGATGCCATGGATAGCGTAGGCAAGGCAAATAAAGAGAAGGATTTACGTTTTGAACTGATAAGATGTATAGCTATGCTCTTTGTGTTAGCTGTCCATAATAAGCCAAATCTGTTTGTGGAAGATTCTTTTCTTGGAGAATTGGAAGAATCAACATTCCGTGCCTGCAATGGCCTGTTCTTTATGTTGAGTGGGCGATTTGCTCTCTCTTCTGATTTTGACAGTTTGAGGGAAATAAAGTCATTTTACTGGAAAAGATTTTCTGCATTACTACCGCCGTTTATAATATTCGGAACATTGAATACACTCATGGATCTTATAAGAGGAGAAGAAAGCTGGAATTTTGCAGTCTTTGTCAAGGCTTCCCTGAAAGGTCTTATGGGTGAATGGTCCGGAACACATTTGTGGTTCATGTTTACGATGATAGGCTTTATACTGATAGCACCGATTATCGGCAAGGCGTTGCAGTCATTTAAGGATGAAGTGCTTACCTTCTTTATGATAATGATTTTCATATGGATTGCGCTTATTGTATTTCTTGATAAAGATTTCGGGTACAAATTTGCCTATTCCAACATTTTTTACGGCTGGTTATTCTTTTTTGTACTGGGATATTATGAAAACAGAGTGCTACAAAAGAGTAAGCATAGGAAAGTATTTGCTATATGCGGTCTGATAGCTTTGGTTGCAAATGTTATTCTTATAAAGCTTCCCGATACCTGGTATATCTCCGGGGGACATGATTTATCACCCATTTATATCTGCTACGTATTTGGATTATACATTTTTCTGAAGGACCTGAATATTGCAAAAGCTTCGGGTGTTGTGAAAAAGGCCGTGTTATTTTTATCGGCACAATCATATGTTATTTATCTTTCCCACAGAATTCCCCATAAGCTTTTAGCTGACTTTAATATATCTTCAAACAGGGTGATTAGCAGTATTACTAATTTTATTCTTATGTTTACAGGAACACTTGTTATTTCAGTCCTGTTTAATCTGGGATTTAAAAAAGTTAAGAGCTTTCTTTTGGCCAAAAATCCATACAGGCAGGATGCCGCAATTAAGGAATGATGAAATATGAAAAATGTACTGATGTTTACTCATAGTCTCAGTGGCGGTGGTGCTGAGAAGGCTGTCCGGAGACTATCGCGCTATATAAATTCTCATGACCTGGGATACAAGGTTTTTGTCTGCGTTGTTTATGATGATCCTGATTATCACGGTGAGGTGGATAATCTTCTGGTGTTAAATACCAGATCTGATAAGGATGATTCCAAGTTTACAAAGGCAATTAATGTTTTAAAACAGATAAATGAAGTCAGAAAGATCAAAAAAAGATATGAAATTGATATTTGTGTAAGCTTTCTTCCGGGAGCGGACATAATAAATGTGCTTTCGGGTGCAGGGGAAAAGAAGATTGTGTCCGTAAGAAACAAGGAATCCCTGTTTACGCATAACATATTTAAGAAAATATATGTAAAGACCAGTTACAAACTCTGTGATAAAATAGTGGCTGTTACAGAGGTAGTCAGACAGGATTGTATCGATTTTTTTAAAGTGCCACCGGAAAAGATTGTTACCATACATAATGCTGTTGATGAAAAAAAGCCAGCTGCGGGGACGATTAAAACTGAAATCGGCAAATTTATGGAAAACAGCAGGATATTAGTTAATGCCGGCCGGCTTTCTGTTGAAAAGGGACAGGCGCATCTGATTAAAGCTTTTTCGGTTATTGCGCCAAAGTATCCGGATTATAAATTACTTATACTGGGTGAGGGATATTTCAGAGAGAAACTTCAAAAGCTTATAGAGAAATTGGGGCTTTCGGAAAGGGTGCTCCTAGCCGGAAGAGTGAACAATCCGGCTGATTATTTCAGTATGTCAGATATTTTTGTCTTGGCATCTGATGTAGAGGGGATGCCTAACGTCATTTTAGAGGCTATGCAGTCCGGACTTCCTTGCATTTCAACAGATTGCGGTGCAAGAGAGATTCTGGCACCCAAAACGCCTGCTTTATCTTCAACTCAGAATATAGAGATGGCGGAATATGGAATACTGGTTCCTGTGTGTGGCTATAATTCAATAGAGGAAGATGATTTAACAGGTTCACTTTCTGGTGAGGAAAAGATCCTGGCGCAGGCTATAGAGCAGCTTATCAGCGATGATGAACTGGTAAGTAATTATGTAGAAAAAGGAACCGAATGTGTTGACCATTTTTCCGTAGATAAGATAGTTGATGCCTGGATTAATATATTTGACTCTTAATGGGGGAAATGTATAAACCTTGGAAGACATGCAGGTACGTAAGAAAAAATGTTTTGAGGAAGGAAATGTTTGTTTATGAGAATACTATATGTTTTACATAGATATCATACAAATATGATTTCGACCATGAAGGGCTGGAAGGAACACGGAGATGAAATCTGTGTGATAAGCCAGTACACCGGAAAAGTTGAGGATCACACATATGTGGTGCCGAAGGTAGCAGGCTATTCCAAGCTTTTTAATGCCTACTGGTGGCTTTACGTCAATGTAATAAAGCGCAAAGACCCCTTTGCCAAAGACTTAAATCTCAGATACGGAATTCCTCCCATGGGGAAGATAAAGGAATGGATTAAGGAATTTAAGCCTGATCTTGTTGTCCTTAGGGAAAGATCTCTTTATACAATGATCATTTACCCGTTTTGCAAGAGAATGGGTTATAAGACCATATTGTATAATCTGAGCCCTGTTTATGCGGAAAAAGGCTATTACAAATATGATCTGGCTCATAAAATGGCAAGAAAGCTCACCCCCGAATATCGAATCAGTCCCACAAGGCAGATTGGAATAAAGCTCGAAGGAAAAGAGCGTGACGGTAAATCATACTTTGCACCCTTCATTGTGGAGCCGAAAGTGGCACCCGGAGAAAGAAGCTATTACAAGGACGGAAATATAAATGTATTTGAGATTGGCAAGTACCAGGAACGAAAAAATCATTTCATGATGGTCAATGCCATAAAGAGATTGAAAGATAAGTATCCAAATATCAGACTCACAATAGCAGGAGAGTTGTCGGATCATTTCCATCAGGAATACTATGACAGATTGCAGGAGTACATTAAGAAGGAAGGTCTTTCCGATATCATTACCCTATATAAGAACCTTCCAAAGTCGGAAGTGGAGCGTATCTACAGCGAGACAGATCTTTTTGTACTTACCAGTACAGGAGAGCCTGCATCCATCACAGTTATTGAGGCTATGTGCTACAGCGTCCCCACCATGAGCGGTACTGACAACGGAACTGCAGATTATATTGCATGCGGTAAAACCGGAGATGTCTTTGAGGATTGCGATGAAGACGACCTTGTTCGCAAAATGGACGCAATATTGTCTGAAAAGGACAATGTTCCTAAAATGGGAGCCGCTGCATATCAGCATGTATGTGACAACTTCCAGTTTAAAAACTACCTTGACACAATACAGGATATTTTGTCGGATATGAATAGCAAAGGATAAGACAGCTGTATGAGTATTAGGACTGTAGGTCAAAAGGAAAGCAGTATCAGGCGGTTTGTAAAAGATGTTATTGCTTACTTTGACTATGAGTTATATAGATTCAGGATAAAAAAGATGTCTCATGAAATAAAAGTAATGAGCATTGATGAGACCATAGATGAGCTGAAAAATACAGAAAAAAGTCTGGTTAGATTTGGCGATGGTGAAATCGCAATGATGAGGGGAGTAAGCCTTAAATTGCAAAAACAGGCGCCGGAATTGGTATCCAGAATGAAAGATATTGTGGGGTATAGGGAAGATAATCTGATGATTTCGGTTCCGGACATTTTTGACGGACTTGATATGTATAGAAAGTCATCAAGACAGTTTTGGAGGGACCACTTATTATTTTGCCGAAGGATATATGAAAGCCTATGTAATCCCGACAGAGTGTACTGCTCTACATCTTTTTCAAGATGTTATATGACCATAGAAGATAAGAGTAAATGTGCTTCATGGTTTGATAAAATACGTGATATATGGGCAAATAAGGATGTGGTAATTGTTGAAGGAAGCGCTTCACATATCGGCGCGGACAATGATCTTTTAAGCAAGGCAAAATCAGTGGAAAGGATTATCTGTCCACCGCATAATGCGTATGATGCTTACGGTAAGATTTTAGACGCCTGCAAAGAATACGACCATGACAGACTATTCCTGCTGGCACTTGGGGCAACGGCCAAGCCCCTTGCCGAGGACTTGTTTCATGAGGGCTACCGGGTAATAGACATTGGAAATCTCGATATGGAATATTGCTGGTTTATAAGCGGAGCAACAGAAAAAAAAGTTTTGGAAAAGCATAGTATTGTGACAAAGGAAGATAATCTAAAGGCGGGATTTGATGAGTATCTTAATGAGATTAAGGTTACAATACTATAGTCAGGAGTTCTTGGCTTATGGTTGGAATTGTGGTTTTAAATTATGTACAGTATGATGAGACGATAAGATGCGTTGATAGTCTGCTGGAGCAGCAAAACGTTGATTTTTATATAGCTGTCGTGGATAATGGGTCGGGGAATGAGTCTTTTTCTGTCCTTTACGAGAAGTATAAGGATGCTGAAAAGGTTGAAGTAGTTGAGACATCAAAGAACCTGGGCTTTGCAAAAGGTATGAACTATGGAATCAATATCCTGCTCGAAAAGGGATGTGATTTTGTTTTTCTTGCTAATTCGGATCTGGTATTTGATGGGAGCGATATTCTAAATAAGATGGTTTCTTCCTATGAACCCGGCATAGGTGCTATTTGCCCTGCTATCAGGAATACAGACGGCGGCCAGGCGGTATATATTACTTTTAAAGATAAGTGGCTGTATCTTCGGATGCTCAAGACCTTCATAAATGGGACACTTAAAAATTTTAAAAGAAAGCGCTATACTTCGTCAAAACCTTCGGCCTACAGAGAAATAGAGCAGACAGGCCTTTTGACGGACAGGTATATAATAACCGGTAGCGGTTATATGCTGACACCTGCCTTTTTTGAGCATTATCCGTGTCTGTACCCCGAAACATTTCTTGGCCTGGAAGAGTATGCGACTATAATATACTTAAAAAAGAGCGGTTTAAAAACCTTTATGGCTAAGACAGAACCAATTATACACAAGCATGGAGCTTCAACGCCCAAAGATTATAAAACCGATGCATCAATATACAGAGGTGCCAAAAAGTCTGGCTACAGCAAGATAATCAAGTTGTTTTTTATGACGGAAAGTGGAATAAAAAGAAAGTATGAAAGATAAAAATCTTAGTGTTTTAGGTGCGTTAAATTACATTTTTTCTGCCAGGGAAAAGATGTATCTTATATATGTACTGCTTCTTGTATTGATAGGGGGAGCACTTGAACTTATTGCTGTGGCGGTATTCACACCGTTTATTGAGGTGTTTACAAATCCTGATGCGGTTAATACAAACAGTGTGCTGTCTATATTAAATGATGTGTTCGGATTTACCGGTACAAGCGATTTTATTGTGGGTATTGCCGGATGCATTATAGTTATATACATTGTTAAAAATGTTTTTTTGACTTATGAGAAAAACACTGTATATAAGTTCTCATACGGCATTCAGCAAAGAGTTTCCAAGCGTTTGATCCAGGCATATTTCAGAAAACCATATATATTTCATCTTCAGACAAATCCTGCAGAGCTCATAAGAACAATACAGATTGATGCAGACAATTTTACCAAGGCTGTTATTCATGTGATTGAACTGGTCATGGAAATAATGGTCTGCTTTGCTCTTGTTGTTTATTTGTTTATTGTCAGCCCTATGATTACGTTAGTGACTGCTGCATTTTTATTTGTCGCGGTTATTGCTTACATTAAATTTTCAAAGAAAAAGCTTCGCAGCATCGGAAAGCAGACGCAACAGTACAGCGCTGAGATATTTAAATATCTCAATCAGTCTTTTGGAGGCATCAAGGAGATAAAAGTACTGGGAAGAGAAAGCTTTTTTGTCGATCAGTTTGTATCATCATTATCCAAAAATGTAAGATGTCTTCGTATAGCAAGACTGGCATCCGTATTACCTAAGTATTTCATAGAATCTGTATGCATGGTAGGACTGATGCTTGCCGTGATCATAAAGATAGTGACCAACCCTGCCAGTATGGAAAGCTTTGTTCCGCAGTTGGCTGTTTTTGCCACTGCCGCATTTAGACTAATGCCCTCCGTGGGGAGAATCAATGAACATACGGCAGCAATTAATTCAAACTTCCCATCTATTATGCTGATTTATAAGGATTTGATGAGTGTGGAAGATATAGCAAAAGGAGATATTGCACCGGATTCCAAGGCACCGGGAACCGTTGACAAGCTTGCTTTGAACGAAGAAATATCAGTAAGAGATGTATGCTTTAAATATCCTGATGCAGAAAAGAATGTAATAGACAAAGCATCGTTTGATATTCCACATGGTCAGACAGTTGCCTTTGTGGGAGAGTCGGGAGCAGGCAAATCTACCATGGCGGACATTATTTTAGGTGTTTTATCCCCGAATTCAGGTGAAATTGATGCTGATGGAGTCAATGTCCACAAGAAACTTTCAATGTGGCAGCAAAATATCGGGTATATCCCTCAGACTATCTACCTATCCGATGACACCATAGGAAACAATATAGCTTTTGGAGTTGAAGAAAAAGATATTGATAAGAATGCACTGTATGAGGCGGCCAAAAAGGCGCAATTGATGGATTTTGTGGAGTCTCTTCCCGAAGGCTTCGATACGGTTGTGGGGGAGCGCGGTGCGAGATTGTCCGGTGGTCAGCGGCAGCGTATAGGAATTGCCAGGGCTCTTTACCATGATCCGGAGATTCTTGTCATGGACGAAGCAACATCTGCACTGGATAATGAGACTGAAACCGCTGTAATGGAATCTATAGACGGACTTCATGGAATGAAGACCATGATAATCATTGCCCATAGATTGTCTACAATAAGAAATGCGGACATAGTATATGAGGTTGGGAGAGGAAAGGTTATAAAAAGAAATAAGGAAGAAGTAATTGCAGGAACATAATTTGCGTTGCTGCTCGGGGGAAAAATGAGTAATAACAAAAGGATTGATTATATCGATGTTTATAAAGGAATAGGCATATTCCTTATGCTGGTAGCGCATGTATCATTTTGGGGGAAGATAGATCATTTTATACATGCATTCCATATGCCAATGTTCTTCTTTGTTTCAGGTTTTTTGTACAGAAAGAAGGATACACCCATACTAAGAGTCATCGCAGGTAAGGCAAGAGCACTACTTTTGCCTTATTTTGTTTGGGGAATTATTGCTTCGGTTATTTGCTTATTGGTTTATGGTAAAGAAAAGATGCTTCAGAATATTGAGCATCTTTTATATATAAATAACACCGGACTGGTGCTGAATAACGCGTTATGGTTTCTGACTGCAATATTTTTGGCTGAAGTAATCTTTTTTATTCTGGACAGATGTTTACCTGCGTACATAAAGATTGCGGTTGTTATAGCACTTGTCATTATAGGCAGCTGCGCCAAAATTGTATTTCCGTTTACGCTTCCATGGTCATTGAGTGCTGCATTTGTGGGAGTGGGGTTCTATTTTGCCGGCACGTGTGCAAAGAAATATTCGGAGAACCTGTTTAATGCTCCTGTGTATGTGTATGCAATTGCTGCAATTATCGTAATAGGGCTTATTTTCATCAATGGTGAGCTCAATATGAGAACTGAAAGCTATGCTATAATTCCCATTTCTTTGTTTGATTCGGTGGCAATGTCGGGTATTATTCTGATTTTTTGTAGTAAAATAGATATGTTGAATTTGAAACTGCTCGCCTTTTTTAGAAAGATAGGAGAAAATTCAATTATTTATTTGTGTACACATCAACTTGTGCAAAGCCTATTAAATGCTTTTTTCGACAATATGGATATGAACAGGCATATACGGAAACTGATTGTTTTTGTCTTGCTTGTGGTATTGATGTATGCTATCAGTGAGGCGGTATCCGGAACGAGGCTTATGGTGGTGTTTGTAAGAAAATACGCCTCAAAAGAAATATATGAGAAATAAAAGATATTTGGAGTGAGTTTGATATGAAAGAGCAAAAAAGAATTTGGGGAGAGCTTTTTTGTGTAAGTCTATTTTTCTTATTTGTGATATTTGGGATAACAACTTTTCTTGGAACAATTAACAGCGGCTGGCATTTTGTGGATGACCATGAGTTTCTTGAGTTCAAGTATTATCTGGAAATAGAGCATTATACGGTTTGGGATTTGCTAAAGCAATATGTCATTATGGACAGGTCCACCAGAAATAATTCACTGTATTATCCAACCAGAATAGTATTGTATTACATTGCGGGGATTGACCTTGTAAAGTATGAGATTATCAAGGCAATTGAATGTGTTGTTGCTTTGGTGCTGTTATATTTTTGCGGTAAAAAAATAACAGGTTCAACGGTTGTATCGGCTTTTTTTTCACTTACCTGTCTGATTGGATATCATAGTCCTCTGTTATGGAAGCTTGGGCCTGAACATATTCAGGCTCTGATCTGCTTTGGAATAGCCTTTTTGTCTTTGCTATGCTGGCTGGAAGATATAACAAAAAAGCATTATGCAGTGATCAGCTTTATTTTTGCAGTGCTGATGGGGTATTTTCACGAATCATTTTTCCTGATGATGCCATTTCTGGCCTTTTACGTGTTTTATGATGGATATCGATATAAGTCAAATCCTATAAAGGGCAAGTTATATTATTGTGTCAGTGTCCTGGCAGCTTTTTTGCTCCTTATGCTCAGAATTATTATCAGGTTAGGCATTAACAGTTATTCCGATGTGGGATTCGCTTCTGGTAGGAGTCCCCTTTCTTATGTCAAAACGGTAATTATGTCATTGAATTACCACATTAAGTGGTATTGGATATTTGGCATCTGCCTTATGTGTGTCCTGCTTACCTTTTATGATAAGTTTAAGGAAAACCTTATAGATATTGCGATTTCAGCGACGATTGTTCTCCCTCAGGTTGTACTTTATTCCAAAGAGGGGCTCAGTGAGAGATATCTGGTTCCTGCGGTTGTTGGATACGCTTTGTTTTTTATAGTACTTGTTTACAAAGAGAATTATTTATCCGGAAAAAGAAAGATGCTTTACCTATTCTTTCTGATAGCTATGTTTATATGCAATGCCCATGCCATGGTTGTGGAAGGCGATTATTACCGTTTCCGCGGGCAGGGGGTAACCAATGCCCTCGAAATTGCAGATGAGATGTCTTCAAAGGGCTATAACGTTCTTAGCTGTTTTGGCAACGCTAACCCTGAGGCTGACTGGACGGTGGAGATGTATCTTAAATCTCAGGGAAAACCCGATGTATATTATTGGTGTCAGCATGAGGGAAAAATATACGATAACAGGCATTTTAAGTCAGATGGAACCGGCGGGACTTTGGATGTTTCGGATATGGACGTGATAATGGCTTATAACCGTGATGACAGACATTTTGAGATAGATCCGAATATTGATTTTTCTGATTATACCTGTATCAGATCAGCCGGGATTGATATCTATTTTGGCAATAACGCCGGTAAAGAAGTGACTGAAGACCTTATGCAAAGGCTGCGTGTGAAACCTACGATATACGGAATTGGGAAATAAAGACTATGATATAATAATGGTGGTATTTTTGTCTTAAATTTTTGGAAAAAAGACCACCTCTAAAGAAATACATGATGCTAATCGGAGTAAAAAAAATGAAAAAAACGCTGAGTAATATAGTATCAGACAGGATACTGGCAATGGTATCATTGGCGGTTTATATAATCTCTTTGATTTTGCCGATTTATGTGGGGCTAAGTAATTATGCTACCGGAGATGACCTTCTGTATGGATCAATACTTAGGAACGCCATGAGAAATGGTACATCTCTTGGAGAAATGGTAAGGCTGGTCGTTCAGGATGTTGTAACTGAATATAAAACCTTTCAGGGGACCTGGTCATCTCAGATACTATGGCGTCTGGAACCAAGTATTTGGGGAGAAAGAATATATGTGATAACTATCTTTCTCTCACTGGGCATTCTGTCTTTGGGGATAGGATATATGCTGCATCAGGTTTTGGGGAATGCAGTGGGATTGCCGTTTTGGTCAAGGCTGTTTATCTATAGCTGGATATTGTTTTTTTCTATTCAATATATGCCTTATCCCAGAGGCGGCCTTTATTGGTATACAGGAATGGTGCAATATACCTTTGCCTATGGAATATCCATGTTAAGTCTCGGATGGGCAGTTAAGTTCATGCTTACAGGGGTAAAGAGGTATCTTGTTTATGATGTAATCGCCCTGGGGTACATCGGTGGCGCAGGCTACCCGGTGGTAGTTGAGTCCGGAATGATATTGTTTTTTATAACGATATGGTTTTTGTTGGAACAAAAAGGCGAAGAGCGGAAAAGAGGAGCTTTATTATTCATACCGCTGGCTATGGTAGCGATTGGATTTTTGATCAGTGCGGCCGCTCCGGGCAATTCTCTAAGAGGCGGCGAAGACTACGGCTTTAGTATTGAACGGGTAGCGCATGTCATGGTTCAGAGCATAGTGGATGGAGTTACGTATTCTTTGGATTATATACTACGTTCGAGAACTCTTATATTTTTGCCGGTGGCGGTAGCGCTTATATCTATATCCGCTAAAGGGGCAAAGACGCTGCCATTAAAGAAAACAATCATAGCTCTTGTAATGGGATTTCTTGTGGTTTGCTATGTGCATTCACCGGAAATCTATGCCGGAGAAACAGTGGCTGCAGGTGTTTCCGGAGGAGTATATGATATTTACTATTATGTACTTGTCCTTTACCTTGCTATGGCAGGATATTTGATCGGTGGATTATTAAGGAAAATTGTTCGTGAGAAGCAGGCTGTTATGGCCAGAACTGTGTTTTTCATTTTTGTGGTTTTATTTTGCGTTGTGTTTAGAAGATTTCTTGTGGGAAGTATGCTGGATTATACCTGCTTTGAATATGTTCGTTCGGGACAGCTTAAGGATTTCACTATGCAGATGGAGGAACGACTGGTACTTTTGGAGGACGACGAGATACAGGATGTGGTTCTCCCTGAAATGAATGATCAGCAGGGGCCGCTTATGCATATGGCGCTTACCTCCGACCCAAAAGCATATACAAACTATGCCACAGGGCTTTTTTATGATAAGAATTCCATAATTGCCATAGACAGAAATAAATGGAATGAGGAATATAAAGACAGATAAGGTTGATTGTTGCAACTTCTCCTATCCTTGAATCTTTACCGGAAAACTTAGAAAAGAAATGGAATAACTGGCAGGTGCATGATGATAACAATTCTGACCCCAACCTATAACAGAGAAAAGAACCTGTCACATCTCTACGAGTCTCTTGCAAAACAGTCAAATAAAGATTTCGAGTGGCTTGTAATAGATGATGGCAGCAGTGATAATACAAAAGCTCTTATTGAGGGCTTTATTAGTGCTGAATCAAAAGAAAAGGATGCTTTTCCCATTTCTTATGTCCGCCAGGAAAACGGCGGCAAGCACACTGCACTTAACCGCGGCATTAGCCTTGCCAAAGGGGAACTTCTTTTTATCGTGGACAGTGATGACTGGTTATCTGAGGATGCAGTACAGACCATATTGGATTACCACAAAAAATATGCAGCAAGGAAAGTAGCTGATAACCTCTGCGGTTACAGCTTCCTGCGTGTATACAGTAACGGCGAAGTAAACACCGGAGAGTTCCCTGAGGATGAGAAAATAGATACCTACAGGCAGCAGCGCATCAACAATGATCTCTTAGGAGACAAGGCGGAGGTTTTTTATACTTATATATTGAAACAATATCCCTTTGAAGTTTTTGAAGGTGAGCGTTTTATGCCGGAGGATGCTGTATGGCTCAAAATGTCAGGCCCATACAAAATGGTTCACATTAATAAGGCGATATACATCTCCGATTATCTGGAGGGGGGACTTACCAAATCCGGTAGGAAGATGAAGGTTTTTTCTCCCTATGGGATGATGTACAGATCGGCAGTCTATCTTAATGACCCGCAGGTGAAGCTGAAGGTTAAGGTGAAAATGATGCTGCTCTATCAGATTTACAGCAGGTTTGCAACAAATCGTGACAAAGAGCTGAAACTGTCGGACCGACAAATATTGGAAAAGCGTAAAAGAGTAGCTATACCCAAGAGACTTATGTATTACGTGTGTATGCCTGCGTCACTCCTGATTTTTATGAGATGGAGTAAAAAGTACTAATTGTGCAGTTTCTTATATCGTGATGAGGTTTTAGCAAAATGAAAATTCTTATAGTTAACAAATTCTTACATCCTAATGGCGGATCAGAGACATATATATTTAAGCTGGGAGAGACACTAAAGTCTTTGGGACATGAGGTGCAGTATTTCGGAATGGAGCATGAGGGGAGATGTGTTGGAAATAAAGTAAATGCCTACACCTCCGACATGGATTTCCACGGGGGAAGTAAGTTGTCCAAGCTGACCTATCCCATTAAGACAATCTACAGTAAGGAAGCCAGACAGAAGATCAGACTTGTACTTGATGATTTAAAGCCGGATGTTGTGCATCTCAATAACTTCAATTATCAGCTTACTCCCTCGGTAATTCTTGAGATCGTAAAATGGAGAAAGCAGGAAAACAGGAATTGCAGGATCGTTTTTACTGCCCATGATTACCAGCTCATATGCCCCAATCATATGATGAATAATCCGGTCACTAGGCTTAACTGTGAGAAGTGTGTTGGCGGTCATTTCATGAACTGCGTAAAGGGCAAATGCATTCACGGATCTTTCGCCAAGTCTGTTGTGGGAGCTGCTGAAGCCGGATTCTGGAAGATGAAGGGAACCTATAAGTATATAGATAAGATTATCTGCTGCTCGGAATTTATGAAGAACAAGATGGATACTAACCCGGTGTTTGCTGGTAAGACTGTTACCAAGCATAATTTTATTGAGCATGTGGATGAAAAAAGTACTTACGGGAATGCAGTTACCCCCGGTAGTAATACCACTTTGTCAGACGGTACTGTACTTCCGAAATGCTACGTTCTTTATTTTGGCCGGTATTCCTGGGAAAAGGGAATGGGAACGCTTCTGTCCGCCTGTGAAATGCTTCCGGAGGTGGATTTTGTCTTTGCGGGAAAGGGTGAGTATGCAGATGCCATAGCCGGGCTCCCATATGCAAAGGATGTGGGATTCAGGACCGGGGAAGATCTTGATAAGCTGATTTCAAATGCTGCTTTCACCATATACCCTTCAGAGTGGTATGAGAATAATCCTTTCTCTGTAATGGAGAGTCAGGAGCGTCTTGTGCCGGTTATAGGAGCCAATATCGGAGGCATTCCGGAACTTATTACCAACCGTGAGGATGGTTTTCTTTTTGAAAGCGGCGATTCCAAGGGCCTTGCCGATGCAATCAAGTATCTGTGGGATAATCCCGAGGCAGTTCAGTATTTTAAGGAGAATCTTAAGAAAAAAAGACAATCCCGAATTGATGCAAAAGAATATGCGAAGTGGATTGTGGAAGAAATATACTAATAAAATTATATAAAACGTATAAAAAATACGGAATTGCCTAAAACTATTGCAGAATCCATTTGGAAATAATTAAATGATTATAAAAACAAGATAATAACGCTTCGCGTGTGATAAAATTATTGTAAATCCGACAATTGCAATTACAATTAAGACAGAATAATTTACACAAGAAAGGAGCTTTGTTATGTTTGAACAGGTTAAGTTAGACTACGGGATGGATGCACTGGAACCGCATATTGATCAGCTCACCATGGAGACTCACTATGGCAAGCATCATGCCACATACACCAAGACCTTCAACGAATTTGCTCAGAAGGCCGGTGTTGTAGATAAGCCGGTGGAAGAAGTTCTTTCAAATCTTGAAAGCGTAGCTGATGAGGCTGTAAGAAAAGGCCTCCGCAATCACGGCGGTGGTTACTACAATCATAACCTATATTTTTCCACACTTTCACCAAATCCTGCAAAGGCTCCTTCAGGAAAGCTGGCAGAAGCTATAGAAAGAGACTTCGGAAGTCTTGAGGAGGTTATCGACAGGCTCTCCAAGGCGGCAGCCGGGCAGTTTGGCTCAGGCTGGTCCTTCCTTTCTGCGGATAAAGAGGGTAATCTTTTTGTGACAGCATCTCCCAATCAGGATAATCCCATCAGTGAGGGTACCGGCAGAATCCCGATTCTGGCTCTTGATGTGTGGGAACACGCATATTACCTGAAGTACAAGAATCTCAGACCTGATTATATCAAGGAATTCTTCCAGGTTCTTGACTGGGGCGCAGTTTCTGCCAATTATGATAAAGTTATAGGATAAAAATACGATAGCTCGTTACTGGTCTTTAATTGAACAGTAATCATAGCCCGCAAATAGACTTTGACTGCCTGTCTGCGGGCTATATGTTTAATGTTGTGGGGATAGTTACTATGAAAAAGAGATTGTTATCGCTGCTTCTATCTGTAGGTGTATTGGTAGGATACACGGGAAGTGGCTATGCCACGGACATAATAATAGATTTTGATACTGAGTCATCAGATATGGAAGATGACTCTGATTTTCATGCGACCGATGACAGCTCTCTTTCAGAAAAAGAATCCCTCCCCACAGGGGACATGTGGGATGCATTTTTGGGACTTCAGGAAGGGGTAGACTACGTTCCCGGGGAACTTATCTGTATAGCGGCATCTGTGGAAGAAGCGGAGGCGGTTGCCGATTTTTATTGTGGCAAACTCAAGTCATTTAACTACGGCGTAGCCACAATAGATCTGTCTGAAAGCTCTTTTTCCGTGGCAGATGCTTTCGAAAAAGCTCTGAATCCGGAGCTTGATTTTCCTTTAGTTGAACCAAATTACATAATCCCCTTTGAAGAGCCTTGTGAGGAAGTGATAGATGTGGAACAGGAAATTCCCGGGCTTCTTAAGGGCTCTGCCTGGAGTGAGCAGTATTATGATAACGGACACGATGACCCCTGGTTAAATCCCACTCATAGTAATTACCAGTGGTATCATGACGTTATTGAGACCTACGGGGCCTGGGGAGTTACCCTGGGAAGACCGGAAATCATTGTGGCGGTCATAGACTCCGGTATTTACAATTACAAGAATTCGGAGGACGGA
>JAEEGL016734582.1_pt1 | contig 34431 bp, 27 predicted proteins | sample 9134231 | NCBI WGS metagenome assembly JAEEGL01 (sample SAMN16246548, study PRJNA631951) | gut metagenome | biome: gut microbiome; feature: rumen; material: fiber-attached | host: Bos | place: Iran: Karaj | collected 2018-10
AACGAAAAATAAGATGATCCACACCCAAAAGCTTAGATTATCGGGTATATACGAAGAAATATAACATAGCTTTGCGGCAATGATTTGTAAATGCCGCGGCAGAACAATTGATCACGGAAAAGCAGAGGTGATTACGCTTGAAGATTCCAAATCCCTTTAAGAAAAAAGAACCCTATGTTCCGAAAGTGGGAATTATGGGTATCGGACTTGACTATAATTACTACGAATATAAAATAAGCGAAAAGATTTTGTACTTTTTGCTTGGCGCCGTTGTGGGCGGGATTGTTGCGTATATTTTTTACGAATCACTTATACTGTCCGCAATAGTTGCGTTGATAGCGGGATTTGCGTTTTTGCCTATCAGAAAAAAGCAGATAATAGAAAAAAGGCGTAATAAGCTTTTGCTTCAGTTTAAAGATATGCTCGAGTCGCTTAACACGTCTATCGGAGCAGGACTTAACATAATGGATTCTTTTTCAAACGCCGCCGATGATATGGCAGCGCAATACGGAGAGGAGAGCCTTATATTTGAAGAGCTCAAAATAATCAATTCGGGTATATACAACAACATAAACGTGGAAGAGCTTTTGCTTGATATGGGTGAGAGAAGCCAGATACCCGATATAGTAAGCTTTGCAAATGTATTCGACACTTGCTACCGCAAGGGCGGAAATATAAAGGAAGTTATTAAGAACACTTATCAAATAATATGCGATAAAATAGATATTCAGCTTGAAATAAAAACAATGGTTTCGGGAAACAAGGGCGAGCTTACGGCAATGACGGTTATGCCTGTCGTCTTTGTATTTCTGCTTAAGTGTTTGGGTACTGAAGTTATAGACCTTACATCTTCTTTGGGCAGAATTACGACCACGGGAGCTATAATCATATTTGTTGTCGCTTACTTTATAGGAAAGAAGATACTTGACATAAAGCTTTGATAAGTGCCTACTTAAAAAGCTTGCCTATTGAAAAGAGAAAAGAAGTGATTTAGTATGGGTCCGGGTTTATCTTTAGCGGTTATGATATTCGTCACACTGTTGAGTGCCGTTTATCTGTTTGCGCTTTCCAAAGGCTCAAAAACATATAAAGATGTGGTAGAGGCACTTGACTCGCCAATGAAATATGCGTATATGTCGGGCTTATATATGCTTGATATGGTGCGTTTTAACTACGGCAGTACGTTCAGCAAAAAAAAGATAAAAAACTGCCAGATAGTTTACGGCGAAAAATACGCAGAGTTTTATTTCAGAATAAATATGGCAAAGCAGATCACGTCCGTATTTCTTACACTTATTATCGGATTTACGCTTGCCGTGCTTATGGAAACATATGTTGTGCTTCTGCTTGCGGCAGGATCTGCTTTCGGAATAGCGTATTATTTCGAAACTACCATAACAGATATTATCAAAAAGCGTGAAGACAGCATTATAGCAACTTTCCCCGATGTTCTTTCCAAGCTTGCGCTACTTGTGAACGCAGGTATGATAGTAAAAGAAGCGTGGGAAAAGGTTGCAAACACAGGCGAAGGCACAATCTATGAAGAAATGAGAAACGCTGTTTCCGAGATGAACAACGGTGTTTCGGAATTTGACGCCATTATGAATTTTGCAAACAGATGCAACGTTGACAAAATAACAAAGTTTGCTTCTACAATGGTTCAGAACCTGAGCAAAGGAAATAAAGAGCTTGCCGAGTTTTTGAGGCAGTTTTCAAACGAGGCATGGGTTGAGAAAAAGCAATATGCCCGCCAGAAGGGTGAAGAAGCCGCAAGTAAGCTGCTTATACCTATTACGCTTATGTTTGTGGGAATTTTGCTTATGGTAGTTGTTCCCATATTTATGGGCATATCTGTATAATTAATTTGGTTTTCGGGCTTTTATACATATTTAAGACGTTGTCCTTACCGGGATGGAGCTTCTTTTATGTGTGTATTTGCTTGAGCGATATATAAGCAAAAACAGGTTTGTAATGCATTTGGAAAGGAGGATGACTTATGAAAAAGTTATTGACAAATGCATATGTTAAATGTTCAAACGCATTATTCAATGCAAAAACAAGCGTTAAACGCTTGGCGCATGAAGAGAAAGGCGGAGCCGAAATTATCGCTACAATCATCCTTGTTGCCATAGTAGTGTTGCTTGCATTGTTCTTCAGAGAGCAAATAGGCAATCTCGTAAGCAGCATTTGGGGCGGAATTACAGGCCAATCCGAGCAGATCACGACTTCATTCAGCGCAGGCGGAGGCGCACAAGGCTAACATTTTTGAAAGCTGACCGGTTATGTGGCAGGGCGTGTCGTACCGGTAGACCCGCTCTGCCGATTCGGAAAAATTTTTACAATTATTTTGAATTTTCATCATCTTTGGAAAGGGTGAAAGAGGATGAAATCAACTGAATATAAATCACATTTCGAAAGATTTGTAAAGGAAGAAAAGGCTGCTGCTCCCATTGTGGAATACAGTATAGTTCTTCCCATATGCCTTTTTATACTGGGGCTTTTGTTTGCTTCGGGTTTTTATCTTAACCAAAAAGCAGTATTAGACTCGGCAGTAAACAGAGGCGTTGTTCTTGCCCAAAAGATTTATTGCGACAATAACGCCGACAAAGTTATGAATATGGGACTTGATGAAAACAGCTATCAGGTCGGTGTTACAATAGACAGCAATGCTCTTAAAAATCCGAAAAACCTGAAATCGGAGCCTTACAGATACCTCAAATTCGGCTCCCGCTATGATGATATATACGGTGCAATAGAAAAGAAGATCAATACCGCTGTAAACACTTCTCAGCTTATTAATGCAGACATACGTTTATCAGATCTGTCCATTAAAATGCCTAAGAAGTTTAAAGGATTTATGATATATAAAATGACAGTTACTGTTTCGCAGGATTTTTACAATCCCTTTGTTCCGGTGCTTGTAAGGCAAAACACGACAAGCCTGTTTTCAATGAAATCATCTGCAACAGCCGCTGTTATGAGCACGACCGAATATGTCCGCAATGTAGATATGTTAAACGACGTTGTGGGTCGTGTGACCGGAAGCACTTGCGACGGCTGGGTGAGCAAGATGCTTTCAAGGCTTACATCTTTTATGAGTAAAACGGGTGTCGGCTGATATTATTTGTTTTTTAACGAACTCAGCAAGCGAAAGGGTGGTTATTGATGTATAGCTTCGCTTCAAAATGTAAAGGATCAATTTCATTATTTTTATCTATAATATTGTTGCCTACCCTCACCTTTACGGGACTTATGGTAGACAGCGCTAATCTTGCGTTGTCAAAATCAATAGTTGAAAATGCGGGTGAGCTTACAACAAACGCAGCGCTTGCCAATTACGACACAGTGCTTAAAGACGTTTACGGTCTTATGGCGCTTTCTCAGGTGGGCAGTACAACAAATGACGCCGACGCATATTTTGCCAACACAATGCAGGCAAAAAATTTGCTCGCTACCGTTTCTTCTGCCGTAAGCGGACTTAACCAGAATATCAAAGACTTTGTGGGAGTAGAGGACGAAAGCTACACCATTAATTCTAATTTTCTTAACGTAACTTACGACAGCTTTGAAGCTAAGGGCGTAAAGGGAAGCTCTCTGCGTAATTACAAGATCCTTAAAAATCAAATAGTTGAATTTATGAAATACCGTGGACCTGCAGAGATCGCCCTCGATTTGTTTGCAGGTGCGGCAAGCTTTGAAGAAGCGGACGCCAAAGTGGATGTTACAGCTGCAAAAACGACTGTGGACGCTACAAAAGGCGAAATGGGCTCTTTGTGCGCCACATTGTATAAATCCATCGTTCGGTATGATGCGCGTGTAGAGGAATTTAAAAAAGCCGAAAAAGAGTGGAATCAGAACATTGACAAATTGAACGAGGCTGTAAGACTTGCCAACGAATATCTTGTAACATGGTGTGTTCAACCTGTTGATACAAGCAAGCTTCGTGCGCTTAATTATCACGAATCGGAAAAGTACGAAAAGTTTGAGCTTAAAAAGAATCCTTCGGATCTTTCACTCAGCGAGCTTCAACCGCTTAAGACAACGCTTGAATCAAAATTGGCTGAATGTACGAACAGTATGGCGTCTCTTACCGGCAGCCTTAACGGGTTTGAATCTTTGCCGTCGATAGAGCAGAGAAGAACCGTAGATGATTATTTTGTATTTAATGCTCATTTGTGCGACTTAATGTATTGCTATAATAAGATAAACGATGATCTGGAATCAAGATGCTGCCTTTCAAGAAATCAAAATGAATCTGACGACAGTTATAAGGCAAGGATTGACAGTGCAAAAGCCGAGACAAAAGAGTGGTTGGATAAAACGATCAATCCCGAAATTAAGAAAGTATATGATTTTATGAATTCCGTTTCGGGTACTGTGAATAATTTTTCAGGGTTGACATCTAAATACAATAACCTTGCAAAGGAACAGTACGACTATTTTTACCCGGTATATAAATCATATTATTTAGCTCTCGGCAAACTTACGGGTATCGACCCCGTAAGCGGTAAGCCGATAGTCAAATTCTTTCTTATGCCCGAAGGTGAGTACAAGCAAAGAGGTACTCACGGTAATAACTACGATTATATGCTTACCCTTTGTAATTTGATACAGGCAAAGTTTAACCAGTTAAAGACAGATAATAACAATTTGAAGTATGAAGTGGAAAAATACGGCTCAAATACCGGTAAAGATGAGTATTATCAAGAGCTTTCCAGTGAAGCCGCAAAAAACGATGTTACTTTTGACATAAACGACCTAAACGAGCTCAGAGAGCAAATCAACGGTAACAAACAATACGGACTTAACACAGTTGCCGCAAAATTCCGTGAATATAATTTTTACGGCAAGGGGCTAGGTAATCTTACAGAATACTCAAAATTTAAAAAGGCTTGTATAAACAAGTTAAAAAATACCCCCGATTTCAGCTACGGAAAATACAACGAATATTATGAGCGCTATTTCCCGAACGAATTCGTTTCGGCAATATTCTCATTTACACCTGCGTCATACTTAAAGAGAATAGATGAGGTAGGCGCCGATTGCGGCGGCGTTACATTGAACTCGCCGGCATTTTACGCTTATCTTGTTATGACATTCGGGGGCTATAAAAATGAGGACGAGAACAAGGTAGACTCGGTTACAAATTCTATATCCGAAATAAGCGACTCATCCATAGAGGAAGTATCAAAGGACGAAAACACAAATAACAAATATTCACTTGATGTATTTTCGATGCTCAATACATCCGGCGGAGACCTTAATCTTATAGAAATGGACGGAGCAGGAAGCTCCAGAACAGGCGTTTTGAGAATGTTCTCAAGCATGGCAAAAAAGATTAAGGGAATGTTCCAGATATTTAAAAACGGCTGGAGCGGATTGGCTGATAATTTGCTTGTTACGGAATATGTTTTCCAGAATTTTTCATATGCCACAATGGATAAAATGAAAAAGTCCGAAAATGAAGGAAAGGATTTTCAGACCACTACGCTTCAGAATATAAATAAGAAGAATAATCTTATTTATGGTTGTGAAATAGAGTATATTCTTGAGGGATACCGAGGACAAGGCGGATCAAAGCCCAAATGGTGGCAATTCTGGAAAAAGGCTAAGGCGGGCGACGGTCCTGAGAAGAATGTAAAGATCGTAAAGAGCGAAATATTCCTTTTAAGATTCGTGCTTAACTCTATATTTGCTTTTACAAGCAGCACATTGCGTACTCAGACATTGGGACCTGCCACTGCGCTTAGTGCCGCCTGTTGGGGTGCAATACCCGTGTCGGTCTGGCAGGTGATACTGGAGCTTGTTTTATCTGTTTGCGAGACCTCCAGAGACTTAAGTGAGCTCATGGACGGAAAAGAAATGCCCCTTTACAAAAGCGAGACCAATTGGTTCTTCCAGCTTGGCGGCGGAGCAATAGAGAACGTAATGAAGGATGTATCAAAGAAAGTCGCTGACAAGGTTGCCGATGAGGTGCAAGATGCCGCAGGCAGTCTTATAAACGGGGCAGAGTCGTATATCGGTCAGATGATAAGCGGTGTTTCTTCCGATATAAGCACTAAAACATCTGAGGTAATGACAAAGGTAGGCGACGAACTATCCGGTGTTATAAATGAACAGGTAACCAAGATTGTAGAATCTATGGGAGATGTTATCAAGAATAAAATTGAAGAGAAATACTTAAAGCTGATGACAGACGGCATTGCATTTAACAGATCTGAGCTAGAAAAAGATCTTAATGCTATCGTGCAAAGCTTCTGTGATGATGAATCTAAGGTGAGCGAGCCTATTAAAGATTTTCTTACCGTTGCAGGCGAAGGCCTTGTTGACCAGATTATGGACAGCAGTGCTATAACCCGTTTGGAAGAGTTCAGCAAAATGCTTGACAGCAGCAAATACGGAAAATCTTCCGATACGGACGCAGCTGCGATTTCCGCCACCGACTCTGACGCGTCGTTTATAGATACCAAATTCACATTGAACGGCTCGGTATATTCGGAGCTTATGAACGGCGTTTCAACCACTATCAACAATTATATAAGCGGTCTTGGCAATCAGCTTAAGGATAAAACTCAGGCTCTGGTTGACGGTTATCTTAAAGGCGCAGAAGCTGAGATTAACGCTAAGGTAAGCGAATACGGCGATAAGGCAGAAGAGTGGACAACACAAAAATCCGAAGAACTCGGCGCAAGTGTTAACACCTGGCTTAACGATAACCTCGGAAATTATACGTCTACGGGAGCAGGCACCGCGGGCAGCATAGTGTCCCCCTCAAGTTCTTATTCCGGCGGCACCTCAGAGCAATCATCTTTTGTAAACAGACTTATGAATTTCTCATATAAGGATTATCTTCGTATCTTCTTCTTCCTTAATATTCAAGGCAAAGAGGAGGAAAAGATGCTTACAAGAATAGGCGACGTAATAGAGCTTAACACAAAGGGCGCACTTAAAGAATACTACGCCCAAATAGGTATGACAGGTCACCCTGCAGCTGAAAAGTTTGGGCTTAACAATGCATACACATATGTTGAAATCTCGGCGAACATCCACGTAAAACCTCTGCTTTTGTCACAGTCAATCTTTGCCGGAAGCACGGGAAGCCCGATCGGAATGTGGTCGTATAAATATACTAACGCACAGGGATATTGATTCGAGAATTATAATAAAGAGAGGGGATAAGAAATGAAATTGCCAAACAGATTTCTTAAAGATCAAAATGGTTCTCTTACAATAGAAGCGTCTATTGCAATGGTTTTATTCAGCTTTGTTATGGTATTTCTTATCACACTTACGAACGCCTGCCGTGTTCAGGCGGCTATACAGAATTCTCTCGACAAAGCGGCGCTTGAGTTGTCTCAGGAAATGTATTTGTATGAGGCAACCGGACTGTATTATGCTACCGTAGATGTTTCGGGGGCGGCTTCAAATACGGCAAATTCGGCTGTTAACACCATAAACAGCGGCGGAAATATAATTGACGCGGGCGTGGGAGCTTACAATAACGGTTCAAATTCTCAAATCGGTCAGGACTTATCGAAATTCACTTCTCCGGGCGGTTTGGCAGGCGGTATGTATTCGCTTTACAGCGGTTTTAAGAATACGGATACAGATCATGTTTCAACTGTGTTGTCTACAGTAGACGGTAAAAAGGGAACCTTAAATTCAAGCTATGAAACAATACGTTCAAACATGAAAAATGCGTCCGGCGATCCCGTTAACTTTATTGTACAGCTTGGAAAATACGGTCTAAACTCCGTGACCTCTTATTATTTCGGTTCTTCCTTGGGAGAGTCACTTACTGTTGATTATTTAGGCTGCAACAACGACGGCAAAGATGAAGAAACCTACGCCGACGAATGGCTTAAGCAGCTTGGTGTTGCGGACGGTATTTCGGGGCTGAATTTTAATAAATCATCTATTTTTGCACCTTCTTCACCCACTAATATCAACTTGGTCGTAACTTATGACGTTAATATATATCCTTTGCTCGGAGACTTTAAGGTAACATTTGCGCAAAGTGCTTCTACACGCGCGTGGCTCGGCGGCGATCTTACCGTTGCCAGAGCATCTACCTTCGGAAAGCCTTCGGGTTCGGGCAACAACACTTTGCCCGCTGTGGGATGATACAGATAACAGTAAACGATTTACACTTGCTTATTAATTCAGAAAGGCGCGATTAGGCAGTTGCCGTTGTCGCAGGCAGGTTTAAAAATGCTTGAATATTTTATAATGACGCTGTCGCCTGTAATATTGTCGATTTTAGCGCTTGTATATAATAATTTTGATGATATCAGATCTAAAAAGGGTCTAAAATCCAAATTTGCGGAATTATTAAAATTTAAAAAGAATAAGCTTTTGCTTATACCTTTTACCTTGTTCGGTATAGGGATAATGTTTTGGTCGCATATGTATTTCAAAGATTCTTTAGAAATATCTTTAAAAATGCTGTATGTTTATGAGCTTTTGATATGCGTTGCTTATATTGACTATATCAAGGGAATAATTCCCAACAAGCTTATAATTTTTGCTTTCTTTTCCTATTTTGTATTTTTTGCATTTGAGGCAATAGTAAAAAATGCTTCCGTATCTGCATTGCTTGTCAGAGCAGGATTGGGACTTATACTCGGCGGAGGCGTGTTCGGTCTGTGCAGCCTGCTGACAAAGGGCAGTATGGGTATGGGCGATGTTAAGCTGTTTGCCGTTTTGGGAATCTTGCTTGGCTTTCAGGCAGTGTTTAACGTAATATTCTTTTCTGTGCTTCTTGTAGCGCTGTACGGAATATTTGCTATGATTTTTAAGAAGAAAGATAAAAAGACCACAGTGCCTTTAGGGCCCTTTGCTCTTGCCGGTATGATGGTGTCGATCGTTTTGGGAATCGGGGGAATGTTGTAATGAAAAGACCGTTTATTGCAATTGCGCTTGTCGCGATAGTTGCTTTGGGAATATTTTATACAGTTACCTTGTTTTTAAAGGATGAAAACGAGCTTCCGAAAGAAACAGTAGACCAAATAGCGTATTATAATCAAATAGGAACCGAGCAGCGTGAGCTTGGGGCTTACGGCAAGGCGTGCGAGTGCTTTGAAAATGTTCTTGCGCTTGACGCTTCTCTTGAGAATTACCACACGCTTGCAGACGTGTATTTAGAAGCCGAGCGTTACTCTAAATATACCGAGCTGTTAAGAACGGTGATCGGCATATATCCCAAAGATACTGCCGCATATGAAAAGCTTTGTAAATACTACTTTGAGAAAGAATCTTATTCTGCGTGTAAAGAAATAGGTCAAAGCGCATTTGACAATAACGTGCATACCGATATTATAGAGGACTGCTATTATAAAAGTGCCTTTATGCACGATATATATGTAGGCGAATTTGAAAACGCTTACAGATATTACAATGGTTTCTCCGTTGTGAAAAACGAAAACGGATATTCGTTCCTGAATGCGAATTTAAGAATAGAAATGGGACCTTATAAATCGGCAACTTCATTTACCGATACCCTGGCGGCTGTTTTGGGTGACGAGGGCAAATATTATTATATAGACCTTGAGGGTGAAAAATACCTTGCCACGGCTGGCGACTATGAGATAGCATATTCATTCAGCGAGGGTTACGCAATTGTTAAAACAAAAGAAGGCAAATACAGATATCTTACTACGGACTGCCGTCTCGGAGGCAGTGAGTTTGAATATGCCACGCTTTATAAAAACGGCGTTGCAGCGGTCAAATCAGACGGAAAATGGTATATTATCAACCAGTCGGGCGCTGTAATTGAGGGCACGGGCGCATATTACGATGTTAAATACGATGAAGACAATATTTGTTCAAATTGCGGAATCATATTTGTAAGTGACGGTGAGGGCAAGGGTTATTATCCTATAAACCTCAAAGGTCAGCGCATCGGCGGAGATACATACGATGACGCAAAACCGTTCTTTACCGATAACTACACCTGTGTAATGAAAAATGAAAAATGGGGATTTATGGACTTGAACGGTAATTTGGTTATAGAGTATCAGTATCAGGACGCTCAACCGTTCGGTTACGGTGCTGCCGCCGTAAAAACAGGTAACAAATGGGGCTTTATAGCGCCTAATAACCGTGTAGTGATAGAGCCTGAGTTTGAAGGAGCAAAGTGCTTTACGGCTGATAAGCTTTGTCCGGTAAAATCGGACGGAAAATGGTCTTATCTTAAGCTTTTGGCATAATAATCGAATAATAATACTTTGATAATAAATATTTACAGAAAGGGCGACGGTTTGCAGATCAATTTGCGGTCTGCAATAGTTCCGAAAGGTGAATTTTATGAACGGTATAAATGTAGAATCCAACGGCACCAATACTTATCTTGTGTACAAGCTCGGCGAAAATGAGGAAATTGATACGTTAAGCCTGGGCATGATGGTAAACAATAAGATAAGCAATGTTATTCCCATATTGTTTACTCAGATTGACAGCGACAAGTATTTTAAGTACAACATTTCTTCGAAAATATCACTGAAGCAATATTTCAGCGGTGTTGTGAACAAAAAGAGACTTTTAACTGTTTTTTCCACGGTTCTTAAAGCTATTATTCAATCTACGGAATATATGATAGACGCTTCTTCGTTTATTCTTGACTCAGAGTATATATATGTTGATGTAAGCTCGGGTGAGGCGTATTTGCTTTGTATGCCCCTTATGGAGCTTGCCGACAAGCGTGTGGAGTTATCTGCGTTTTTTAAGAGCATAATGTTTTCAACACAGTTTGACCAGAGCGAAAATGTAGACTACGTGGCAATGCTGATTTCTTATATCAACAGCAACCCCACAATATCTCCCGAGGGCTTTGAAGAGTTTATAAACGAGCTTTTAAACGGGCCCAAGCCTGCTAGAAAGGAAGAAAAGCCCACACCTCAACCCGTTGCCGCAACCCAAACACAGGTTGCCGATACTGCACAGCAGGCCGCGGTTTCTTCGGGAATAAAAACGCCTTTGACAAAAGACCAAATGCCGCAATCGCTTAACAATAATGAAAAGGCACAGCCTGCGGTGCAAAGTAAACCCGTTAATAACGCGCCTGTAAATAATAATTTGACTAATGACAGGAAAAACCAAATGCCTCCGAAAAATGACAGGCAAAATAAAAACACGCAAAACAGTCAAGCAGGATTTGCCGTGCCCGGTAAGCCCTCAGGCGTTTCACAACCTGCACCGGCAGAAAAGCCCAAAAAGGAGAAAAAAGGCGGATTCTCTCTGTTTGGAAAAAAGAAAGAGAAGAATCCGGAACAGAAAAACAAGCCGCAAAATACCGCAAATAACAACACAGGATTCAATGTACCCGGTCAAAACGTTCAGGTCACATCAACAAATGTATCTATACCTAATATGCCCGTAAATAATGCCGCTGTGCCAAATCAGTCGGGTGCGAAAATGAATTTTGGAGACACAACCGTTTTGGGCGGAAATGCCCCCATAGGAGAAACAACGGTTTTGGGCGTTGGCGCACCTGCGGCCCCCAGACAGGCATTTTTGGTACGCAAAAAGAATAATGAAAGAATAGCAATTAATAAGGATATGTTTAAGCTTGGCAAAGAGCGCAGCTATGTTGACTATTGCGTAAGTGACAACAGTGCTGTAAGCCGCAGTCACGCAAATATCATAAAAAAAGGCGACGATTATTTTGTCGTTGATATGAACTCTACGAACCACAGCTTTATAAACGGTATGATCTTAACGCCGCAAACAGAGAGCAAGATTAATAACGGAGACACCTTGAGCCTGGGTGATGAGGAGTTTGTATTCCATATTTAATTTTGGAAAGATTTAGTATTATTTTAGTATTGACCGCAGGGTGAGGAATAGTATTTATTTTTCACCCTGTTTTTGAGCATATTATGTTTATAAACCAAAAGGATGTATTGCAATGAAAAAATATTCATTTAAGCTGTTATCTCTTTTTCTGGCTTTAACATTGGCTGTTTCTGCCGTTATGTCGGCAAATGCGGATGATATTGTCGATAACAGTAATGTTAAAGAGGTAGAAATAAGGGGCGCGGGAGTTATGGACTATTCGCTTAATCTCACCTGCGATTATTCGGACTCTTATTTTTATGAAGATAACACCGTTTATAACCCAAAACTTGCCATGCTCACGCTTGAAATGGCAATGGCTGCCTTTAATACTCCCGAATATCTTCACGGTGATACAGACAGCCGCTTACCTGCCGAATATAATATTGATTACAGCTATAAGTCACTGGGTTTTGAAAACGCGAAATACTACAATTACGATATACCCGTTACAGATAAATCAGATAAAGTTGCCTTTTCGTTTGCGACAAAAGATATAAAAGATCCGTCCGGTGCAATAGATACTTTGATTGCGGTTATAGTGCGCGGCGGTAACTACGGCGGAGAGTGGGTAAGTAATTTTCACGCATACGACAGCGACGATCCATTGTACACTGAGCCGCATTACGGATTTAAAACAGCTGCAAAAAAGCTTTACGATGCTTTTAACAGCTTTTTGGATGAAAACGGCGATTCCTTTAAGGGCGATATAAAACTGTGGACGACCGGATACAGCAGAGGAGCAGCTGTGTCAAATGCTTTTGCACATTTGGTAAACACATCGCAGGAGATAGATGCGGTATCAAAGTATTTAAGCAGAAATAACATTTATGCCTATCAGTTTGCCTGCCCGCCGGGGGGGAGAGAATCACTTCTTGACGCTGAAGCTGACAAAAACATTTTTGTTGTTTCTTCACCGTGTGATTTCGTGCCGATGATACCGTTTACGCAATGGGGATTTTCGGTTTACGGCAATTTGAGATATTTACCCGATACCATGAACGTAACAGCTCAAAAGTATTTTGATGAGCTTTTAAGCGGAACAAAATATGAGGGTAATGCACCCTGCAGTCATGAGCAGGCAGAAACATTTTCAGATTTCAGTAATAAGCTTTCATCAACATTTACGGAAGATACCTATAAGCGTTTGCAAGATACAATTATGCGTTTGGTAGGTAAAGCATACGAAAGCGAGGACGAGCTTTCGTCATCGGGCGGACTTACAAACAACAAGCTTGTTATTGTTGCATTGGGGGCTTTTCTTAAACTGAAAACCGATTTTGATCTGGAAAAGAATTTCAATGCCATAGTCTACGGGCATCTGCCTGAGCATTATTTGGCGCTTATTTATTCTTCACTATACAGAGATGATACAGAGGAAGATGATTCCGATACCGAAACAGACACGGAAATTATATCCGACAGTGACATAATGTCAGAAACAGACACACAAAGTGACACCGATGATACCGATACCATGCCTGATACGGAAACAGACACATCATCTGACAGGGAAAAATACAAGTTGCTCGGTGACGCAACTATAGACGGAAAAGTTGATATGCAGGACGTGGTTGAAATACAGAGATATATTGCAAAGCTTGTTCAGTTTATTCCCGAACAATCCATCAATTCCGATGTAAATGAGGACAGCTTTGTTAATATGCTTGATATAACGCAATTGCAATTATTTATTGCGGGCTTAATAGATGCTTTCTGATAAGGCTTTACAGTAAAAGTTCAATAAAAATCATTAAGTAACATAGCAATTACCGTTTTGTGAGAATTTATAGAAGGGACAGTTAATAATATGGAGGCTCAGTTGTATACAGGCACAAGAAAAGTTGCAATCATCGGCGCAGGTTATGTAGGTGCGTCTATAGCATATGCGCTTACGCTTAAAGACCTCGCCAGAGAGATAGTGCTTATTGATGTCAATAACGAAAAAGCTGAGGGAGAAGCGCTCGATATTCAGCACGGAATAGCGTATATGGGTTCTTCGTCCGTGAAAGCAGGTTCTTATGAAGATTGTGCAGGGTGCGATCTGATTATAATTACGGCAGGAAGAAACAGAAGACCCACTGAATCACGGTTGGATATGATAAACGACAATATACTTATAATGAAAGATGTTGTAACAAAGCTTTCTAAGTATTATACCAAGGGTGTTGTTTTGATAGTATCAAACCCTGTTGATATACTTACATACAAATGCAACGAATGGCTCGGCCTTGCAAACGGCAAGGTGTTCGGAACGGGATGTATACTTGATACATCAAGACTTATACGCGCAATTTCGGGTTATACGGGGCTAAATACAGAGTCCATAAAATGTAATATTGTGGGTGAACACGGAGAGTCACAGTTCCCAGTTTGGAGCAGACTTGCAATAGCGGGTGTACCGATGAATGAATATTGTGAAAACGTAGGCTTGAAATGGGGCGACGAACAGAAAAATGACCTATATAATACAGTCAGAAATCTGGGCACAAAAATAATCTCTGCAAAGGGCAGAACCCATTACGGAATCGCCACTTGTGTATGCTCAATTGCAGATGCTGTTTTAAACCAAAGACTTACGGTAGCATCGGTGACCACACCGTTAAACGGAGAATACGGTATAAGCGGAGTGTCGCTCAGTCTGCCTTCAATAATCGGTGTAAACGGTGTAGAGCATAAGCTTGAGGAGCATTGGACGGATGAAGAATATCAAAAGCTTAATTACAGCGCAAACAGCCTTAAGGATGTTTTGAAAAGAATTTGATTTTTAATACGTCTGTAATTGTAAGCACAATCGTTTGTGATGTTTACAATATAATGTGTTGGAAATGAGAAAAAAGTTTACTAAATTGTTGATTTTGACTTTAGATTGTGATATCATAAGCCTCGGGATCAACAACAAGAGAGGAGTATCCTAAGTTTGAAAAGAGTAGTAATAATAGGAGCCGGTCCTGCAGGTCTTACCTGTGCGGCAGAGCTGTTAAAGGATAATAACGGAGAATATGAGGTCATTATTTTGGAAGAGACCGAGGAGTTCGGAGGTATTTCCAGAACGGTTCGCTATAACGGCAACCGTATGGATATCGGCGGACACAGATTCTTTTCAAAAAGCGACGAGGTTATGAACTGGTGGGCAGACCTTATGCCATTGCAGGGAGAGCCTTCTTTTGACGATAAGTTGCTCGGGCGCGAAAAACCGCTGGAAAACGGTGGACCCGACCCCGAAAAAGAGGATGTCGCGATGCTTATACGTGACCGTGTTTCAAGAATATACTATAAAAAGCATTTCTTTGACTATCCCATATCAATGAAGGCTTCAACCATTAAGAACATGGGTTTCGGTACCACAATGGTTGCCGGATTCAGCTATATGAAATCGGTTATTCATAAAAAGCAGGAAATAAATCTTGAAAATTTCTATATAAACCGTTTTGGCAAAAAGCTTTACAGTATGTTTTTTGAAGGATATACGGAAAAGCTGTGGGGAAGACACCCAAGCCAGATATCTGCCGACTGGGGTTCTCAACGTGTAAAGGGACTCTCTATACGCGCAGTAATTAAAGATATGTGGAAAAAGGCTTTCGGCAAAAAAGACGCTTCTAATGTAGAAACTTCTTTGATAGAGCAGTTCTGGTATCCGAAATTCGGTCCCGGCCAGCTTTGGGAACTCAGCGCAGAGCTTATTAAACAGCGCGGCGGAAAAATACTGACGAATCACCTTGTAAAGAATATAGAAATTAAGGACGGAAAAATTGCGTCGGTAGTGTGCAAAACACCTGACGGTGAGGAGACAATAACAGGAGATATTTTTGTTTCTTCTATGCCTGTTAAAGATTTGGTAGAGGGAATGACAGGTGAAAAACCCGATCAGGATATAATTGATATTGCCGCCGGCTTGCCGTACCGTGATTTTGTTACGGTAGGACTTCTTGTAAACAAGCTTAATCTTAAAAATGAAACAAACATAAAAACTCTTTCGAATATAGTGCCCGATAACTGGATATATGTTCAGGATGTCGGAGTAAAGCTTGGTCGTATTCAAGTATTCAATAACTGGTCGCCGTACCTTGTAAAAGACCCAGAGAACACTGTTTGGATAGGTTTGGAATATTTCTGCAAAGAGGGCGACGACTTCTGGAATATGACGGACGAGGAATGTGTTGAATTTGCATCTAAAGAGCTTGAGTCGATGGGAGTTATAGACAGAAGCGATATTATAGACTCTCACCGCGAAAAAGTTAAAAAGGCATATCCTGCTTATTTCGATACTTATAAGGATATGGACAAGCTTATCGCTGCTCTTGACAAGTACGATAATCTGTATTGTATAGGAAGAAACGGCCAGCACAGATATAACAATATGGACCACTCTATGCTTACAGCGATGCGTACAGCCGATGCTATTAAAAACGGCAATGTAACACGTGATGTGATCTGGAACGTAAACAGCGAAAAAGAGTATCACGAATCTAAATAAGACCGATTTAAAATATAAGTAATATAGTATTAAAAAATACGGGTAAGCCCACAAAGAGCTTGCCCGTAAATTAATCCGAAAAGCGAGATTTAGTATAATGACCACCAAACCTACACCGGATAAAGATCTTCTTGATAAAAGCGGGAGGCTTTTAAAAGAAGGGTTATTCAGCACACCATTTGCATATGACAGAAGTATGATTAAATACAACCGTATGAATATATCTGAAAGGGATTGCTTTTATATCGCTAACAGACGGTTCGGTTTGTATATTTCGGTGTGCGATAAATCGATAACAGGATATGTAAGCATAATACTTGCCGATTTTGAGAATATGACTGTTATGTCCCGCACACTTACAAAATTTTTGCCGTTTGGAAAAATGAAAATGCCCCAAAGCCCAAATGCCGGAGAAATATCATTTTCGAACGAAAAATGCGGAGTACTTATTGTATCTAACGGAAATGAAAAATACATAAAGTGCGATTTTATAGATTTTTATGACAGTAAAAATTTGTATATTAACCTCACGCTTCGTGCCGATAATTTAGTTGACGTTTATTCTGCCGCAGATTTTGGCGAAAACAGGTTCGAGTATAATTGCTTTGGTGCCGGTATGCTTGCAAGAGGAGTTGTGCGTATTGGCGGAGCAGAGTATACGGCAGAGTGCGAAAAGACATATGCATTTCACAACTTTGAGCGCGGTAATAACAAATCGTTAACGCACGATGCGTATCTCTATGCAAATCATTATTTAAAGAACAGAATGCCGTTTTCGCTAAAGCTTAAGGACAGCGAAAATAATGCTGTCTCAAACAGCTGCGCCGTATATAACGGCAGCATTAATAGGCTTGGAAAGATCCGTACTTCACATAATGAAAAGACTCCAAAAAGCAGTTATCTTTTCAATGAAATAGGTCACGCATTGAATATGACTTTTACTCCGCTTGATAATAATCAGGATTATATTATGCGCGCAACGGCATATGACCGTATGGTCATATTCGGCAGAATTGAAGGGGATATGATCCTTAACAAGAATATTTCCGTAGGATTTAACCGTTTGCCGGCCTTGATGGAAGTAATATTTTAATAAAATAATTTCATATAAAATTTGATTCCCCCGAAAAACCGTTAAGGTTTTTCGGGGGAACAATTAACTTATGATTTTAAAAGTATAAAACTATTATTCGGCAGTTGCTGCTGTAAATGCGCTTGTACCGTCAAAGTTAAATACGAGTTTGTCTTCGCCTACAGGAATTGTAACAACGTTATTTTCAACAGTCATATTCTCTCTTGCTGACTTAATGTTTTCTGCTGCGATAGGTGTTGCAAGCTCGATTTTGCCTATCTCTTCCTGCTCTTCTTTGTCATAGTAGAAGATTATGTTAGAAACTGTCTCTTTGCCTTCTTCTGCGTCAACAGGAACTTCAAAGTATGCAAGAACGTCAACTTCTTTGTCGCCTATTGTGAGCTTAGCTTTTACATAAGGCTGATTATTTCTCCAATCGGTACCAACAAGCTCTTCGCTGTTTGTATCCTCGGTAGCTGTGTCCTCAGAAGCTGTATCTTCAGTAGCTGTATCTTCAGTAGCTGTGTCTTCGGATGCAGTATCTTCAGTAGCTGTATCTTCGGATGCAGTATCAACGTCGCTGATCTCTTCAATCAAAGGAAGCTTTTCGATAAGCTTTGCAATGAATCTCTGAAGTGTTGCAACGTCCATCATTGTAACGTCACCGTTAAGAGATACGTCAGCAGCTACTTCGTCGATCTCGATCTCGAACTCTGCGATGTGTTTCTGCATTGTAACAACGTCCATCATATCAACAACGCCGCTCTTGTCAGCATCGCCCCAGAGAATATCTTCCTCTGTGTTTGTGTCGCTCTCTGTTGTGGGCTCTTCGCTGTTTGTATCTTCCTCAGAGTCTTCTTCCTCTTCTTCAACCTCAAGGCTTGCAAGATCTTCTACTTTAACATCTAAAGTATATGTTTTCTCGCTGAGAGTCTTGTCCATCTCTGTCAAAACGTTCATAAGTGTGTCTTTGTGCTCTGTAACGAACTCGTCGCTTACATAAGGCATAAATGCAAGAGCTGCTTCTGCGATCTTGATGCCGCCCTCTAAAGTTGCAACGCCTTCGTTGATCTCTTTAACTTCGAAATCGAGCAAGCTCATAAATTTCTTAATTTCTGTGCCGTCTGCTTTTGCAGAATCGTACTTAACTGTAACAACATCGCCTGCTGCGAGCTCTTCCGAAACATCGCCTGCATAAGGAAGAACGCCTGTTTTTCCGTCGTAAACAGTTAAATCTTCTACGTTAACGTCTACTGTCAATGTGAGCTCTGTGAAACCGATCGCGTCGATTGCGGGAGTGTATTGTTCCATGTTAACACCAAGCTCTGCAAGTGTGTCTTTTACTACAAATGTACGGTTGAGTGTTGCTTTGTCGCCGTCTACTGCAGCAACGTCAAAATCAAATGCATAAAAAACTCTGTTGAGTTCATTGTCTGCATAGTCATGAGCGCCGTAGTTGATAGCTACAACATCGCCTGCCTTAATGGCTGCTTCTGCTTCAGTTTCTGCACCGTCTTCTGCAAAAGCTGCTGTTGCCATTACTGAAACGAGCATTAATGCTGCCAATGCGAAGGAAAGGTACTTTTTGATTGTCATTTTCATTGTCTTTGTCCCCTTTTTTATAAATTTAAATTTATTAAATCAAGCTTATTACACCTCGAGAGAAAAGGTGTAATAAGTTTAATTATCTTGTTTATACCGCCCTGTGAATTACTCTCTATATTCAAGGGCATTATCGGGTCGTGAACGCTTAGCCTTAAAAGACACCAACCGTCGCCGTTGTCTTTGTCAAATGAGAGGCGCACGCCCTCATAATTGTCGGGTACTATTGCAATACCGTTTTCACGGGCATATTGTTCAAGCTCTTTTAGAACAGAGTCGCCGTAAGCTTTAAAGTCTTTGTCAAGGATTTTAAGACGGTATTCTTCGGCTTCCAAAGGTTCCTTAAGCTTTGATAAAACACTGTTTAAGCTTAGCCCCTGCTTTTTAAGCTTCACGGCTTTAATGATTATCTTTGTGCAAAGATAAGCTCCGTCATCGAGAAAATAATTCTCCGACATTGCGGCGTGTCCCGACGTTTCTATCGCAAGCGGTGCGCAGATGCCTTCTTTGTTCAGGCGCAACGCCTCGTTAATGACGTTTTTGTAGCCGCGTTTAAATCTGCGGTGCCGTCCGCCAAGCTCTTTTTCGATAAACTCCGTAACACCGTCTGAGGTTATTGAGTCGGTGACGACAGTCCCGCCCGGAGCATCTTCAAGTGCGATAGCAGATGCAAGGGCAACAAGTCTGTTTCGGCTTATCTCTTTTCCCGTGCTGTCCACTGCAGCTCCTCGGTCTACATCTGTATCGAATATAACACCCAAATCGCATTTGTTACCTATAACCGCTGAGGATATTGCTTTCATAGCGTCTTTGTTCTCGGGATTCGGAACGTGATTGGGAAACATTCCGTCAGGCTCCAAAAACTGTGAGGCGCTTATATCAGCTCCCAAAGGCTCAAGCACCTTATCGGCGTAAAAACCGCCTGCACCGTTGCCTGCGTCTACTGCTATTTTAAATCCTTTAAGAGGATGAGAATAGTCTTCGTTGTTAATTCCTCTGCAAATGATATCACGCAAGTGCTTTGAATAATCGGACATATAATCGGTAATAATTATTTCGCCGCTGTTTGACAACATGGGAGATCTGTCTGCAATTGCCAAATCAAGAATAGATGTAATATCGGTGCCTTCAAGACCGCCGTTTCGGGTAAAGAACTTTAGACCGTTACGGTAATATGGGTGATGGCTTGCCGTTATCATAACCGCACCGTCACATTTCAGGTCAAGCGTTGTCATAAACATTGAGGGAGTGGATGCAAGCCCGCAGTTAAGCACCTTTGTGCCGTAGCTTTTAAGGCTTTCGGAGCAGATATTAAGTATATGCTCCCCTGTTATTCTTGAATCACGACCGACGGAAACAGTCAAAGCCTCAACGCTTTTGTTCCGTTTTGTTCCGAGCCACAGCGCAAAAGCAGAGATGATTCTATGTATTGCTTCATCGCTTAAATTAAACTCTTGTCCTTCAATGCCTTTAACGGCAACACCGCGAATGTCTGTTCCGCTTTTAAGATCATAGAAAAATTCTTTATTCATAAAACAGTGACACCCCGCAGCAGTTGTAATTAACGCTGATGTCTTTTAGGAAAATAAAAGATGCTTGCGTAACACCTATACATCATTGGGGTTATTATATCATTATTTTTTTGAAATGTCTATATTTCACACAGATATTTTTGATAAAAAATTAAAAAATAAATTGGGAGGTTGATAGCATTGAACATAATTGAACTTAAAAACGTAAGTAAAGTATATAAAATGGGCAAAACGACTTTAAACGCATTGTCGGATATCAGTGTTAATGTAAAAAGCGGAGACTTTATTGCAATAATAGGAAAGTCGGGCTCGGGAAAATCCACACTTATGAATATACTCGGATGCCTTGATGTGCCGACAAGCGGAGAATACTATTTATGCGGAGAAAATGTGGGAAAAATGACAGAAAATCATTTGTCTGATATACGAAACAGAAAAATAGGGTTTATTTTCCAAAATTTTAATCTTATTACTACAATGTCCGCATATGAAAATGTTGAGCTTCCTCTGATATACAGAGGCGTTAGTCCTGTGCTGAGAAAAAGCATCGTTACAAAAGCGCTCAAAAGTGTGGGGCTGTCTTCAAGACTTGATCATAAGCCAAGCGAGCTTTCGGGCGGTCAGCAGCAGCGTGTGGCAATAGCAAGAGCATTGGCGCTGAGTCCTCAAATAATTCTTGCAGATGAGCCTACGGGAAATCTTGACACAGGCTCAGGCGAAGATGTAATGAATTTGCTTTCCGAGCTAAATGAACAGGGTAAAACCGTTATTTTAATAACACACGATAACGGGGTTGCAAACAAAGCCAAAACAAAAATAGAGATCAGCGACGGAAAAATCGTAAGCTGAGCCGCATATAATAAATATACGCAAAAGCAGAGTAGTGCTAATCCGCTTTTGCGCTGTGTACATATGTTTGTATTAAACGTCGTATTGACATATCAATTTATTTGAAGTAAAATACCCAAAGATATTTATTTGGCAGGTGGATTTTATTGCTTAAATATTTGTTGCTTCTTATCGGTTTCTTTTTGTTAATAAAAGGTGCCGATGTTTTTGTAGAGGGAAGCGCTTCAGTTGCCGGACTGTTAAAAATTCCCTCACTTTTGATTGGACTTACGGTGGTTTCTATGGGAACAAGTGCGCCTGAGGCAGCGGTAAGCATTACGGCTGCACTTGATAACAGCGAGGCAATTGCGGTCAGTAATGTTATAGGTTCAAATATTTTTAATATACTCATTGTGGCGGGCGCCTGCGCGCTTATAAAGCCCGTTGTTGTTAATTCTTCCATAATCAAACGCGACCTGCCGTTTTGTATAGGCGCAACACTGGCAGTTCTTATTCTGTCTTTAAATAAAGCATTTTCGAGAATAGACGGTATAATTATGCTTTTGCTCTTCATTGTCTATATGGTAATGATGGTAGTATCCGGTATCCGCTCAAAGAAAGATTCAGACGAAGAATATAAAATTATGTCGCCTGTAAAAAGTGTGATCTATATTGTTATAGGTATAGCGGCTGTTATACTCGGCGGTAATCTGGTAGTTGACAATTCCGTTCTCATTGCCCAAAGCTTTGGCGTAAGCGAAACGATTATAGGGCTTACGATAATATCTGTGGGAACATCTCTGCCGGAGCTCGTTACAAGTATTGTTGCCACACGCAAGGGGCAAACCGATATTGCTTTAGGCAACGCGATCGGCTCGTGCATATTCAATGTTGTATTTATTCTTGGAGCGTCTTCGGCTATTAAGCCTATCGCATTTGAGCTTAATTCGGTGTTTGATATAGCCGTATCTCTTGCCGTTTTGATTTTGGCGCTTGCGTTTACGGTAAAAGACAAAAAGCTTAACCGTTTTCAGGGAGCAATATTCTTGTTTGCATATATAGCTTATCTTGTGTTTATATTTGTGAGATGATCATATTGTAAGTGTACCGTTTTCGTCTTTAAGAAGGATATAAATATTTTCTTCTTCGCCCGTTGCGGCGTTGATATAAACAAGCACCTTATCGTCATTTTCACCGTCACACAAGAATTCGTAACAAAGCACCTCGTTTTCTCCGTCTGTGGGGATAAGCGCGGTGTTTTCTTCTTTTATTGTTAGCAGATCGCTCACATTTTCTTTTGCCTGACCTAAGGTTATGGTGTTCTTATCAAGTTTTCTTGTCTTGTGGTTCATAATATAACCCGTTGCACCGAACGAGACTATCTCACCTGTATCTACGGCTACACCGACTTTAATAAGGTCTGTATAACACACAACATCGTCCTGTACATATGAAAAATTGAATGTGGCAACAGAGTCCGAAATATAGCCGTAGCTTGATTTCATATTGTCAAACTTTTTTTGCTTTAAATATGCCTGCGCTTTTTTCAGGGCTGAGTCATAGTCATATACAGAGTCCCCGTGAGTGACCGTTTTGTGGAACGATTCTATAAATCCTCCCTGCTTGCATATGCTTATATTTGTTGTACCGTCTTTTGTTGTAAAGCAATAGAGAGGAGTATTGTTTAAGGTCTCGTTTGCAAATTTCAGCTCGTTTTCGTCAATATTTAAAAATACAGCACCCAAATAGCGAGCTTCGTTTATTGTGTATTCACGCTGGTTTTTGGACATTTCCGCAGTTTTGTGCAAAATGTGGTCGGAAAACGGTCCGTCGTAAATAAGCGTGGGGTAATTTGTGAACTCACTGCTTATATTTCTGAATGTGCCGTCAAGTGTAAAACCTTCGGTTATGTTTTCGGAAAGATTTCCCTGAGGAACAAGCGAGAGCATAATATCACCCCCGTAGTTTGTATAAAAATATGCGGTGTCTTCTACGCTCGCGGCAAGCTGCTTGCTGTAATTCCTCAGCGAATTGAGCATTTCTTCGTCACTGTCGTTTATCGAATCAAAAGACATGGATTTGTTTTGAAGATATTGGGCTATATCGCTTATCTGCGATAAATATTTTTGAATAATCTGTTCATCACTCAGCGTTACAGGCAAAAGACTCAGTGCGTCTTTTGCCTCTTGCGCCGATACAGCTAATTTTGTGTATATCTTGTTTTTCGCACTCTCGCTTTTAACGTACATACCCTTTGTGAGCGTGTTTGCAAGATCGGTCAGGTGATCCGAAAGCCTGTTGAGTGCGTTTTTGTATGTGTTCTCGACCGATGATTTATATTTTTGTACCATATTATAACCTATTGCAGCGGCAGACAGCATTAGTATAACTGCAATCAAGCTGAAGCTTATTATGCGTATAAAAGCTCTTTTTGAAATTGGCTTGTTCATATAAAATCTCCTTTATTAAGCCTTTTTGCTATTTTTTCGCAAAAACCTTCAATTATGCATAGCTTTGCCATTAAAACAGAAATAAACCATAAAGGAATGATACAAAAACGCCTTTTTATCATTATACAAAGAAAAAACCTGCCGGCTTCATCGACAGGATTCTTGTTTAGAGATTACCTAATGAATATGCAAAAGCCTTATCGCAGGCAAAAAAATCCGCGCTCAGAAAAATCTCTAAGCGCGAATTGGGTACGGTGTCCCGCCGCTGGCGCGCCAAAAGGGATTCGAACCCCCGACCTTTCGCTTAGGAGGCGAACGCTCTATCCTGCTGAGCTATTGGCGCATAAATCATTACGTTCGGTATTTTATACCAAACTGCTTTTTTTGTCAAGCGGAAAAGGAATTTGCAACGTATAGAGTGTTACTTAAAATGATTCTCCGCACATCCGCTTTTGTATGTGTTTCATCAAAACGGATATACGGAGAAATACATTTTTAATTAATAATCAGATACCGATTTCCACAAGGTGGGCGATAGATGGTATGCTTTCACCCTGAAGACTTGCGGTCGGGGACATTAGTGCGCCTGTGGCAACAAACAGTATTTTCCTTAGTTTTCCTGCCTGCATATTTTTGAGAATATATGAACAAAGCACGGAAGCGCTGCATCCGCAGCCTGAACCGCCGGAGTGTGTATCCTGTGTTTTGTCATCAAATATAAGCAGTCCGCAGTCTTTGTGGATTTTTGTGATATCTATATTTTCTCTTTCCAAAAGCTCGTAGAGAAGCTTTGTTCCTACCAGCCCCAAGTCTCCCGTAAAGATCGCATCGTATTCCTCGGGGCGTGTATTTGTGTCGTCAAAGAAGCACTTAATTGTGTCCGCCGCGGCAGGAGCCATCGCGGCGCCCATATTTGCGGCGTCTTTTATTCCCATATCAATAATTTTTCCGATAGTTACGCGGGATACGGAAGCATTGTTATTTCCGGCTGCCTTTTTTGATGATGTCAGTATAACACAGCCGCTTCCCGTTACCGTCCATTGGGCGGTTTGGGCGCGTTGCCCGCCGTATTCGAGAGGATAACGGTATTGCCGTTCTGCCGAGCAAAAGTGGGATGAAGTCAGCGCCGCCGCCGTAATTGCCGCTCCGCTTTCCACAAACACGCTTGCCATTGCCATACCTTGTGCCATTGTTGAGCAGGCACCGTATTGCCCCAGATAAGGCACGCCGTAATCACGCATTGCGTACCCCGACGAAATACACTGGTTAAGCAAATCTCCCGCAAAAATGCAGTTACATTCCTTAAGCTCAAATCCGGCTCTTTTGAGGGCTAAATAAAGCGCCTCTTTTTGGAACATACTTTCCGCCTTTTCCCACGATTCCTGTCCGAAACGGGTATCGTATTCGATTTTATCAAAGTATTCTTTCAACGGTCCTTCGGATTCTTTTTTTCCGACAATAGAACCAAATCCCGCAATTATCGGCTTGTCCGTAAATTCCAATGTATAGTTTCCGATTCTGTTTATCATAAAAATAACGCATCCTTTCAAATCTATTATTTGAAAGAACACGTATATTATTCCGTTTTTACAAAAATGTTAATTGCCGCTAAACTTCACTTCATCTTGTTGCAGGCTAACACTTTCGCCGCTGCAACAGAATAATGGCTTTCATAGCAAAAAATGATACAATCAGATTGCCGAAAACGAAGCAGGGGGATGCCGTCCACCCGCTGGGGGGCGCAGCCACCCGGGTGGTCGCGAAAGGGATTCCAAAGGGAAAACCGTCGATAGGTTGTCCCTTTGGCGCATTTTGCCTACTTTGTTGCGAGACAAAGTAGGTGCCTGCCCGGCACGAGGGCAAAACTCAGTGTCAAACTAAATCATCAAATTTCCGCCTTATCAATCAGCTGTGACGAAGGCGAACAATATTCACCGCTGCATTCAGCCTGCGTCAGCGAATTTAGTTGTCCGTCACAGCCGCACAAAATTCTTTTATTTTGCGGTCGTTTTCTTCGCTCGGTTTTAGCATTGGGTCAATAAGGATAAGTGTATGATCCAATTTATCTGTATTAAGACATACCTTTAGCTTTTCAAAGGCTTTTTCTGCGCCTGAGCCGCTCTGGCACGCAAATGCAAAAATATGTTTGTCGCTTATATCATTTTCTTTAATAAACGTGCGTATAGGCGGGGCAATATTGCCGGCCCATATGGGAAAACCAAATATCACATTATCATATTTGTCACTGTTAAAGCTGTACGCTTCAAGCTCAGGCGTTTCCGCCATGATCGCGCTTTTTCCGCCGTAAAGAAATTTTTTAAATCCTTTGTCGGGGTAAGTCTTTTTGGGATAGATACGTAACATATCCGCCCCGGTGATTTCGGCAATTCTTTTTGCTGTGTAATCGGTATTTCCTTCCAGTGAATAATATACAATTACAGTTTTCATATTATGTCTCCCAAAACCGCTCATTATAACGCAAATATTTTATTCTTGATCAGACGCCTGCGAAGGAGCCTCTTTTTTAACTGCCGCCCTGCGCTTGCCCGAAAAATTGATGAGCAATGATACTATCGCCAAAACAGTGAGCATAGAGAACACAATAACACAAAATGTTATTCCGTCTGCAAAGGGCATAGATGTTTTGCAAAGCACCGAGGCGTCTCCGCTGTCAAGTTTAAATGTAGTTTCATAGCTCTCTTTGTTAACGTCTATTGAAGTATTCCCGGAAAGAATACTTGAAACATATTCATCGGGGTTTCGTACAAATGTATATGTGATAGGAACTTTGGCGTTCTTTTCGCCTAACATATAGTCTATGCTTATGTTGTCTTTAAAGTCCGATTTTTCACTGACAGACAAAAGCGAAGATCTGCTTTCCAGCGTAATGTAGTTGCCGCCGCCGAATATTTTGCCTATGCTGTCGTTGATATTTGAAGAGCTGCCCTTAAATATTACCGAGCAAGTAAGTTTTTTGCCTTCGGGTTCGCTTTGAACAACTTCTGCACCGGCGCTTTTAAAGTAATTGCTTGTGTAATTAAAGCCCTCAACTTCCGATTTTGGAAATACAAAATCAAGTTTTTTTGTAAATTCATCTGATTTGTTATGCTCAAGCTGAATATTAATACCGTTTACTTTATATTGCGCACCGTCCGGTATACGCAGCGTAAGTATAGGCGAGTTGCTGTTTAAAGTGTATTTTCCGTCGTTCCAAAGTCCTTGCTTAGACCATATTCCTTTGCTGAGTGTAATCCCTTCGCCTGCGGATGCGGTAGAGGGCAGTGTATATGAATATGTAAGCTCCGTTTCACCGGATTTGTTTTCGGAAATAAAGCCCAAAAGGTTTGTTTTTTCTTCAAACACAAGCTGCTGGGCAAGTGCTGTCGAGGCGTTGTTCAAGTCTCCGTATACTGCGCTTTCGTCGGGGCAGAAAAGAAGCTTTGACGTATAGTTGCCCATAGCGGTGCAGTCTATGTTTTGATAAAACGCCTCAAAAAGATAATAATTGCCCGATTTTGTCCATGATTCGGTGCTTGTTGCGCCTGCAAGTTCCGATATATAGCTTTCAAGCTCGTCTGAAAGCTTGTCATAAGTGGATTCGGGGAAAGAGAGTATTATTTTTCTGTCGTAAGTTTTATTTTTATAATTTGTTGTTTGAATCTCTACGCTGTGTATCGGATAGCCCGTCATTTTTGAAGCGTAAATATTGTCGTAGCTGCCTTTGTTTTCGCCTGTTATACCGTTTACGGTTATTACAGGCTTGCGGTTGTAATTCTGCTTGTAGTCAAGCGCGCTGTCTGAAGCGTCGCTCACCGCTTTTTCAAGCCAGGCGAGCATATCGGTCACATTAAAATCTTCGTATATGCACCAGCCCTTTGTGAGTATGTTATCGTATACGCCGAAGGCAACAATAGGCTCGTAGCTTAGTATTGCTTTAAGCTTTTCACAATATTCGGCTTTTGAAGCAAATTGAAGCTTAAAGGTATATACGGGTCTTTCGCCGTCAAGCTTTGACAAAGTCAGCTCTTTCGGGCAGAACTGTGATATAAGTTCGTCAAATTTTGTGTGAGCCGAGCCGGATTTTGCAATGCTTTCGGGCAAAGTAAGGCTTATTGTATGTTCACCGGAAAAGTTGTTGTCTATGGTGAGCGCGGTGTCTACGTCCATAAGCTTAGACTCGTTACATCCGCAAAGAGCACACACGATAAGTAATGCCGAAACGAACAAAACGGCTTTTAATATGTAATTCTTCAACTTCATAATATAACGCCTCTTTTATATATTATCAAAACCACAAAAGCTTTTCTCCCTCTATCAGTACCGCTCTGCAGGGAGAAGCCTCACAACCCGATATCTTAAGTGGAAAAGCGCTTAAAATATAAGTTCCGTCTTTAATATCTTTAAGTTTCAGGTTTTCGAGTATGGCTATATCTCTGTTTAAAAGATCGTAATGCACCTTGTTAAGCTCAAAATCTGCGGCAATTGAGTCTGAGTCTGTACCTACAAGCACAATGCCGTTTTCGCAAAGGGAATCTATTGCTGAGGATGAAATATAAGCTTCCCCGTTTCCGTGCAGTAAAAGCCGTTTTTTGCAATAGGGCAAAAGCTTGTCCATATCTTTGCCTGTTATTATCCCGGTTAAAGATACTACCGTACATTCGCCGTAAAAATATGAAAGCTCAAGTTCGGATACGTCTTTTCCGCCCCTTATAAAGTGAAGCGGAGCGTCTATATGGGTCGAAATGTGCGCGCTGCAATGAATTTCGGACAAATTGTAATCGTCGTATGTATTTATACTTTTTACACGGTTAATTTCTGTTTTCATATCTCCGGGAAAAGGCATTGCCTTTGCCAGATCTCCCGATATATCGTGAAATATCATACTGCACACACTCCTTTTTGAATACTGTAATTTATCATTGCGGGCGGTTGTCTATTACGCCGCCTCCAAGTACATATTCGCCGTCGTATAATACCGCTGACTGACCGTTAGTAAACGATTTTTGCGCTTCGTCAAATTCAATAAGCAGGGTGTTGCTTTCAACAAGGCGCGCTGTGGCGTTCTGCTCCTCGTGACGGGAGCGTATCTTTGCTTTTATTTTCAGGGGCTTTGTGAAGTCGTAAATATCGGAATGAAAATCCTTTACAACACACCTTTTGCCGTAGAGCGATTCTTCCGCCCCTAGGATAAGCCTGTTGTTCTCTATGTCTTTACCGCAAACATAGAGAGGATATTGATATGAAACGCCGAGTCCTTTTCTTTGCCCCACGGTATAGCAAATAAGACCGTTATGTTTGCCGATGACTGTTCCGTCGGTGAGTACCATATTGCCGCAAGGCTGCTTTATACCTGTTTGCTCATTTATGTATTGAATATAATTTCCGTTTTGTATAAAGCAGATATCCTGACTGTCGGGCTTTTGGGCGTTTTGCAGAGCATAATCCCCCGCAATTTCTCTTATTTCGTCTTTTGTTTGATATCCGCCAATAGGGAATATTATTCTTTTTAACTGCTCTTGTCTTAAAGTGTAAAGAAAATAAGACTGGTCTTTGTTATGGTCAACAGCTTTTCTTAAAAGATATTTGCCTGTTGAGCTGTCATATTCACATCGGGCGTAATGACCTGTTGCTATGTGAGTACAGCCTAAAGTATCGGCTATGTCAAAAAGCCTGCCGAATTTCAAATACTTGTTGCACATTACGCAGGGATTGGGAGTGTCGCCTGAAAGATAGCTGTTTATAAAATAATCCGTAACGTATTTTTTAAAGTCGTCACACAGATCAATAACATGATGTGGGATACCTATTTTTTCACAAACGAGCCTTGCGTCCGCAAAATCTGCATCAGTTTTGTCGGGCGTGAGCTTCATTGTGACGCCCACGGCAGGTATGTTTTGTTTTTTTACTATTATTGTGGCGCAGGCAGAGCTGTCCACGCCGCCGCTCAATGCCACCAATACCCTTTTATCCAAAGTTTCACCCCGTTTATCGACGGTTGAGTTCGATCATTTTTTCTATCGGCTTTTTCGCCTTTTCGGAAAGTTCGGGGTCAAGCTCAATTTTTTCTCCCTCGCCGGTTCTTAAAATGTTGTAAACATCAACAAGTGTGGTAAGACGCATATTTCGGCAGGCAAGCTTTTCGGAAAGCTGATAAAATTTTCTTACGGGATACTCAAGCTGCAAGTATTCGGTAATACTGTTATCTGTTCCTATTATAAATTCGTTATGATTGCTGTTTCTTACATAGTTAATAATACCTGAAGTTGAGCCGATATAATCGGCAAGCTCCAAAACTTCGGGGCGGCACTCGGGGTGCGCCAAAAGCAGAGCGTTTGGGTGGCGCGTCTTTGCGGAAACTGCTTCGCTTTTTGTTACACCGTTGTGTCTTGGGCAGCATCCGTCCAAAACTTTTATATTTTTATTCGGAAGCTTTGAAGCAATATAGCTTCCCAAATTTTTGTCGGGTATAAACAGAATGTTATCGTTTTCTATTAAGCTTACTACCTTTTCGGCGCTTGAAGATGTTACGCAAACATCAGATACAGCCTTTAACGCTGCTGTTGTGTTTACATACGCAACGACCGTGTAGTCGGGGTGAGCTTTTTTAAAACTTATTATTTCTTCGGGCATTATTTGCTCTGCCATGGGACAGCCGGCTTCGGGATTTGACAAATAAACGTTTTTGTCGGGCGAGAGCATTTTAGCGCCCTCAGCCATAAATCTTACGCCGCACAAAAGCAAATTCTTATTTTTTACTTTTGCGGCTTCTTCACTGAGCTTGAATGAGTCGCCGCAAATATCGGCTATTTCAAGTATTTCGGGCGACATATAACTGTGCGCCAATATACAAAAGTCCTTTTCTTTCTTTAATCGGATTATTTCATCCTGCATTTCTCTTATTTTCATAATTATCTCCGTTTATTTTTTATAATATCACGTATCGCCTCGGCGGCGAGCATCAAGCCCGCAACCGACGGAACAAAAGATATGCTTGCTGTTGCAGTATTTCCGTTTTCGTCGGGGAACGGCTTTATTATTTTTGCTTTAGAGTAAAGTACCTTGTGACTTTCAATGTTTCTTTTTCTCAGCTCGCGGCGCATAACCCTTTGAGCAGCTCCGTGCGCTGTAAAAAACTCTTTAAAACTTATTCTCCCTGTTTTTCGGTGATATATTTATCAATTGCATCGGCGGCTTCTTTACCTGCGCCCATTGCAAGTATTACCGTTGCGGAACCTGTAACGGCGTCGCCGCCCGCAAAAACGCCGTCTTTAGATGTTGCAGTGCGGTTGTCTGTGATGATACCGCCCTTTTTGTTTGTTTCAAGCCCAGGGGTGGTTGAGCGTATCAACGGATTAGGTGATGTGCCTATTGCCATTATCACACAGTCAGCTTCAATGGTAAATTCACTGCCTTCTATCGGCACGGGTCTTGCCCTGCCTGATTCGTCGGGTTGTGATAATTCCATCCTTTGGCATATTACTCCGTTTACATATCCGTTTTCATTTGACGTTATCTTTACGGGGCTTGTAAGGTAGTTGAATATAATGCCTTCTTCAACGGCGTGTTCGGCTTCTTCGCGCCTTGCGGGAAGCTCTTTTTCGGTTCTTCTGTATACAACATACACCTCGCTGCCAAGACGTTTGGCGCACCTTGCGGCGTCCATTGCCACGTTTCCGCCGCCTACAACTACCGTTTTTTCAGGTCGCATTATAGGCGTGGAGCTTTCCGGCATATATGCTTTCATAAGATTTATTCTTGTTAAAAACTCGTTTGCGGAATAGACGCCGTTTAGGTTTTCGCCCTCAATGTTCATAAAATTGGGCAAGCCTGCGCCCGAGCCAACATACACCGCCTCGTATCCGTGCTCATTCATAAGCTCGTCTATGGTAAATGTTTTGCCTATTATTACATTTGTGCGTATTTCCACACCGATTTTTTTGAGATTCTCTATTTCTTTATTTACTATCTCTTTGGGCAATCTGAATTCGGGGATACCGTAAACAAGTACTCCGCCTGCGGTGTGAAGCGCTTCAAATACGGTTACTTTATAGCCTTTTCTGGCAAGCGCTCCCGCACATGTAAGTCCCGAAGGTCCCGAGCCTATAACGGCGACTTTGTGTCCGTTTGACGGCGTGGGGGAGGGAGAACCCGCATTTTTTATGTGCAGATCGGAGACAAATCTTTCAAGCCTTCCTATGGCTACGCTTTCACTTTTTATCGAGCGTACGCATTTACTTTCACACTGGCTTTCCTGCGGGCAAACTCTCGAGCAGACAGCAGGCAAAAGTGAAGCGTTCGCTATTATTTCATAAGCCTTTTCATAGTTTCTGTTTTTAATTTCCGAAATAAAATCGGGTATTTTTATATTTACGGGGCAGCCATTTACGCACGGCATATTTTTGCAGTTTAAACAGCGTGAAGCTTCGCTTAATGCGTCTTGTTCGCTGTAACCGAGCGCTACCTCGTCATATGTGGTTTTTCTCTTTTCAATATCAAGCAGAGGCATTTTGTTTCGCTTAACGGACATATCGGGCATAGTTAATCTGCCTCCTTTTTGAATAGATTACAGGCATTGTCATATGCGTGCTTTTGCTGCTTAGAATACATACCGCCTTTTTTTATGGCTTCGTCAAAATCGACCTCAAAGCCGTCAAAATCGGGTCCGTCTACACAGGCGAATTTTGTTTTTCCGCCGACTGTCAGTCTGCAGCCGCCGCACATACCTGTTCCGTCTATCATTATGGGATTCATTGAAACGGTCGTTTTTATACCGTAGGGCTTTGTTGTGAGCGTTACGAATTTCATCATTACAAGAGGACCTATTGCTATTATCTCGTCGTATTCTTCTCCGTTGTCAAGCAAACTTTTAAGCGGAGATGTAACAACTCCCTTTTCGCCGTAAGAGCCGTCGTCGGTCATTATATAAAGCTTTTGCGAGCAGGCTTTAAATTCATCTTCAAGGATTACAAGGTCTTTTGTTCTGAAGCCTACGATAGAGTGTACCTCACAGCCTAAGTCGTGCAACTTTTGTGCAACGGGCAGCGCAATGGCACACCCCACGCCGCCGCCGACAACGCAAACTTTTTTGAGTCCGTCTGTTTTTGTGGGAACACCGAGCGGTCCTGCAAAGTCGCTTATGCAGTTACCCTCATTTAGTTGATTAAGGATAAATGTTGAAGCACCGACTATTTGAAATATTATTTTAACGGTGCCGTTTTCTCTGTCATAACCTGCAACGGTAAGGGGTATACGCTCTCCGTCGGGTGTCGCTCTTAATATTATGAATTGTCCCGGTTGCGCCTTTTTGGCAATATCGGGAGCAAAAACGTCCATCATTGTAACGGTGGGGTTAAGACTTTTTTTGTTGATGATCTCAAACATAGCTTATTCCTCTCAATTACGGTGTTTCCGATACTATATCTACGGAAGCTGTGTATTTGCCTGTTGCCCAGCAGTTTGGATATGCGGAGCTTACGTTTATGTTTACATTCAGTTCGGCAGTTCCCGTATAACCTGATGTTTTGCTACCGAAATCTATAACTGCCGATATGTCGTCGGCACTCAATGACGCAATTTCGTTTGCTTTGCCCGTTATAACTACCGATATGCTCTTTGTTGACACCGTTGCGCTTGAGGAGCGGTCGAGCCCGGAGGTGTCAAACTTAGTTATTTGCAGGGTCTTGCTAACATAATCGCTCATATCAAATTCCACGGAGACAGAGCTTATGTTACTTATGTTTTTCCAGCCTGATGGAAGCTGTGTCGTTAATACCTTTCTTACCGTTTTTGAAGATATTTCCGACATATCCACAGTTGCGATATTTATACTGTTTATATCCTTCAACTCGTCGTAAGGGGCGGCAATTTCTATCTCTGCGGGGGAAACGGTTATAAAGCCGGTGTCAAAATCTGAGTTGTCTATGCCCGTAAGCTTTATTTCTGCTGTAAGCGTCTTTTTGTAATCTACGGGTATGGTTACGTCTACATCACTTATGCTGAGTTCAATTTGGTCGCTCTTCATGGGATAGCCGTACATATCGAGCAGACTTATCTTTTTGTTTATTGTTTTGGTTTCGTTTATTTCTTCGTCAATGGTTCCCGATACGACAGCTTTTTCTATTCTTGAAAGCTCAGTCTCGGGGCCTGTTACAATAACATCGTCCGACGAATATTGTGTCGTGCCTTCGTAGTATCCTTGGGCAATGTTGTATTTAAGCTCGTTTATTATGGGCAGGGTAACTTCGCGTGAACGGTCTACCGTTACAATTACAGTGGAAGGATACACGGAAGAAGAAAACTCATAATTCGTGTTTATTCCTATTTTTTTTGCGGAAAGTTCAAGCGTGTAGGTACCGGGTGATGTTATTGTGCTTGCCTGTGAAGCCACTATCTCAATATTTTCGGAAGTGACAGAGCCGATTGACAGCCTGTTTCCCTTAATTGTTACTTCGGCAGTGAGCTGACCTACGGTGTAGTTTTTCAATCCGCTGCTTACAGCCTCGTCCGAAAGCTCAATAGTAACGGGTATATTGGAGATCTTCTTTGTTATCTCTTCGCCGGTGCTCATACCCATTACCACCCAGAAAATAAATGACAAAATAAGGGATATAATAATAACAAGCTTGTTGTTAAAAATTA
>JAEEGL012733315.1_pt1 | contig 34430 bp, 27 predicted proteins | sample 9134231 | NCBI WGS metagenome assembly JAEEGL01 (sample SAMN16246548, study PRJNA631951) | gut metagenome | biome: gut microbiome; feature: rumen; material: fiber-attached | host: Bos | place: Iran: Karaj | collected 2018-10
AAAACTCTGACAAAAACGCTCGTGTTTCTCTTGGCCGGAACTTCCAGGTTATTTTAGCAGATTATATTACGCCATTAAATGTGCGTCTTGTCAAGAATAATATTTTCAACAACGAGCTCGCAAACTTACAAAATGAGTTTAGTGAACTTAGAGAAGATTTCAGTCATAAATATGTTGAATATAGCCAAGAATTAGAACTTCTAATCAGCACAAGTTGCGAGGAAAGCCCAGCAATTTTCTATGACAGACTAGAAACCACTCGCACAAAACGCGCCGCAATCATCGATTCAGCAAAAAAGCTAAATACCATGATTAAAAAAGATATTGAAATCGTAACAAACTTAAACGAATCACTCGGAGGTGGAAAAGATGGAGAATAACTCAAACGAACCTCTTGAAAAAGGGAATAGAGGCGCACACAACCTAGTGGTTCTTGGCATTGGTTCAGCGATAATTGCTCTTACAACCAGCCTTATTTCGCTCTATCTTTATCATAGCTCCGGAGACATCTATCTTGATTGTTCGCTCCCAGGTGCGGATTGCCCAAGCGCTCGTGCAAGTAGTGATGATAATAATCGCGAAAAAGTCTACGTTTTCTCAGATTCAGGCGACATTAATACAACCGTCATAAACGAATATCTCCAAGAAATCGAGAAAACAGCTGAACGTATTAATAATACAATTGAAGCTCTTGATAGCGACGTTCTCACGAACGAATCTCTCGGTATATAACAAAGTAAGCTCTACCATTTTTCTTTTTTTGTTCTCCGTGATATACTGTGGTAAATCTAATTTGGAGAAGGACATTTGAGTACAATAAGAGAAGCGTTGCTTCGCAACGGTGTTTTCTTATATGGCAATGATATGACTATTGAAAACGGATTTGGAACCTATATGGTCATCCGTGATAGTTCAGGCACTGCAAGATACAAAATAAGAAACTCCGAACTCAGTAATAAGCTCATCGTCGAAGATTATTACAGTGGAAGCCTAATAAGAACAATCGACGCATTTTAATAAATACCGCAAACTCGCAAATTTCCGCAAACTAGCAAATTTCGCCTGAATATTCAGGCGTTTTTTGTACCCAGAATAAGCACGAGGATATTGAAAAAAATGGCAAAATGTGATATAATATACCTATGGCAAAGTTACTTTCAACCGAGCGCGATAAGAGAGAACTCGAGATCATTGGATCTACCGAGTATGTTTCAATTGGAAAACTTGGAAAAATCCCTGCGAAAGTTGATACCGGTGCTGATTCGTCGTCTATCTGGGCTTCAGATATTGAAGTTATGAAAGACGGAACTCTCACCTTTAAACTGTTTGCCCCTAAAAGTCCTTATTATAATGGCGAAATCCTAAAAAGCAAGGAATATACCGTATCAGTAATTAGAAGTAGTAACGGTATGGAACAAATCCGTTATCGCACAACGCTTCCAATTAAAATCGGCAGCCACACAGTTAAGGCAGCATTGACTTTAGCAGACAGAAGTCGTAATCACTTCCCAATACTTATCGGTCGCAGAACAATCTCAGGGAAATTCCTCGTAGATGTCAGCAAAGTGGAAGTCGAACGACCTGATGCTATAAAATCTAAATCACTCAATAAAGAGTTAGATAAAGATCCATATAAGTTTCATAAGAAATATATTGAAAAGTCAAATAAGTCTAAATAGGAAAAACAATTATGAAAATAGCTATTCTATCGAACGGTAACGCAAACTATTCTACCAAGCGCCTCGTCGAGGAAGCAGAGAAGCGTGGTCACGAAGTTAAAGTGATCAAATATAAGAACTGTTATATCTCACTTGACGAAAAACACCCTGATATTTTCTATAAAGGCAAAAAGCTTGATAGATTTGATGCGATTTTACCTCGTATTTCAAACGGCATGACTCGCTATGGTTGTGCAATTGTTCGCCAATTCGAAATGCAAGGAGTATGGACAACTTCTAGTTCAATTGCAATCACCCGTGCTCGCGATAAATTGCGTGCCGCTCAGATTCTCACAAAAGCAGGCATTAATACGCCAAAAACATTCGTTTCACGCAATACCACTGATATCGATGCGCTTCTTGACCATATTGGCGTACCAATGATCATCAAACTTGCTACCGGTACTCACGGCAATGGTGTCGTACTTGCAGATACTAAAAAGGCCGCAAAATCCGCCCTCCAAGCTTTCTATCTTTATAACGAAGACGGAACAAACGTTCTCCTCCAAGAATACATCAAAGAGTCAGCCGGTACCGATATTCGTGCTTTCGTTGTTGGCTCAAAGGTCGTCGCTTCAATGCAACGCCAATCACTTGACGATGATTTTCGCTCAAACCTCCACAAAGGCGGTGAAGGCAAAATCATCAAACTTACTGACGAAGAGAAAAAGATTGCAGTTCGCGCAGCAAAAGCTATGGGTCTACATATCGCCGGCGTCGATCTCATGCGCTCAAACCGTGGTCCATTGATTCTCGAAGTTAACGCTTCTCCAGGATTTGGTATTGAACGCGTTACTGGCCGCAACGTTGCTGCTCCAATTATTGACTACATTGAACACAACGCAGCTCGTAGAAATACTAAAGACCGCGTTGGTGCTTAAGACAAACAAGAGCTTCGGTTTTACCAGAAGCTCTTTTTGTGATACAATAAGCTTATGGTAATTATCCTAGCGCTCGTATTATTATTTGCAGCGTTCTATTTCCTGAAAAAACATGTTGGCCCAGCACATCTAGCTGTTATCGCCGGCATTTCAGTTTATGATTCGTTTGGCAAAAACATTGCCGAAGGAATCCATCATATTGCAAAGTCTGCCCCAGTCGGGCTACTTGAAGTTGCCGTATTCCTAATTTTAGTGCTTGGTCTTCCTATGCTTCTTTATTTAAGGTCCTCGCGTGGAGGTATTTTTGGCATCCTTCGCATTACCGAGGCTGCAATTTTCGCAGCACTTTTGGTTTCGCTCTGCTCTTGGTGCATCGCATACTTCATTCCTCTCGACGGACTCAGCCAAAACATCTTGAGTTTCATTGAAGCATACAAGGGGATTATTATGATCGCCGGTATCGCCTTTGCTTACTTTGATATTCTTATGTATCGAGACGAAAAGTAGACAGGCAATTATTACATAAAGAGCCAGGAAAGCTGGATTATTTTTCTCAATTTCGAATAAAAACTCGGTTCTATCATAAAGTTCAGAAACGACTCGAAAATGATAAAAAAGCACTATCTCTGCAATCTTTCCAACCATCGTCGCAAAAACTGAAAAATGGAACAAACCTAATACTCCGACAAAAAACACTGCGCCCATCGCAAAAGGAATCGTCGGTAGAATTAAAAGATTTGCAAACAGCGAAACTAAATTCAATGAACCGAAATAATATAGCTGGATTGGAAGACAAGCAATAATCGCTGAAAGCGATGAAAGAATTGTTGATCCGAAAAGCCCAGGTTTATCACGTCCATAAAAATACCGCACCAAAACTGGCATAATCACCACGACACCAGAATATGCTAACATCGAAAGCTGAAACGAAACATTAATCAAATAATATGGATCTATAAGAAGGCAGAACCCGAGTGTCAGAATTATCGTTCGACTGACTTTTTGCCTTCTTCCAAAATACCACGCAACAAGCGAAAGAACCGCAACGAACGACGCGCGCACGATAGACGGTGAAATGCCAATTATAAAAATATATAAAACTAGCAATAAAATAGAAAAATAAAAAGCTGCAAATCTCGATATCTTCTCAAACAGCTTCCTCGATGCGCCAATAATAATCGATAAATGTGTACCAGAGACAACAATAATATGCGCCAAACCAACCGCCTTCATCTTATTTTCAAACCCGCTCGGAAGCTCAGATTTCTCACCAAGTAGATATCCAAAGCCAAGTCCAGAGATTTCTTCTGAAACATATTCGTTAACCGAATCTTTAAAACTAGCTTTTATTTCAGAATCGACATTCTGACTTTTATTATTTTTCCCCTGTGGTATAAAAAGATTAAAAAATAGCGCAAAAATAATACTCGTAATCGAAATAATAATTAGAATATTTTCTTTTCTAAGCACAGAACCTCCTTAACGGCTCCACATATTATCAAAAAAAATTATAAAATCAACCTCAAACGTTTTGATCAGATAGAAACCAAAAGAAAAAACTAAAATATACTCACTAATCAGTAAAAATATCAACATATAACGTTAGCTACCTCTTTAAAAACCGTCCATTTTTTTGAAAAATACAAAAAATATGTTAAAATATACATATGTCTAGAAACCGCAGAAATCGTAAGCTGAACGAAAAAATCACCCTTGAAAAACCGGTTGATATCGAGAAACTTACACCCACCGGCCAGGGAATCGCAACACTTTCTGACGGCAAAAAAATTTTTCTCTGGAATACCCTTCCGGGTGAAACCATAAAATCTTTTACTAAAACAAAAGAAAAATCGAGTTTTATTGAAGGCATTGCCACTGAAATAATTAACGCCTCAAAAGATCGTATTGAACCAAAAGACGAGCAATTTCTTTCGACTTCGCCATGGCAAATTATGACCGACGAAGCTGAAGTCCGAGAAAAAACCAATGTCCTAAAGGAGCTCTTCAGGAACCTTTGGAATAATAAGATAGATTTCAACCAAAGTCCAAAAACCTGGCATTATCGCAACAAAATGGAATACTCGCTCTACTATAATTTTGAAACCGAAAAAATCGAGCCAGCAATTCATCCGCGTGGCTCACATGCAAAAACGCCAATTAAAAATAGCTCAATTGAAAAGATCGAAATTTGGCAAAAAGCAAAAGAAATTGTCGACGAGCTTAACAAAAATGGTGACGAAGCAAAAAATTATCAATCATTATTACTTCGCGCAAATAAAAACGGCAAAGTCGAAGGTGGCCTATATAAGAAAGGCGAACCACATCAAAAATTCAATAATCTAACAGATGAAATCCTTAGCAATACTTACTCATATTCACCAAACGGATTCTTCCAAATCAACCTCGAAATTTACGAAATCGCTTTAAAGAAAATTAAAGATATTATCGACAAAACTGAAACTAAAAAAGTTCTTGATTTATATTCTGGTGTCGGCACAATTGGCCTTTCAGTTGCAAGGGATAAAGAATTGATTCTCGTTGAAGTAGATAAATCTGCTTATGAAGAACTCGAGAATAACTGCAGAAATCTCGCTTCCGCAACACCAGTACTCGCAAAATCTGAAGACGCACTTTCTTATATTGAACCTGAAATGGTCGTAATTCTCGATCCACCACGCGCAGGTTGCGATAAAAAACTCATCGAAAAACTCATCGAAGAAAAACCAGAAAAAATTATATATCTTTCCTGCAATCCAATCACTCAAGTCCGCGATGTCGAGTTACTCGTTGAAGCTGGAGCAAAAATCGAATCAATCGAAGCATTCAATTTCTTCCCACATACGCCACATATTGAATCACTCGTCACACTTACTTTCTAAAACTATTTAACATAACCTTTTTGTGCTATAATAGTCTCATGAAGATTACTATTTTTGGCGCCGGCGCGTTTGGTACTGCGCTCGGAAACATTCTAGAGGAAAACGGCCACCAAATCGAATTTTATGATCCGGTAAAATATCCAGACAAAAGCCTCACTGCCGCAATTGAAAATAGCGAGGTTTATCTTCTTGCCGTTCCATCAAGTGCTGCACCAAAATTACTTCTCTTTCTACCACATGACAAACCTCTTATTTGTGCAAGCAAAGGTTTTCTCACTTCAATTTCATTCACCCCATGGGGAGAAAACTTCTCAGTCATGTCTGGCGGCGCATTTGCTGCAGATCTGAATGAAAAACACCCTTCAGTTCTTACCGCAACCAGCCCGTTAATTGAACAATTATTCAAAACTTCATGGCTTACTTTTGACGAAACGACCGACAAAGCAGGAGTTATGATGTGTGGCGCATTGAAAAACATCTACGCTATTGGTTCCGGCTACTGGGGCCTAAAATACGGAACAACCGATTTTGATGATTACATCAATTCATGTCTCTTCGAGATGAAAACTATTCTTCTTCATAATGGCTGCGATCCCGAAACTGTCGATTTATCTTGCGGACTTCGTGACCTTGTTATTACTTGTGCATCTCCAAAGTCAAGAAACTATGATTTTGGCGCAAAACTAAGAAATGAACCTGAACTCGGGAATAAATACTTCAGTGGCGACATTAAGACTGGAACAATCGAAGGCCTCGGTGCAATTGCTTCAATTTCGCACACTCCAAACTTCTCAAAACCTCTAAATACTCCTATTTTGGATCGTATCATCTCACTCGTTAAGAATGAGCCAATCTCTACCGCTGCCACCGAAGAATCTGCCTAATACACCCAGTAAATGATATAATATATCCATGGGATTAAATAAGAGACAACAGGAAGCAGTAGATTTTCTAAATGGCCCGCTTTTAGTTTTAGCAGGACCTGGGACAGGAAAGACTCAGCTTCTTTCTGCAAAAGTTGCACACATCTTAGAAGTTACTGACGCTCTTCCAGAAAACATTCTTTGTCTCACATTTACCGAAGCTGGCGCAAATAACATGCGCGAGCGCCTACTTAGTATGATTGGCCCAACCGCTAGTGGCGTCAATATCCATACCTACCACGCTTTCGGTTCAGATATCTTAGCGCAATATAAAAATTACGCCGAAAATTTTGATCGCAATCTTGATGAACCAATCGACACTGTCACTCAATACAAAATCGTATCTTCAATTATCGATAAACTTCCAGAAACTGACATTTTAAAGACGACCGATATTCGTGACATTATTGCAACAATTTCAGAAGCAAAATCCGCTCGCTTAGGCTCCGAACAACTAGAACTCATCGCAAAGACCAACATAAAAGACTCAGAAGAAATGAACCCACGTCTTTCCGAAGTTCTAAAAAATATCATGAAAAACATGAAGTTCGAAACCGGCAAACCAATCTATGAAGAGGCTGGAAAGATAATCGCAGAATACATTTCAAGTACACCAATCACTGGCAAAATTGAAAAAGAAGCAAACATATTCTTGCTTACACTTGACGAAGCGATCAAGGTCGAGGAAGCAAAAGAAAAGCCATCAATTTCTGGACTCACAAAATGGCGCAACACTTTCTTCGAAAAAGACGCAAACAATAATTATCGCCTCAAAAATTTCATTGCAAACAAGAAGCTTTTAAGCCTCTCAAATGTCATGCGTGAATATGAAAAATACCTCGAAGAAAACAAGCTCTTCGACTTTACTGACATGATTGAACAAGCCGTCCGTATTCTAAAGGAGGATGATGGATTCCGTTTTACCTTACAGGAACGATATCAGTATATTCTACTCGACGAATTCCAAGACACTAACCCGTCGCAATTTGAGCTCATAAAACTTGTCGCAGCGCCCGAAAAGCCAGATATTATGGCTGTTGGTGATGACGACCAGGCTATTTTCGCATTCCAAGGTGCAAACGCTTCGAATCTTATTGATTTCCAAAACGAATTCAACGCCCACCAAATCACCCTTACAGACAACTATCGTTCAACATCTGAAATTCTAAGCCTTTCAAGAAAAATCGCCGATCAAATCGAAGGTAGCTTTGCTAAAAAACGTGGCATCGACAAAACTCTCACAAGTATCAGAAATGACGAAATTTTAGATGCGTCTGAAAAAGATTCCTTGCTCGTAAATCGCCATGAATTCAAGGCGGCCGACAGCGAATATGCTTGGGTCGCAGACCAAATCTCAAATCTTATTAAATCCGGTGAAAAACAATCAGACATCGCAATAATTACGCCAAAACATAAATATATCACTCCGCTTTTGCCATATTTAAAAGCCCACGAAGAGATTAATATCGCATACGAAAAACGCGAAAACGTACTTGAAGATGAATATATACACGAACTGACACTCCTAGCTCGCTTCATTTATGAATTGTCGATTGGTAACAATCCATCCTATATGCTTCTTGAAATCCTAACATTCCCATTCTTAGAAATCCCCGCAATCGACGCCGTCATTGCAATGAAAAGTTATTATGGTGACGCGCGCCAGGCACTTGAATATCTAAAAAATTCCGAAAGCGAAAAACTAAAATCATTTGCACTCTTCCTTGCCGAAATGACAGCAAAAAGTTTCAATACGCCACTCGAACAATTCATTGACGAGCTGGCCGGAAGCCAACCGATTGAAATTAGAAAAGACGAAGGCATTGAAGAATACTACTCTAATTTCATTCCATTCTACGCAAAAAATGAAGCAAGCTTTAAAGCCTATAATTTATACGAAAACCTCTCGATTCTTCGCGAGCATATTCGTGCCCACATTAAAACCGAGAAATCACGCCTAAAAGATTTTATCGACTTTCTCGATGATTACGATGCCGCCGGCGAAGCAATTTTAAACACCTCCCCATACCAAGATTCAACAGACTCAGTTCAAATACTTACAGCGCATAAATCAAAAGGTCTCGAATTTAAACACGTCTTTATTATTGCGACCGACGATCTTAGCTGGGGTAATAGCAAGGGAAACAATAACAAACTTAGTCTACCGAAGAATCTCGAACTAATTCGTCATACTGGACACACTGACGACGAATGTATCCGCCTCTTCTTCGTCGCAATTACTCGCGCAAAAAAGACTTTAACGATGACAAACTCGAAACAAGATTTCTCTGGCAAAACGCCAAAGCGTCTCGAATATCTTGCCGAATATGAGATTAATGACAACGAAGTCTGTTCGCCATATCTAAAAAATACTGACGTTTTTGAGCATAATGAAATTTCATCTGATTCAAAACGCGAAGACAGTATCGAAAAGCTATGGATTTCAAACTACATGAGGCCAGAGCCAGAGCTTCGTCCAATCCTTGAAAAATCCGTAGAAAACTTTACAATGACCGCCTCTGCACTCACAACTTTTGTCGATATCGTCTATGCCGGTCCAATTGAGTTTTATAAACGTTATATCCTGAACGGTCCAAGTGAACCAGAGTCACCAAGTATGTTATTCGGAACGTTAATCCATTCAACTTTTGAAAACGTCACAAACAGGAATCTCTCTAATAACGAAGCGCTCAATTTCTTTAAGTCTGAAGTTGAAAAACTCGATATTGAAGATAAGGAAAAAGAGAAAATCTTAGACCGTGGCGAGATTTCTATTCTAGAATCTCTAAAATCATTCCGTAACATTCTCGTTTCAAATAGCGACAATAAAAAAGCAAAAGCTGAAGTGAATTTACATGCTGAGCATCTCATGTACAACGGCATCCCAATCACTGGAAAAATCGACCACATAAATATCGATGAAGAAAATAAAACTATCGAAATTTACGATTTCAAAACCGGTAACTTCCATAAAGAAAAATGGGAGTCACATGCAACACTTTATAAATATGCACTCCAACTTCTATTTTATAAACTTCTTCTAAATACCAGCCCAACCTACAGTAAATACACTATTACAAAAGCGCACATTCTTTTTGTCACCCCCTCCAGCAGTGATCTTGCGTTAGACAGCTTAGACAGTAATGAACTTGTCCATGATAAAATTTATGAATTCAATAACACAGAAGAGGCTGATTTTAAAGAACTGCTCGAAGCCGTTTATAAACATATTAAGACTCTTGATTTCATCGACGAAGGCTCAACACTAAAAGTAGCATCAGACGACAAAAAGGGAATCAAGCAAATCAAAGAATTCTGCGACCTTATCAAAAACACTTGAAAAAATATGAATAATGTGTTATAATACAAATATAGGGCTTTCCCCTATGTTTTAGTTTTTGCCAAAAGACTAGATCTTTATAGAAAGGGGGTGAAGCATGTGTCGGATACGCTTATCATAAAAGATGAGAGTACTAATGAAACCAAGGAATTCGTAGCGACAGGCAGCGGATATGCTCAGGCAGCAGCATACCGCAATACGATCATAAGTAGCGGCCATCAGGTCAGCGATGACGGTAATAGCCTTGGCAGGCTCGAATCGATATATCCTTGTCCTTACAATTACAATTAAATATACACATGCAACCGTACGGGACGGCACTATTTGCCGTCCCATTTTCTTGCAAAATTTTCGCGTTCTGCTTATACTAATATTATCAACCTACACTTCGGTCACTGGGTTTGAGAAAAGATTTTAGCGGTCGGCATCGTCATTTATACCGGTCGCCAGGAGCCAATAAATCAGGCTCACATAAATGACTTCTAATCAAATAATTTAGGAGTTGTCTATGAAAATCAATAACAATCAAAATCAAGAACGCGTCGAAGTTATAGCTCTTTTTGGCTATTCGATGACCCCATGCCAACCGCTTACTTTTAAGCGCCAAGGCTATGAAGAAATCGAAGTCACAGAGCTTCTAAAGTCGCAAGTCAAGTTCATTGACAAAACGACAAAACACATCTTCGATGTCCTAGCTGGGAATGGGGAATATCGCCTCACTTTCGACTCGGTAGATTTGACTTGGGTAGCCGAGGCAATCTAGTTCAAAAAGAACCGCGAGAGCGGTCCTTTTTTTATTACTAAATCTTTAAGATGTATGGATCATTTATAGCGCCAGTACCACCGTCGAAATAAACCCCTTCTTTCAAATAGACAGAAGGATGCACATCCATCGCACATGCTGCATTGTCCGAATAGGCTGGGCCATGATAAGTATGATTAATAACAGAATAGTTGTTTGTTTCACTTGCAGCCGGAGAGATAAACCAACCAAGTATATCCTCAGGTGTTTCCGTACCAGACCCATTAATATCATACAACCATTGGTCATAATAGCATTCAATTGGGTACCCACTAATTGTATTAAGTTTTGATAAGCACTCTAATCTATTCGAGCCACCAACAGAATATACCTGGTCTGAAGAATACAATAATCCTACCTTACCAGTCCAAGTTGCCGACCTTTCAGTCTGATCGCAAGCAGGGTTACTAGTATCATGACAAATATTACCAAGATTATTACTTCGTTCCTGCTCATAAATAAACTCTGGTGTAAGCAAAGCAGCACCTTCTTCCGTCCAACCTATTATTTCAGAACCATTATTGTTAAGTGGACTCCCAAGGTACCACACAGCATCATCAATCATTGCCTGAGCAGACGACTTCAGAACCTTTGTATGATCAAAATATGTTGGATTACCATCCCAGTCTGTTGTAGATAAATATTCACGAATATACCACGCAACATCTTCATCTAGCGCAGTATTAAGATAATCTCCATTTAATTCTTGCATAAGTTTTGATTTGCTATAGTCATTAATGCCATACCCCATATTGAATGATTCGACAGACGAATCAAATGAGAATTGACCTAAACTTTCTAAACGAACGATCTTCATTCTTCCATCAAAGACACCAACAATACGCCATAACTCATCGTTAAACGAAACGTAGTTATGTGGATTAGCCCCAACGTATCTAATATTACCGTCTGGGTCGTCGGCCGCGAGTTCAGTTTGGCCAGGGGTATTATTTAGCTCATTTATCGTTGTCGCACCAGTCTTTACAACCACATCATCAATACCATTAGCATACGCAGTGAAAACTAATGTATCTGAGTATAGACCAGAAGTAATGCTGCCGATTTTAAAACCCAACGTCAATGAAAGGTCGTCGCTGCTAGAATTCATGCTACTCGTCAAACGAGCTATCGTAGCAGGATTGCCGTTTGCGGGGACACTATAAAACTCTAATCCATCTAACGAATAACCCCACGTGTTGTTATCCATAGCATTGCTTGTTTTTGCTTCAGAAAAATCAGACAAAACAACATCTGAAATGTTTGTATCGACATGAGTCATACTAGTATTAGAATCACTATCCTCGAGTGAAATCGTATACCCATATGGAGAGTTTGTTGAAACACTTGCATTTATTGTGCCTTGGGCAAAATTATTTGGTCTAACATCAACATCAAGACTCGGATCGGCAGTAAATGATATTATACTACCAACATTTACGGATATATTTACTTGCGCATCTGAATCAGCGTGTGATTCTATTACAGGAGAATATAGATACACAGAAAGAACAGTTAAAAACAAGAAAGCAGAAAAAATACCAAAATTCTCAGTATATCTCTTTACGATTTCATAATCCCGTCGAAATAAACCCATATAACCTCCATATAACATATATATTTTAGCATAAGGTCTTTACAACAACAATTACTTATTGCAGAAAATAATGGTTATTCTTCAATTGAGTTATGTTCAGATTTAAGCTTTATTGCTTCATGATAAATTTCTTCAAAACGTGAGAGTGTACGATTTAAGTCATGTAACTTCGACACCTCAATCGAACCTTCTGAATATTTTTTCTGCAGTTTTTCATCAGATAAAATTTTCACCATTGCCTTAGCGATTCCATCAATATCACCAGGTTTACACAACTCACCGTTTCGCCCTTTTTGGCAAAGTTCAGAAACAGCACCTTTATCAACTGCAATAAGTGGGAGTCCAGTTGCTGCAGCCTCAATTAAAACAATGCCTTGAGTTTCGGTCTCAGAAGCAGTTGCAAAAACTGTTCCCGAACGATAAATCTCGACAAGTTCTGGTGGCATAATTTTTCCGGTAAATGTAACTTTATCAGAAATACCAAGCTCCGAAGCTAACTTCTTTAAATTCGGCACGTCAATACCATCACCAACGATCACCATATCTACATCAGACACTTTTTTAAGTGCTTTCGAGAAAGCCTTCACAACATTCGAAATTGATTTTTCTGGATCAACACGACCGATATAAAGCACACGTTTCTTTGATTCTTTGACTCCATATTTCTTCAAAACTTCCGCGCTCGGTTTTCCAGGCTTATACTCAGAAAGATCAACACCATTTGAGAGCGCCTCAACCGTAACTTTAAAGCGTTTGCGATTCTTTGGTACGAGATCACCAATCGCCATTTCAGTCGGCATGGTTGCATATTCTGCATGTTTCAAAAAACTTGCCATGTATGCACGTAACACGGCATCCGTTGGCTTTTTAATCATTTTCGGTTTAAGTAACTTAAACTGACCAGTTACATTATCCGGATAAGCATGCCCAGTTGAGACTAGAGGCACATCATATTTTCTAACATAACTCATCACTGCAAGTGCAATCGTCTCGGCAGTTTGAAGATGAATTACGTCCGGCTTAAATTCATTCAAAATATGTTTGACCTCGCTCCAAGGGTTCACACTCCACCAAATTCCATGACGATAAGCAAGTCTCGGAACTGGAAGACCTAGAATCTTCTTTTTATCAGGAACCGTATTAATCTGATCCGGATAAAATGGAAAGCGCGCCGCTGTAAGATGATATGTCGTTACATTATCCTCAAGGTCAACATGATATTTCCCATTAAAACTCGGCGCAATCACAATAACTTCGTGTCCAGCTTTCGCAAGACCGAGCGCGAGATTGTGCGCAAAAACAGCAACACCATTAACCTGTGGATAATAGATATCTGAAGCAATTGCTATTTTCATGTTATAATAATTATAGCACAAATAGATTATTCGTCATGAGCAGACAGGGAAAGAAAAAGCAACAAAACAACACCGTGACCATCAACCGTCGCGCTTCTTTTGATTACAAACTTGGCGAAGAAATCAAATGCGGACTCGCTCTTACTGGGCCTGAAGTTCGTTTAATTCGCGACCATCATGTCCAACTTAAAGGCTCATTCGTCACGCTCCGAAACGGCGAACTCTGGTTAAATAATCTTACTCTCGGCCCTGAAACCGCACGAAATATCAAACTTCTCGCAACCAAAAGACAAATCCACTCTTTAGAACGCGCAAAACAAGATGGCATGACCATCGTTCCAACAAAACTTTATGGCGGCAGTCGTTACATAAAACTCGACATTGCAATTGCTGAAGGTAAGAAAAAATATGACAAACGTCAATCCATTAAACAGAAGGATCTAGACCGAGAGAACAGAAGGAGAATGTTCTAATGCGCATCTACTCGTGGAATGTAAATGGCATTCGTTCTGTCCTTAAAAAAGGTGACCTTGAAAAATTTCTAGCCTATGAGAACCCTGACATTCTATGCGTCCAAGAAACCAAAGCAAAAAGAGATCAAGTCGAAGTCGATTTTGGCGACTATGTTGAATATTGGAATTCCGCTAAACGTCCTGGCTATGCCGGCACCGCAATTTTCGTTAGAAACGGCATAAAAGTTCTAAACGAATATAAAGACTTTGAAAAATACCCGGAATTAAAAATCGAAAAAGATGTCTTTGGTGACCCACTAAACGAAGGCAGAATCCTCACACTCGAATTTAAAAAATACTTCCTTGTTACAGTCTACGTTCCTAACTCAAAACGCAGCCTCGAAAGACTAGAGCTTCGCGAAAAACTCTGGGATCCCGAGCTAAAAACTTATTTCAAAAAACTCAGCAAAGAAAAATCGGTTATAATCTGCGGTGATTTTAATGCCGCTCACACCGAAATTGACCTTGCTCGCCCAAAAGATAACATGAAAAATGCTGGCTTCACTGCCGAAGAAAGAAAAGGTATCGATAATTATTTAGAACTTGGATTAATCGATACATTCCGCGAACTTCATCCAACGGAAGAACGTTATACTTGGTGGACGCAATGGGGAAACTGCCGCGCAAATAACGTTGGTTGGCGCATCGATTATTTCTTCATCACAAAAGACCTACGCGACAAACTGAAATCTGCCGAAATTCATGACAGTATTTTCGGTTCAGATCACTGCCCAATCAGCATCGAATTGGAGGATAAATGAACCTCGACTACTGGATTAAATCCGATAAAGCAATCGATGAAAATATCTTCTGGAATGTACCAGAACAAAGAACAGGTATTCTTCAAATAATCGGCGGAAATTCAAACAATTTCTCAACTGAAATCAAACAAACCGAATTTTTAAATACACTAAACCTAAAAGAGGTACGCTTGCTCCTCCCAGATTCACTTCGCACAAAAATTCCACCAGTTCCAGGCATAAATTTTGCACCAAGTACTGAATCTGGCAGTTTTGACAAATCAAGTGAATTAAAATTCGCAATTAACGACGCAGATATTACGCTTCTTTCTGGTGATTTCTCAAAAAATTCAATCACATCAGTCGCTCTCGCATCTGCAATCAAAGAATCAACTAAGCCTATCATCATTGCGCGCGACACAATCGACGTAGTTTCTGAATCTGCCGAAGAATTTATAGAAAAAGGCAACATCACAATCATCGCAACCATGTCCCAACTTCAAAAATTATTCAGAAACCTCATGTATCCAAAAATGATTCTTCTAAGCTCCCCACTCGTTCCAATCATTGAAACGCTTCATAAGTTCACGCTTAGTTATCCAGTCACAATCCTCACCTTTCACCAAGATAAAATTATCGTAGCAAAAGATGGAAAAGTTTCAACAACTTCTATCGAATCAACAAATTACACACCACTTGGGCTCTTCGTCGGCAACCTACCATGCAAAGTCGCAAGCCTAAATCTTTGGAATCCTGGCAAAACTTTTGAAGCAACTCAGAGTGCATTATGGTATAATTAAACCATAAGCAAAAAGGACTCCGAAAAATGCAAAAAGATAACATTAAAGTAATGATTGTTGGTACTGGCAATGTCGGTGCTTCTATCGGTTATTGCATCGTTAGCAGCAAAACTTCAGTCAACGAACTCGTTCTGGTTGATATTAATGAAGAAGATGCCGAAGGCGAAGCAATGGACCTTCGTGACACGCTCGCAGTTAGCCCAACTTATATTAATATTCATTCTGGCTCATATGAAAAAGATGCTGCTGATTCAGACGTAATCATTATTACTGCTGGCATCCCACAAGCAAAAGGTGGCGAAACTCGCATGCAACTTCTTCAGAAAAATGCAGGCATTATAAAAAGCATCGTCGATCCAATTATGCAGGCTGGTTTCAACGGAATTTTCATTGTTGTTTCAAATCCAATGGACGTCATGACTTATCTCGTATGGAAATATTCCGGCCTTCCATCAGAGCAAGTTATCGGTTCTGGTACAGTCCTTGATTCTGCACGTCTTCGCTACACAATCTCAGAAAAGCTCAACGTTTCGCCAAAGTCTGTTCACGCATATCAAGTTGGTGAACATGGCGACAGTGAATTCACATTATGGTCAACAGCCGATCTCGGTGGTATGCCATTAAATCACATGTTCACACCAGAAGAACAAAACAAAATTTCTGAGGACACAAAAAATAAAGCCTATGAAATCATAAATCGCAAAGGCGCAACTTATTACGGTATCGGCGCCTGTGTAACTGACATTCTAAATAACATTATTTTCGACGAACGTCGTGTCATGCCAGTTTCAACATATGATGCCTTTACGGATTCATTCTTTGGCTGGCCAACAGTTATTGGTCGCGACGGAGTCTTAAATCGCCTCGAAGTCAAGACAACCGAAGAGGAGGGAATTAAACTCCAGCAATCAATTAATGCAATCAAAGCCGCAATCGAAGAAGCAACCGTTTAAAATAACCATAAAAGCTCTCGAAAACTGAGAGCTTTTTTGCTATAATAATCATATGAAAAAACTCTCACACATCTTTTTTGCAGGAATTCTCGTTCTTGCTACTGTTATAACTGCCATCCCAAAAGACGTTTTTGCTGGCGCAAACGACTTCTATTTTAAAGACTATGTTGCCGATTTTTATTTAAAGAAACGATCCGATAATACCAGTGAAATGGATGTAGTCGAAACTGTCACTGCAGTTTTTCCTAACTACGACCAAAACCACGGCATTGAGCGTTATATCCCATTTCTAAACCAGAACGACACGAACCTCACGACTGAGAGTGCTGAACATCTAAACATTTCCGTGACAAGAAACGGAAATTACGAACCGAGCAATGTTATTGCGTATGATGATCACTTTTTGGTTCGCATCGGTAGCGCAGACACTTATGTACATGGCGAACAAACCTACGTCCTAAAATATAAATTCGTAAATACTATCACCGACTTCGAAGATTCAATTTATTCAACAGAACCATACCAAGAGCTCTACTGGAACGCAAACGGTACTGAAACATCACAAACGTTTGAATCAGTAACCGTAAACCTCCATATGGATAGCAGTATTAAGAGTGCTGTTCTAAAAGATCGCGAAGTCTCAAAAACTGCATCCTATAAACAAAAATCATTAATCAACTCAACCAACAAGACCAATGACCATCTCGCTGCTTGGTGTTATGTTGGCAGAAGAGGCTCATCGAACCAGGATCGCTGCGAAATTACCGACATCGATGACGGCATTCGTTTCGCAACCAAAAAATTAGACAGTAACGAAAACCTCACGTTCGTGATAAACCTTAAAGATAAAACCTTCACAGTTCCTGAAAATAACTACATTTCAAGGTTAACTTTTGACCGCATTGAAGGCGATTATTATCTTTCAAAAAATGAAGACGGTACAGCAACCCTCAAGGCAAAAGAAAGAGTTGTTGCACTTTTTCCAACAAAAAATACAACCTACTCGCTATATCGAAACATCCCATTTGTAAATAGTTCCGGCGTAGTCTTCACAACTGACAGTCAAGAAACTCTCGATATAAAAGTTACGATGGATAATAAAGAACCAAATTCAGTTCGTGTCTATTCAAGCTCATATGTAGACGACGGACATTTTACAGTTTCAGTAAACGACGATGAACGCTACCTCCACGGAAAGCATGAATTTACTTTCGAATATGAATTAAAAAATCTCGTACTTGAGATAAATACTAAGGATCTCGAAAATTACGAAGGCGAAGACAAAGTTTTCCAACAATTTGATTTCACTCCATTCAACAGATTATCGAACGACGTGAACTCTTTTATCTATAAAGTCCACCTTAGCAACGATTTAAAAAACCAAATTCAATCTGTATATACGTCAGATTATGATGAAGAACTAGAAGCTTTCTGTAGCAACGGCTACACGACAAAGAAGATTTGTCTCGTCGAAAATATGTCAGACGGCATCAAGTTCTATGCAAACGATGTATCGTATCATTCACGTGACATTACAATGAAAATTAATTTCAAAGACGGGACCTTCAATATCCCTGAACCTAACCGAAACTATCTCTGCTATCATATCTTCATCATAGTTGTAATCTTCGCAGCCCTTTCACTTTACGGTATTTATCGCAATACATACAAGAAAATTAGCGACAAACTCAAATTCTTAAAGAGTCATCCAATCGTTCCACAATACACTCCACATAAAGATTTTACAGTTGGCGTACTCGCAAAGAACTATCTCTCATACACTAAAAATGAAAAGGTCGCAACGCTCCTCGAACTAATCGTTTCAAAGAAAGTCGATTTAAAGAAAGAAAAAAGAAAGTTTGGACGAAAATATAACTGGTTTATTATCATTAAAGACACCAATGATCTTTCAGACGAACAAGACGATCTTTTGAAGATCATTAATAATGGTAAACCGTATAAAGTAAATGAAGAAATCGAAATTAGGCACCACAGCTACTCAGGTCGTCTTGAAACAGCTTTTAACAACTACGGCAAACACGTAGATGCAACTCTTGAAGAAAAAGGCTGTGTCGAAAAGAAAGAAAAGAAAACAAAGACTACTTTCGAACTCAAATCAATCATCAACATCTTCCTCGTTACAATCGGAAAAATTGTTCTCAGTTTCTTTGGACTAGTCATCTTATTTGCTATCGTAAGAGCAATTGGTACACATTATATAGAGCAAACCAATTTCACAACCTATTCAATCTATGAGGGGAAACAGCTTGTTCCAGTAGCAATCATCATAATGGTCTTCGTATTCTTGTTCTGGCCAATTGCAAGTTCCGTTGCAGACAAGTATAAAAAACATTCAATCTACGGACTTGAAATGTCTCGCTATATGGATGGCCTAAAGCTCTACATAAAAATGGCTGAAGCAGATCGTTTGAAATTCCTGCAAAGTGTCGATAATGTCGATACTTCAAACGAGGGGATCGTAAAACTGCATGAAAAACTTCTTCCATATGCAGCGTTATTCGGCCTTGAAAAATCATGGATGAAGGAACTCGAAAAATACTATGTTGATGTTAAAGCTCCAGATTGGCACACCGTTGGTCTTAATTACTCAACATTCTCTATGATTAACTATGCAATGAGTAGTGCAACTTCTCGCCCATTCGACACAAGTTCGTCTGGCGGAGGCTTCTCATCATCATCCGGATCGTCTGGCGGCGGAGGCGGAGGCTTCTCCGGCGGCGGCGGAGGAGGCGGAGGCTTCGGAGGCTGGTAGTATGAGAATTGCAGTTTTTACAGATTTATATCTCGAAATTGCAGGTGGGATTCCATCATCAATTTCAGCACAGAAAAAAGAACTTGAAAAACTTGGACATAAAGTTACAGTCTTTTGTCCTGGTTTTTCGAAACCAACAGAAAAAAATGTCGTCGTTCTCCCGACCGCATCACTTATAAAAATCAATGGAGCGCCATGTGCAAAATGGCCAGGAAAAGTCGTTAAATTTATCGAAAAAGAATACCCATTCTTTAAAGATAGTTTTGATCTAATCCATGCACACTACGAAGCTGGAGCATCAATTGCCGCCGTAATGATTGCAAAAAAATATAAAATGCCACTCGTCCAAACTATGCACGGACGAGAAGACATGGCTATTGCCGTAAACGTTCCACACCCCTTCAAAACATTTGCAGGCATGGGCCTAAATATTATTCATAAAAGCTACCTAAAAAAATATACCGGAAAAATAAAAGTTAAACGCGACAAATATCTCGCACCAACCATCGCAACAAAGAACATGTGGGAGTTAATGGTGCGCGAAGCAAACTGTGCCGATCAAGTTATCACACCAAGCCAACATTTCGCCGATAAGCTAAAACATTATGGCGTTTCTAGGCCAATCACAGCTGTTTCTAACGGCGTTGAGGATAAAATCGCCAATAATACCAACTGGCAAGTACGAAGCCTTAAAAACGGCTCTAATGAGCCTGTACGCATCATCTGGACCAGCAGGCTATCAAAAGAGAAGAGAATCCTTCCGTTCCTAGAGGCGCTTAGACTCGTAAAATCAGAGTCAAACGAATTCTTCTTCACGGCTGTTGGTGACGGAAATGATTTCGAAGCTGCAAAGAAATATGTACTTGAAAATGGCCTAGCAAAGAACGTAAAATTCCTTGGCGCCGTACCGCACGAAAAAGTTATGAAATTGCTCGAAACTGAGCATCTTTCCATTATTAATTCCTACGGCTTTGACACCCAAGGTCTGACAATCCTCGAAGCCGGCGCTGTCGGTCTTCCAGTTATTTATTGCGACAAAGATATGAACCAAGTCGTAATAAAAGACGCTGGCATGTGTGCATTCGACGAGACTCCAGAAAAAATGGCCGACGTAATCATTCATATCATAAAGAACAAAGAACTGATCGAAAAAATGAGTAAAGCTGCACTAAAAAATCGTGAACAAGTTCTCCAAAGTACTCAAATAAAAAACCTCCTCAAAGTTTATGAGAAGGCTCTAAAGAAATAATTATTTATTCAACATTTTTCTTATATGTTTCTTTTTCTGCTTTTCAATTTTATCTGAAATCGACGGCAGTTTTTTCACATTCTTTTGAATAACTTTCTCAAAGAATCTATTGTTAAACCATTCAAAGGCTTTTATTGATAAATGCATTACAGGAATAGCTAGAACGGTTGCCCCGAAGAAGATTGACCACGCCTGAAGACCGAGATCATGCTCAAGGCCAAACAATCCTTTAAGGAAAATACTAAACAGAATCATACCCGTTATACACGCTGAAACAATCATATACTTCCATTTATCAAATGGACGACAAAGCCTTATTAAGTAGATAATACCGACTACTGCCCAAATGAATGTACAAATCGTTGATAAAATCGGCCTTTGGATATGTAAAATTTCATTTCCAACAAACGTAGCAGCCGCAATCAAAACAAGATTCGTTAAAGCCGCTGGAACAGCATTAAATATAACATTCTTTATAAAGCTGCCTTTAATTAGACCTTCATTTGGAATTTGAGCAAGGAAAAAGCTAGGAATTCCAATCGTAAACATCGTAACGAGCGAAACTTGTGTTGGGTTCATTGGATACGTAACTGCAAAACAAATCGCAATTAAAGACATCACAAACGAGAAAATATTCTTAACAAGGAACAATGAACCAGAGCGTTGTAAGTTATTTACAACTCGACGACCCTCACGAACCACTGATGGCATTTTTGAAAAATCCGATTCGAGAAGCACGAGCTGTGAAGCCTGTACTGCCGCATCCGATCCACTTGCCATAGCAACAGAACAATCTGCATCCTTTAATGCAAGAACATCGTTAACGCCATCACCAACCATTGCGACAGTTTTTCCAGCCTCTTTCAATATATTAATAATACGACGCTTTTGATCAGGTGTAACACGTCCTAATACAACATTACTGAGTACGCTTTCTTTAAAATTTGTACCCGATCCAAGCATCGTGGCGTTAACATATTTTTCTGCACCAAGGATTCCAGCTTTCTTCGCGATTTCCGAAACAGTTTCCGGGTCATCACCAGAAATCACCTTAACTTCGACACCTTGCTCTGCAAAATATTTAAATGTTTCAGGAGCAGTATCACGAATATTATTCTGCAAAATAATAGCTGCAAGTGGACGAACTTTTGCGGTTAATGCTTTATCTTTACCGTCGTCATCTTTTGACACGAGCTTTCCGCCATACTGACCAAAGACCAAAACACGATAACCATGTTTTGAATACTTATTCACGACCGAGCGAATTGTCTTGTATTCTTCGCGCATCACAAATTCTGGAGCACCAATCACAAATGCTGCACGATTGTATTGAACACCGGAATATTTATATTTAGAAGAAAACGGAACAATTCCAACAAGACCTTCATATTCATCTTCCTTAAATACTCGTTTTCTTTTGAAAGCTTTTTTAAGCGCTGCCATTGTTGCATTATCAGCCGAAAGATGCGAAACAACCTCACCTAAAATAAGTGGCAAAGACTCTATTAATTTCTCGTTTTTATCAAGCCAAACCGCATCAACAACTTCCATCTTGTCGTCAGTGATTGTACCGGTTTTATCAACACATAAAACATCAACTCTTGCTAATGTTTCGATTGACTTCATATCATGAAGAAGTACTTTGTTTTGCGCGAGACGCATTGCTGAAAGTGCAAGCGTAACAGAAGCAAGCAAGAATAACCCTTCTGGAATCATACCGATCACCGCCGCTGCCATCGATTGCATAGAAAGACGGGCTGAAGCATCGCCGAATAAATATTGCTGTGAGAAGAGAATTATACCGATTGGAATAATTGCAATTCCGGCAATTTTCACAAACGCATTCAACGAGCGAATAATTTCAGACTGTTCACCAGTTTTAATTGCCTTTGCTTTTAGTGTGAGCTGAGAAGCGTAACTCTCCGCACCAACCTTCGTAAGCTTTGCATAACATTCGCCATAAATAATGAAGCTACCAGAAAGGAGATTATCTCCTTCAATTTTCATAATTTCGTCCGCTTCACCAGTTAAAAGAGATTCATTGACCGCCACTTCGCCAGAAATCACTTTTGCATCAGCTGGTATCTGATCGCCAGTTTTAAATATCACAACATCATCTAACACTAACTTATCAACTGGAATAATGATGGTTTTTCCATCACGCACAACGCGCGCACGTGGTGCATTAAGCACAGTCAATTTATCGAGCACAGATTTCGCACGAAGTTCCTGCAAAATCCCAATCAATGAATTCGCCGTAACAACAACAAGAAAAGTTAACTCACGAAGCTGGCTTCCAACAATCAAAAGCAAGATTGCGAGCACAAAAAATACCATATTAAAATATGTAAAGATATTTGAAATAATAATATCTTTTACGGATTTGCTAGGCGCAATTACTGCTTCATTGACAAGCCCTGCTCGTTTTCGCTCACGAACTTCTTCGTAAGTTAAGCCTTTAATCTTATTCATTTTTCTTCAATTACCGTTAGAACTGAGTTTCTCTTCGACTTAGCACTTATCCTCATTGCTAGACCAAGTGCAACAACAATCACAACAGCACCAAAAACAATTAGCGGAACTGAAGTAAGGAACTTTTCTTTTCTCGTATTTTCATATTTTCCGCTTTGGACATTATATAATTCCGCCTCAGCATCAAGCCATTCACCTTCAACAGTTGCTAAGTCACGAGACAATTTTTCGTATTCATCCGAGTATGCAGATTTTTCATATTCACTCTGTCTTTTCTCAAGAATTGTTTCATATGCTTTACGTTTTTCGAGCACGATTTCTTTCATTTCATCTTCAGTTTTTATCTTCATCGCGTCATAATTCGAATTTATATTGTTATAAATTCCTAAAACAATCAAAATCCCACCAATAATAGTTCCAATAACAATTATCAAAACGGGTAATTTTATTCCTTTTTTCACAAAAATACCTCCAGTTACCAACAATTATAGCATAAGCCAGAACGTATTTATACTCTTTATTTTGCGCTAAAATATGGTAAAATAATAGAAATGGGCGAATGGCGGAATTGGTAGACGCGCCAGACTCAAAATCTAGTTCCAGCAATGGAGTGTGGGTTCGATTCCCACTTCGCCCACCAAAACGAAACAGTGCTTCGTTTTGGAACGGCAAACTTGCGAGCTAGCAAGCAAGGAAGACGTACCACAAATTATTATCTCGACGAAAGTCGAGTTTTTATTTTTATTTTTTATTCACAATAACTTGAAGAATAATTCCAGCAAGAATCACTACAACGCTAATCGGGAGAATCGGAATTAAAACCATAATATCACCGAGAGAATCTGGGTTTCCTTTACCAGTTTCTTTTGTATAACGACTTCCGGTTGCGTTCGTAATTCGAATTCTAAGTTCAGAACTTCTTTCATTTAGTTCCAAATATTTATCTGAGAAGCCGTTCTTGTCATACTCAGTCTGCTTTTCCGATTCATTCTTTTGGAGCTCTTCAGAAAGCGCAGTAATATCTTCCGTCAACTCCTCGACAGTTTTATTACCAATCTCAGCATTTATGTTATGTAACTGGATTGCGCCACGTCCAAAAAGTATCAATCCACCAAGTACAAAAAGTAGTGGTACAAACTTAAACAAATTCCTATTTTCACGCGTTTTATCCATAAGCTTATTGTATCACATTTTTCTTAAATACCGTACCCATATGATATAATAATTACATGAATCCAGACACCGGTGGGCAATATTCTGATGAGCGACAGCGACAGACTGCCGCCGAGATTGCGCGTAAAAAGGTTCTTTCAGCTTATTCTACGAGCCCTGTTTTTGCACGCCAGGTTCAAGCTGCGCAACAACTCCAAGCACAACAGCAAACACAACAAGCACAAATTCAGCAACAACCCGTTCAGCAGCCGACTACACCACAACCAACTCAACAAATGCAACCAGCTGAAGTACAAACCTATAAAGCAGTTCCAGTTAACACTACTGTCTCAAACCAAGATCTCCAAAAATATCATTCTGCTTGGCAAAATTACTATCAAAAATATTACAACGACTACTACGCCAAAGCTGCAAAAAATTATATTGAAACCGAAAAACTACGTGCTGAGCGCAAACGAAATGACGAAAAGAGACTTGGCGAGGAGGAGCTAAATCCAAACTCAACCAATAACGAAGAAATCGTAAGAACTCTTCGCGAAAAAATTCAAGAAAAAGCAAATAGTCGTTTTAAGTTAAAGAAAAAACATCGCAAATTCATTCCAATTTTCGCTGGTGTCTTCACAATATTATTCATTCTATTTTTACAGTACAACCGCTTCGTTTTTGCGCCAATTATGGCTTATATCGCACCAGGGAACGTTTCTGACACAGGAATTTCCGCAATCGATCCAACCGTGAATACAAATGTTTCCGATACAAATAAACTTATCATTCCAAAACTTAACGTTGACGTACCGGTTCATTTCGGCATCAGTAATGATAAGACTTCCGTCGACAACGCCATGAGAAACGGCGTCGCCCACTACATGGTTCCAGGTGCATCCGCATATCCTGGCCAAATCGGCAACACGGTCATAACTGGTCACTCTGCAGGTGATATCTATAGCTCAAACCCATACAAATTTATTTTCTCGGGACTCGAACGTCTTACTGAAGGAGATTTAATATATATCGATTACAACAAAGTACGCTATACTTATAGAATGACTGGTAGCAGAACCGTCGAGCCAACCAACGTCGCAGCGCTCAAATATACCGGCGCAAAACCAGTCCTTACCCTTATTACATGTTGGCCACTTGGTACGGAACGATACCGTCTATTAGTTGAAGCTGAGCAGATTAATCCTGCTCCAGAAACAATCGATGGACCAGTTGCTTCACCTGACGAACCAACGACTGTTAAAGAATCAGAAATGCCAAGAAATGAAAAAACTCTCTTTGAGAATATTTGGAGCTGGGCGACAGGACAATAAAATATGGATGATTTAGAAGAACTGCGAAGAAAACGTGCAATTAAAGTAGTGCTCACCGACATTTTTATGGCACTTTCAGTTGTTGCTATCGTGTGCATTCTTGTTGCAGTTGTTGCTGGCTGGCGTATTAATTCTGATTTTTCTATTCAACAAAACGGCCTTGCCGCAATCAAAACTAGCCCTGCTGGCGCAAAGATTATCATCGATGGAGATGAACAAAGTCTTCAAACCAACGCACGCATCATGCTTCCTGGTGGCGAACATAAAATTGAAATCGAAAAAGATGGTTATGAACGTTGGGAGAAAACTGTAAAAATCACCCCAGGTTGGCTTCTCAGACTTGAATATCCTCGTCTCTTTAAACAAAACCGCGAGAAAAAAGTCGTTAAAGACTACGAAACGCTTAAATTTTTCTACGCTTCACCAGATCACAATTCTGCATTACTCAGTACGAACGATACAACTGAATGGTATCTTATCACTGATTTAGCCAACGAAAAACCTAAATTCAAAAAGCTAAACATTAAAGGCATCTTCTCCGGAACCGAAGAAGGTGAATTTACACACAAGATCAAAAAACTTGAATGGAGTAAAAATAACGAAAAGCTTCTTATTGGCATCTCCGAAACGAATGAATGGGCAATTCTTGACTTAAGAGACATTAAAAACAGTATCAACCTTACCGAAAATTATTCACGTTACGAAGCAAATGCGGAAATTGTACTTGCCGCTTCAACCAAAACCAAGAAAACCCTCACCGACGCTAAATTCGAAAATGAAAGTGGCGAAAAAGTCATCGTCACCGTATCTGGAAATCTCGTCAGTCTCGACACAGTCTCGAAAACTGCCTCAAAACCAATCGCGGAAGACGTCGTGAAATTTGAAATATATGGCACATCAATCATCTATAGCACCAGATTTGAAGAAGGAAGAAGCTTTATCAAACTTATCCGCTTAGGAGACAAAAACCCAACCATCGTCGCAGTTAATACCGACAAAAACGCCATTTTATCATTTAATCTCACTAAACAAAACAGCACAAGTTATCTTCTCTACACAATCGGAAACCGCCTACACGTCTTTAAGGCCACAGATTTCCCAACCGGCGGTGGCAACAAATTAAATATGAAGAAAATTATCGATGAAGAAACTGGCGTCATTCCGTCCGAAGCTATTACTTCGTATAATAGCGAATTCATCGTACTCCGCGAGGGTTCACGCGTAATTGTATTCGATAGTGAACTTGAGCTCTGGCATGAATATGATTATGGTGACGAAGAAATCCGTTTCCTTGACGACTATATGTTCTATCGTGTCGACAAGGCGTCAGGAAAATTCCTTACATGGGACTTCGATAGTACAAACGTTCGCGTCCTCGTTGTTGATAAAGCCGTAAACGATTTCAATGCGCTTATTTCCTCAAACAATAAGTATTTCTACTACATCGCAAAAGCCGAGGAAGGCTACTCTCTTATTCAAGAAAAACTCTAAATTCTTCTAAAAGCACTTGCTTTTTGATACTGCTTTCGTTTATAATAGATTGTAATGAGTAGGTCAGAAGAAATTAAAGTTAATATTACTAGCCACGCTACACATCGTGGTCTAGAAAAATCTATGACTCTTAATCGCCGCTATGTTAAGCGTCCAACAAAACTTACTGTCACCGACGGAACCGAAGAAATAGCAGCAAAGACCGAAACTAAGTCTCCGAAAATCACTCATATTTTAATCGAATCTTCAGCTGAGCCAGCACCTTCAAAATCTCCTGTTATTGAAGAAACACCTGATCTTCCACCGATGAAGAACCCATATCAGGCTGCTATTGATGCAAGAAAGAAGCAAAAGGAGCAAAAAACTGATATTGCAATCTCATCAAAGGCTCTTAAAGATGCTGCTATCAAAAAGGCTCTCGCCGAAATGGAAGTTGCAAAAGAAGAGAAAATTGCTGAACGCGTTATACTCAAAGAAATGCAAGCTGATAAAAAAGTTGAGAAGAAAGCAAAAAAATCAGAAAAAGAAGTCCGTCACTTCAAGAAACATAAAGTTGGACGCATTCTCCTCGCTTTTGCAACTAGCGCAGCTTGTGTAATCGCTCTCGCGGCTATCGTTAAGGTAAATCTTCCTAACATTTCCGTAAAAGTCGCTGCCGTCCAAACTGGCGTCGATGCATCTTACCCAAGCTACACCCCTCGTGACTTCGCAATTCACGATGTCTATACTAACGGCTCAACCGTCATTATCCAATTCGATGGCCCAGAAGATGCAACCTTCACAATTTCTGAAGAGAAAAGCTCTTGGGATTCTAGCGCACTCCTTACAAACTACGTCAAGGGAGCATACGGAACCACTTATGACACAATCCGCGAACAAGGAATTACAATCTATGTAAACCACAGCAACGCAGCTTGGGTTAATAACGGAATTTTCTACCGCATCACCGCCGAACCTGGCGTCCTCTCTAAGAAGCAAATCAAGAATATCGTTGGCTCTCTCTAATTAGTGAGCACTCACACAATAAAATACCCCTTTAAAACGGGGTTATTTTATTGTATAATATAAAAAGTTAGGAATTTAGTTATGAAAAAAACAGTTACACGTTTCGCACCAAGCCCAACCGGCTACATCCACATCGGTAACGTCCGAAGTGCTATTTATCCATATCTTATTGCGCGCCAGAACGATGGCACCTTCATTCTTCGCATTGAAGATACTGATCAGGCTCGCTATGTCGAAGGTGCAACTGAACTTATTGAAGACACATTAAAGTGGCTCGGCCTCGAATGGGATGAAGGTCCAGAAGTCGGCGGCGAAAATGGCCCATATTTCCAAACCGAGAGAAAGTCTCACTACATCGAATGGGCAGCTCGCCTAATTAAAGCAGGCCGTGCTTATGTCGACGATACTCCAAGCGAAAAAATCGACGAGTATCGCAAGGCCGATAACGGCGCAAAAATCCCTTATCTCTACCGCAACCACCGTCCAGCAAACGCCGATAAAACCCCTGAAGAGAACCTCGCTCTTATGGGTGAAGGCCATCCAATTCGTTTCAAGACCATTCCAAAAGATTATGAGTGGCATGACGAAGTCATGGGCGATATGAAAACCGGCCCAGAGGTTTGTGACGATATTATTCTTATCAAGAAGGACGGTCTCCCAACTTACAACTTCGCGCATATCGTAGACGACGCTGAGATGGGCGTTACACACATCGCACGTGGCGTTGAGTATCTTTCAAGCATGCCTAACTACCTCGCCTTATACGAGGCCCTAGGGCTCGACAGACCATATTTCTTAAGCCTCCCTCATATTCTTGCCCCACAGGGCAATAAAAAGCTCGGAAAACGCGACGGCGCAAAATCCGTTACCGAATATCGTGATGATGGTGTTCTCCCTGAAGCGATGCTTAATTATCTTGCCTGCCTCGGTTGGAATGATGGCACTGAACAAGAAATTTATTCAAAAACAGACCTTCTTAAGGCATTCTCAATCGACCGCATCCAAAACTCTGGCGCACGCTTTGATGAAGTAAAAATTTTCTGGTATAACGGTCAATGGATTCGCAAAATCTTCACCGAACAGGGAATCGACGAACTTTATTCCCGCACCGAAGGTTTCTGGCCAGAAGCTGCTGCAAACGAGCCTGATGACTATAAGAAGAAAGTCCTCTCTATTATCTACGACCGCCTCAAAACTCTTTCTGACCTTCGCACCATGACTGAATACTTCTTTGTCGATCCAAAAATCGATCTTCCTCAAATCACTGAGAATAAGTTCCTAAAGAAACTCTCTGAATCTGAGCTTATCGACCTAATGACCATGACCATTGAACGCCTCAACGATGTCGACGATTGGTCCGAAGAAAATCTCCAAAACGAGCTCAACGAGCTCCTCGCTAAATCTGGCAAGAAACCAGCTGAATTCTTCAGCCTCATCCGCATCGCAGTTTCGTTTGCCCCATTTTCACCAGCTCTTCACCAAACCCTATCTGTTCTCGGCAAAGATAAAGTATTATATCGCCTAAATTTGGTTCGTACAGCTCTAAATAACGCCTAAAAACGTCTATTTTGCCCCCCTAATCACCCCTGTTAAAGCCCAGAAAAAGCCATACTGCTATTGCTTTTTTTGGGCTTTTGTGGTATAATATAGTTATAAAGTTGTTAGGGGTGGTGTAGAAAAAAGCAGTTCACAACTGAAAAAAAATACAAACAACAGCACATTAACAGGAGGTGTTAATATGAATAGAAGAACAATCGTTTTCATAATCAGCGTTATTGTAATCGCAACATTAACTGGCTGCGGAAACAATTCCGCATCCGCTACTTCATCTTCATCAAGCTCAAATACTTCCGTATCCGTAGCTTCTACAAGCAACGATAATGGTAGTGTGGTTGCAAGCAACCAGCCTCAGAGCAACGTATCGAACGGATCAACCAACCCCGATGATTATTGGGATGGCGAAATCTTCGATTTCGAAGCTTACGCTTATGCATTGGGCTGCAACTGGGTAGCTTGGAGTGACGTAAATGGAGCAAATATTGGTCAAGATAGAGCCTCAGCAAACAGCCTCAATTCCGTTATTTACGGAGATAGATGGCAAATCAAGCTAGCTGGCCAAATGATTCTCCTTGAAGCAGCATTTGGTGATGGAACTACAGTATCATATATTGTAACAGTTGTCAATGGCCACATATCTGATTCAGACTTTGTTAGAATCTGTGACGAAAATCAAGCAACTTTAACAAAGCAAGCCATTGAAGCTTTTCCGATCATTATCGATTGCCTCAAAAACAACAGCGATAGTAAGGATCCCTTAATTGGAATACCTTACGAATATAGCACATTTTAACACTACTCCACCCGAAGGGCGCTCTCTGAGCGCCCTTTTTTATGCTATCTTTGTTTTTGTTCTTAAATCATCAAAGACAATATAGTTTTTTACTATAGCTTCTTCCGTATTAGCGACAATACTCTCCGATTCGTATTGATATGAACCATCCGGTTTCTCAACATATTTCTCTGGGCCATAGGTCTCTGGATCGTATTCTGAAAGCCATGCAATATATTCATAAACATCTAATGCCTCAGCTATTTCTTCTTTAGTAAATCCAGAATATCTAGCAATTGTACCTTCAAGAGAATTATCGACTGGATTTTCTTCGTAGTATTTATCTAAGAATCTTGCAACAGCTGATTCTTCGATTATGCCTGCAGATTCCATTAAACGCTGATCTTCAGAGTAGCGTGAATAATATTTATATTCATCACTAGCACAGTTTTTACCAGTAGCCCAGTCAAAGTTTGCTTCTTCAAGTGCCGTCGCATAGATCTGTTCAAGATCACCGACAAAAGGTATCATACCAGTACCCATCTCAATCACAGTGTCTAGCCCGCCACTACCAGTATTAAAGACGCTTGCTATCGCATTCATGACATTACTATCAACCTGCCCGAATTGAGAATCTCTTACCGAACAAGCTACCACCCATTTCGAGAGTTTTGAATTAGGTTTAATGTCTGGATTTCCGTTATGCTCAGCATCATCAATATTATCGTAGATAAAGTTATCGTCATCGTTTTCTACCATTTCAAAAACATCAAGCGGATCAACACTCATAGTAGACATATCTGTCACAAAGTATGGATTACAATAAGCATCGCCAACTAACCCAAACTGGCTTAAAGTTGGACAATTTTTATTCAAAGAAGTTTCAAAACGAACTTCGCCGTCCGCTCTCGCAGTCGGAAGAATATTCGAGACCGCCGAACCAACAGCATTCATTGTTCTAGAAATCGTTGTAAGTGGCATACTGAAGGTATTCGCTATCGGGGTCAGAGAATTAACAATCGAACCAAAGAATGTATATTTACTCGTTATATCAAACGGAGATCTCATCTCGCGTTCCAGAGCACCTTCCTGAGCAATCACCTCTTGTTGTGCACGCCAATGCGCCATCAATTTATCTTCCGTGGCCGGCAGACCAGAGCTTGCCTGCATCTGTTTACCAAGATACATATTAAAGCCTGAATTTATTGCATAGGCTGCATCTTCTCCCGCCATATTTGATATTAGATCCGTTGCCATCCACTGAGCAAAATATGGCAATAAGAGATTAAACGTAACCATAATGGCAGTTACTATAATACCCACTTTAAATTTATTCCAAAATTTCTTCAAAAAGTCTTTAATAACCGAAAATGGACCCATCATAAACGAAACGACGAGACTTGCAGTTGCAGTGCCAATTTGACCCACAAGACATCGTTGGTAAGCACCCATTCCGCCAGCCGCACTGAATGCGGCTTTTTTCATTCCCGCAAGCTCTTGATGATTAAAAATACTATCAAATACTAAGTCCGCATCGCTTAGCGATACCGCAAGAGAATTGTCTCGATTAAATTTCTTTGCTACTTCATCATTTGGCGAGATTACTAGATTGCCAGAAGAAAAGAACTGATTCCAGGCCGGAGATTCAAGCGACGAAGTATTCTCCTTACCTTCAATAATATTGCCGTTCATATCGGTCGTTGGTCCAGGTTGAGATAGACCGGTCATATAGTAAGACAGTTCTGTCTCCCCGGCATCGCCAGCCTTAGTTTTATCTACCGCCTCAAGAAACCCAGTAATATAGTTAAGAACATTTGCAACCATCACTCCAGCAAGAAGAATATTAAACATCGAATAAGCTTTTACTACAGCACAATAAATATCCGAGCTCATGCCAAGCGCCGCGACCACACCCTCCGTCTTCTTTTTCATTGCACTTGTTATATCGCTGCTCGATGCATTCTTAGGAATACCGTCATTACTAACATCAACAGGAACTGGGTCATGGTCCTTCATTATCGGTTGATTATTTTTATCATAACGTATCTTTCCATCGGAATCTAAATCAGGTACTTTCCCCTCTTCCTTTGTCGCGGCGTCGCTATCACTCGTTTCACTAATTTCTTCGCTAAATCCTCTTTTCTTCGCGTTCTCCCTTGCATCGTTCAGAGTCTTTTTCATATCTTCTTTTGAAGCAGTGCTATCTAGGTCTTTCGTCTTGTTTCTTGAGTTGAAAATACGATTATCATGAAGGTTTTTCGATATATCATCAAACCACCCCGCGATATGCCCCCTTAAAGTTCTCGTTCCAACATCAATCGATCGGCTAAGTGGTTGCGACATTTTCAAGGAAGCCCCATAATCCATCTTCACATCGATATCAAAATGCACCGATTTTCCATCAATATCTATATCAACCGAACTCGGCAATTTTCCAACATCTGCATCGCTCGCCGCAACTGCATACTGTTTTCCAGTATCCGTATCCTTATATACAAGGAAACGGCAATCATAATCCGGAGAGTCAACATAATAGACACCTTGTTTCGCAAGTTTCTTCGATATACTACCTGAAATTTTAAAACGATCAGGGTTAAAAACGGACACTATCGGATGATTACGACGACCACGGTTTAGCTGCGCCTTCATAAAGACCGGCGTACGAGTATTCATCATTGTACGAAGATTATTGAATTGATCGAGACCGTTTGCCACTACACCAAAAGCCGAACCCGCTTGGATTCCCGCAAAGAGAAACATAATAGATAAAATAAACGCTAAAATCAGCCCGAAAGGACTATATTTCTTCAGTTGCTTAATAACAATTTTACCACCAGGAACTGTTGCTGCAGCAGCAGCTTCGAGCGTTTTTCCTTTGACATTATTAGCAAATCCACCGCTTTTTTCAGCATTACGCGAATTCTGAACAGCAGAAACACCGTCTACATTTCCAACACCAGCCTTTCCGGCCACCGAACCGGTTTTTTCTGCACCTTTCTCTACAAATCTACCGAAGTTTTTTGCGCGCTCCTGCATACGATTTCCCCACTCTGAAGCCTTATCACGAACACCAGAAAAATCCGGAGAAAAACCACCTCCATCGCCACCGTCAAACCAGTCGTCAGCAGTTGCGTCCATATATAGAATATATTATACATCAAAAAGCATAAAAAGAATAATTTTCCATCGAAAAAATCGCTTTAAAATGTTATAATTATTAAAACTAAACAGGAGAAAATTATGGATACTGATCGTGACTCTTGGAACTCTGGAGATAACATGCCGGATATTATCGATAACACTATCTATGACGACGAAATTTCTCCTGAAGCAGCAGCTGGAAAATTTGTCGATGACGAAGGCGATGAGGATAATCTTGGCACACCGATAAAAGACGGCGTCGAAGATATGGATGACATCAGCACGGTTGATGACGACATTGTTACCCTCGACGAAGAGGCGCTCGACGATACCGAATATAACGACAATTCTTTCGACTGCGACTAAATCTTATCCTAATTATCATTTTTGGAAAAATATGTTATAATAAAAAAGGCGAGTTTATAAAAACTTGTACTTTTTTAGAGAGGTGGTATGCATATGAATAATACTGCAAGAAACGTTCTTCTGGACGAAGATTACGAGTACGAAGAGGAGGGCTATGAGAATTTCAAGGTTATAGAGACTGAAAATGAAGAACTCGAAAACGGAGAACCCAAAGACGAAAAGCCCGCGAAAAAGGGGCTCTATGTAAAACATAGAAAGTCGATGCGTATCGACCAGAAAAAGTCCAACTTAGCCGATAAGGCAAAAGAAAAGAAAAACGGCGAAGACTACAAAGCGGTCGAGAACAGAACCTCCAAATACAAAGAATGCCCTTGGAAAAAGGGACACCATGTTTTACTCGAAGAATGAGTACCACCAAAGGGTCGAACTATGTTCGGCCCATTTTTATTTATCAAAAAAAATAAACCTTTCGGTTCATTTTTTGGTGATTCCGGCGGGAGTCGAACCCGCGATTTTCTGGATGAGAACCAGACGTCCTAGACCACTAGACGACGGAACCAAATTGTGAGGAGCGTAGCGACGAACTAAAGCCGCCAGGCTTTGTAAATTTCGAAGAAATTT
>JAEEGL014877648.1_pt1 | contig 34427 bp, 19 predicted proteins | sample 9134231 | NCBI WGS metagenome assembly JAEEGL01 (sample SAMN16246548, study PRJNA631951) | gut metagenome | biome: gut microbiome; feature: rumen; material: fiber-attached | host: Bos | place: Iran: Karaj | collected 2018-10
ATTCGAACTCGTGGTACAGAATTACCCGTACGTCGGTTTAGCAAACCGGTGGTTTCAGCCACTCACCCACCTCTCCAGTTCCACGCGGCGGAGATTCCGGTCGGGACTGCAAATATACGAAGAAAAAGTATTTTTACAAGGATTTGAGCAATTCGTTTTCGAATATGTCCCTGGCAACGATGCGGTAATGGGGATGGTATGCGGCGTCGAATGCGTCGCTGTGGTGCATGATGAGGTCCCCGGCGCCGACGAGGGAGTCGAGCGCAGCGAGATCGGCCTCGGCGCCGGGGATGTCCGGGTAGCTGCGTCGGATGACAGCCGCAACCCGGCGCCATTTCCTGACCCAGGCCTTTTCGGAGGCGATATTGCCTTCGTTGGCGCTGCGCACGAAGGCGTTGAGGAGCGTCTCCTCGTCGATGAGGCCGTCAAGCACGACCGACAGGTCCACGCGGACGTAGTTGTGCTTGTCGCCGACGGGGGAGTAGCGGAGAGCGGGCTTGTCATAGCGGGCGCTGTCGAGGTCGTCGCGGTACTCCTGCAGTTCGGAGAGGAGGTATGCCCTGGCCGATTCGGGGTCGGGGATGAGGTGCCCGGGGCCGAGGTTGTCCTGGCAGAAGTCCTTGTAGATATCGGTGACGCGCGTCTCGGGATACCGGGAGAGTTGCGAGGCGATGGCGTCCTTGATGGCAGCCTGCTGGCAGGCGGCGAGCAGGAATAACGATAAGGCGGCGGCGATCCGCAAAAAGATGGTTTTGTGCATTGAGGGACTGTTTTCGTTCGTCGATGCAAATATACTCAAAACCAGTCTTTCGAGAACAAAACTGCATCGTTTGTTCCTGAATCGGGACTTTAACACAAGAATAAGAACAAATTCGATAGTTTTGTTCCTGAAGTGGAGAGAACCAGGAACAGAATCATTCAATCTGTTCTTGAAGTGCATGAAATAGTGTGAAATAGGAACAAAACCCCGGAATCTGTTCCTGAAAGAGGGGGAGAGGCTGTTTTTTATCGGGGACGAGGTGGCAGTTCGTCCTGCAATTCGTTCAGTTCATCGGGAAAAGCGGTGTTTTCGGAGTCAATTAATTGACATTCTTCTTATATTTGTCTCAACAATGGCACGGCCGGTGTTGCCAAGCGCCGCGGTGACCTTGGAGACTAACCGCATTCTGATATGAAAGCTAGATTTACCGTTGAATACCACACGCAGTGGGGCGAGGACCTTTACCTGGTCTGTCAGGGGAAGAAGTACGCCATGGAGTATTGCAAGGGCGGTTTCTGGACCGTCGAGATCGACAAGTTCACTGGCGCCATGCTGCTGGACTACACGTACGAAGTCGTGCGCGACGGGCTGGTGGTGCGCCAGGAGTGGAAGCACCACAGCCGTCAGGCGAAGCGGGGCGAGACGTCGTTCCGCGATGCGTGGAACGACGTGCCCCCGGGAGGCAACGGCTTCCTGCGCGAGCACTCGACCGCGCTCTTCGACAAGAAGGGTTTCCGCGGGGCGGGCACGGCCATCCCGGTGTTCGCGCTGCGCAGCAACGACGGCTTCGGCGTAGGCGAGTTCTATGATCTGAAGCAGATGGCCGACTGGGCGGCGATGACCGGCCAGACCGTGCTGCAGTTGCTGCCGATTAACGACACGACCATGACCCACGAGTGGATGGACTCCTATCCGTACAATGCCAACTCTACGTTCGCCCTGCATCCGCAGTTCATCAATCTGCCGGCGGCTGGCGTGAAGGTGACGCCCGCGTTCAAGAAGCAGCGGGCTGAGCTGAACAAGCTGGAGAAGATCGACTACGTCAAAGTGAACCAGGCGAAGACTAAACTGCTCAAGGCGGTCTTCGCGGGGCCGGAGGGCGAGAAGGTGCTCGCGAGCGAGGCCTATCACGACTTCTTCGCCGCCAATGCCCACTGGCTGCTGCCGTACGCCGTTTTCTGCGCCCTGCGCGACGAAAACGGCACGCCGGACTTCTCGCAGTGGGGCCCGTACGCGAAGTACAGCCTTAAGAAAGCGAAGGACTACTACGCTGCCCACAAGTCCGAAGTGGACTACCACTGCTTCGTGCAGTACCACCTCGACAAGCAGCTTAAGGAAGTCTGCGCCTATGCTCACGGCAAGGGCGTTGTGTTCAAGGGTGACCTGCCCATCGGCATCAGCCGGACGAGCGTGGACGCCTGGTGCCACCCCGACCTCTTCAATATGGACTCGCAGTGCGGCGCACCGCCGGATGCATTCGCTGCCGACGGCCAGAACTGGGGATTCCCGACGTACAATTGGGACAAGATGGCCGAAGACCATTACGCCTGGTGGAAGAGTCGCCTGGGCAAGATGGCTGAGTATTTCGACGCTTTCCGCATCGACCATATCCTCGGTTTCTTCCGCATCTGGGAGATCCCCGTGCCGGAGAAGAGCGGCCTCATGGGCCACTTCAGCCCGGCCCTGCCTTACGCAGAGGATGAGATCAGGCAGAAGGGCCTTCCGTTCGACGGGCTTTTCCTTGAGGATCCGCACCACAAGGGCTACTGGCATCCGCGCATTTCGTCGCAGTTCACCGAGGCTTACGAGCGCCTGAATGACTGGCAGAAATGGACCTACAACGACATGTACGACCATTTCTTCTACCACAGGCACAACGAGTTCTGGAAGCAGCAGGCCCTGCGCAAGCTGCCGGAGCTGCTGGGCGCGACCGGCATGCTCGCCTGCGGCGAGGACCTCGGTATGATCCCGGCCTGCGTTCCGGAAGTGATGGAGTCGCAGCGCATCCTTTCTCTGGAGATCCAGCGTATGCCGAAGGACCCGAAGCAGACTTTCGCCATCCCTTCGGAGTATCCTTATATGAGCGTGTGTACGACCTCCACCCACGATATGAGCCCGCTGAGGGCGTGGTGGGAGGAAGAAGACCGCGGCACCATCCAGCGTTACTACAATGAAGTGCTGGGCCGCGGCGGCGAGGCTCCGGCTGAGTGCACGCCCGAGATCTGCGAGCAGATCATCGCGCAGCACCTCGCCTCGCCCGCGATGTTCACCATCCTGCCCCTGCAGGACTGGCTGGGAATGGATGCGGAACTGAGGTTCAAGGATCCGGCCGAGGAGCGCATCAACGTTCCGGCCATCTGCCCTTACTACTGGCGCTACCGCATGCACCTGACGCTTGAAAACCTCCTGTCACAGAAGGCTTTCAACGACAAGGTAAAGAAGATGGTGGAGGATAGCGGAAGGTAGTTATCCGAGCCAGGCGAGGAAGTCGTCCACACGGGCCCGGGCCACCGTCATCTCGAACGGAGGCCCGGGCTCGGCGTCTATCCGCAGCCTCCCGCCGAACTGGCGGGTGACGCTGCGGATGGCCGGCATCGATACGATGCAGCCCCGCGAGATGCGGAAGAATTTCCTGGGGTCGAGTTCCGCTGCTATGGTGTCCAGCGACGCGTCAACGATGTAGTGCGCGCCGCTGGTGTCAGCCAGATAGTTGTATTTGTCCTTGGAATAGAAATAGGCGATGTCGGATGTCTTGACGGGTATTATGCGCTCTCCGACGCTGACGACGAAGCGCTCCTTGTATTCCGGCTGCTCCCGGCGGCCGAGGGCGTGCATCAGGGCATCGACGTCGACGCCGCCGCTCCGCTCGCGGCAGCGGTCGACGGCCCTGTGCAGCGCCGCCGGGTCTATCGGCTTGAGTAGATAGTCCACGCTGCCGGCCTCGAAGGCCTTGACCGCGTAACTGTCGTAGGCCGTGGTCATTATGACTTTGGCTGTGATCCTTTCCTGACGGAAGATCTCGAAACAGTCTCCGTCAGAGAGTTCCACGTCCATGAAGATGACGTCGGCGGAGTGTGCCGGGTCGCGCAGCCAGGCCAGCGTTCCGGCCACGGAAGAGGCCGTCCCAACGACCTCTATGTCAGGGAAACTGGAGGTAAGTGTCCTGGCGAGGTTGTCCCGCGCCATCTTCTCGTCTTCTACGATCAGCGCCTTCATATTTCTCTATATCAGGGGTATTACTACTGTATAATCCTTGTCGGTCATCTGGACGGTGACTTCCTTGCCGGATACGTCCCGGTACTGCTCGCGCAGGTACTTCAGGCCCAGGCCGGTGGAAGGTCCGTTCGAGACTTTCGGGTTGAGGTTGTTGGATACGACTATGCTGTCGTCCTCGCAGCGCACGCCGATGCGCAGGAGTTTGTCTTCGCTGATGGAGTTGTGCTTGGTGGCGTTCTCGATCAGCAATTGGACCGAGCAGGGGACCACGCGTCGCCCCATCTTGTCTTCGGGAATGTCGATGCTGATGTCCAGTCCTTCCGGGAAGCGGACCTTCAGCAGGTCGACATACTGCTCCACGAACTCCATCTCGTCGCGGAGGGTCACCAGCCGCTCCTGCTCTATGCGGAGCATGTAGCGGTAGATGCCGGCCAGTTTATGGATGTAGGTGGATGCCTGTTCGGTTTTCTCCTCGCAGACGAGGCAGTCCAGGATGTTGAGGCTGTTGAACAGGAAGTGAGGGTTCACTTGCTGGCTGAGGTTCATATAGCGGTACTGGGCCAGGCGCGCCTTCTCCTGGTCCTCGAGCGCCCGCGCATTTATGCGCATGGCGTTTTCGGCCAGGAAGATCAGCGCGCCGAGGCTGAACACGTAGTCGACGATAATGCTCGCCACGATGTTCTCCCTGTCGACGCCTCCGGAGAGTATGAGCAGGATGGTCAGCCTGACGGCGATGACGGTCACGAAGGCCAGGAGCAGCCAGCGCATGCCGCTGCTGTCCGTGACCTGGAACTTGCCTTCGCGGGCCAGCCTGCCGGCTATCATATAGATGCCCCAGCCGACGATCTCTGTCGTGAGGAAGGTGGAGATGGGGTTGACTACGAGAGGGGAGGATGCGGCAAGCCCGACCAGCGAGGATATGCCCTTGGCTATGCCGAAGCCGACTATGTTGACGAGGATCAGGCTGAAAGCCATGAACTTGGCGCTCATCCCGCGCCGCAGGCAGATGATGACTACCAGCAGCATCGTGAGCAGTGTCAGGACGATTTCGTCGGTGAGTCCCAGGGCGCGGCATCCGAGCGCCAGTCCTGCGTGCAGGAGGGCGAACAGATGGATTATCAGGGCGTCACGGGACTTCGACATGTTCTGGATGCTGGAGTTTTGGTAATGCTCTTGACAAATATAGTCAATTCGTCCTTGAAATAATGCGTTTCGTCGGCAAAATCCGACCGTTCGTCTTTTATAATGTTCGCGCGTGTGAAAAAAATATATACATTTGCCCTATAATGACACTAAAACGTTTAAGATGAACAAACGTAACCTCACCTTCTGGCAGATGTGGAATCTCAGCTTCGGATTTTTCGGAGTCCAGATAGCCTATGCTCTCCAGAGCGCCAACATCAGCCGTATTTTCGCGACGCTGGGAGCGGATCCGCACCAGCTCAGTTTCTTCTGGATCCTTCCGCCGCTGATGGGCATGATCGTCCAGCCCCTCATCGGCAAATGGTCGGACCGGACCTGGTGCCGCATGGGCCGCCGCAAGCCCTACCTGCTCGTCGGAGCGATCGTGGCGGTGCTGGTGATGCTCTTCCTGCCCAACGCAGGCAGCCTGAGCTTCAGCTCGCGCCTGCTGCTGGGGCTTAACGGAGCCATGTGGTTCGGCCTGTTCTCGCTGATATTCCTCGACACTTCCATCAACGTAGCCATGCAGCCCTTCAAGATGATGGTGGGCGACATGGTGAACGAGGAGCAGAAGGGCAAGGCCTATTCAATCCAGTCGTTCCTCTGCAACGCCGGATCCTTCGCTGGCTACCTCTTCCCGATCTTCTTCACGTGGATCGGTATCGCCAACACCGCTCCCGAAGGGGTCGTGCCCGACTCCGTCAAGTGGAGCTTCTACATCGGCGCCCTCATCCTTATCCTCTGCGTTCTCTACACCTTTGCCAAGGTCAAGGAGATGAATCCGCAGGAGTATGCCGAGTTCCACGGCATCGACCTGCAGAAGCAGCAGGAGCAGAAGCACGAGGGCATCATCAGCCTGCTGGCGCATGCGCCCAAGGCTTTCTGGACCGTCGGCCTCGTGCAGTTCTTCTGCTGGTCGGCATTCCTCTACATGTGGACCTACACCAACGGCGCCATCGCCTCCACCGTCTGGGGGACTACCGACGCCGCGTCGGAAGGCTATCAGGCCGCCGGCAACTGGGTGGGTGTTCTGTTCGCCGTCCAGGCCGTGGGCTCCATGCTCTGGGCGCTCCTCATCCCCAAGTTCCGTTCGCACCGCACGGCCTACGTCGTGAGCCTGATCCTCGGAGCCGTGGGATTCATCTCCGTGTTCTTCGTGCATCACCAGTATGCGCTGTTCGTGTCGTTCCTGCTCATAGGCGCGGCCTGGGCGGCTATGCTGGCACTGCCGTTCACCATCCTTACCAACTCCCTCACCGGTGAGCACATGGGCGAGTATCTCGGCCTGTTCAACTGCACGATCTGCCTGCCGCAGATCGTCGCGGCCGCCATCGGCGGAGTTGTGCTGCGGCTGGTCGGCGGCGCGCAGGTGAGCATGATGGTAGTCGCGGGCGTGCTGCTGCTGTGCGGCGCCGCCGCGGTCTTTGCCGTCAAGGAAAAGAAAAACTAATATATCACAACCAATGTCTTTATGAAAAGAATCGTAACAAAACTCGTGGGCATCATGCTTCTCAGCCTGGTGACCACCGCTGTGTCCGCTCAAAACGGATATCAGGTCAAGGGTGTAGTTACTGATGCCTTGGGTCCTGTCATCGGTGCGACCGTCATCGAGCAGGGTACCACCAACGGTACCACGACAGGCATCGACGGTGACTTCATCCTTAACGTTGCCAGTGCCAACTCGACGATCGAAGTCAGTTGCATCGGCTACGCCACGCAGACTTTCAAGGCTTCCGAGGTGCCTGCAACCATCCATCTCGAGGAGGACAGCGAGTTCCTCGACGAGGTGGTCGTCATCGGCTACGGTACGGTCAAGAAGAGCGACCTCACAGGTTCGGTCTCGACCGTCAAGGCCGATGAGATCAACAAGGGTGTCATCACCACTCCCGCCGACCTGCTTCGCGGCAAGTCCGCCGGTGTCGTGGTCACCGCCGGCTCCGGTATGCCGGGCGCAGGTGCCACCATCCGTATCCGCGGCGGTGCTTCCCTTAACGCCTCCAACGACCCTCTTATCGTCATTGACGGCCTGCCTGTCTCAAACGACGGTATTTCCGGTATGGCGGACCCGCTCTCTTCCATCAATCCCGAGGACATCGAGAGCTTCACCGTCCTCAAGGACGCTTCCGCAACCGCCATCTACGGTTCCCGTGCATCCAACGGTGTTATCGTTATTACGACTAAGAAAGGAACCTCTTCCTCCAGCAAATTGCCCAAAGTCGCAGCTGATTTTACGACTTCCGTCAACACCATTGCCAAATATCATGATGTCCTGACCGGTGACCAGATGCGTTCCCTTATCGGGGACCGTGTCTCCTTGGGACTCATGGATGGCGCCGCCCTTGAGGCACTCGGCAAAGAGAATACTGATTGGCAGAGCCTTATCTGGCAAAATGCGCCGACCTACGACGGAAACCTCAGTATCAACGGCAAGATCGGTTCATTCCTTCCTTACCGCGTGTCCGGAGGATATACTTCCGAGACCGGTACCCTTAAGGGTTCCAAGATGGACCGTGCAACGGCTTCCTTGAACCTTGCTCCTACTTTCCTCGACAACCACCTTACCGTCAACCTGAACGGAAAGGGAACCTATGCTTACAACAAGTACGCTAATCAGGGTGCTATCGGTGCGGCCATCCATTATGACCCGACCCAGCCCATCTATGACAACAGCGTCAACGGCCTCAATGGGTATAAGATTTGGAGGCAGACCGGCGGCAATGTCAATACGATGGCAACCATGAACCCTGTCGCCCAGCTTAACGATGTCGACGATTATGCCAATGCGTACCGCTTCATCGGAAATGCTCAGTTTGACTACAAGGTACACGGATTTGAAGCCCTTCGTTTCAACCTGAACCTCGGTATCGACTGGGCCAAGTCCGAAGGTGTCAATGAGGTCGCCAAGGGTTCCGAGTCTTCTTATCACAACACTACTCAGTCTGGTAGCGGATCTCACAAGGATTACACCTATGGCCGTCAGAATACCACTCTCGAGTTCTATGGCGATTTCAACAAAACTTACGCTGACAAGCATAACGTGGACTTGATGGCCGGTTATTCCTGGCAGAGGTTCTACAATGAAAGTACTTCCATCGCCAAGAAGATCAGCAACGGCGAACTGCTTGAGGATAAGCCTTCCAAGGGAGAGCTCTTCCTTATTTCCTTCTTCGGTCGCGCCAATTACGGCTTTGCTGACAAGTATCTCCTTACTGCCACGGTCCGCGCCGACGGTACTTCCCGTTTCCGCAACCACAAGTGGGGTATTTTCCCGTCAGTGGCATTCGGCTGGAACATCCTCAAGGAGGATTTCATGGCTTCCGCCAACAAGCTTTCCACTCTCAAACTGCGCCTCTCCTGGGGCCAGACTGGCCAGCAGGACGTCAGTGACTATTATGCCACTTTCGCTACATTCTTCACCAATCAGCTTGGTTCCTATTATCAGTTCGGCAACCAGCAGATCATCCCTATTACCGCTCTCGGATACAATGCCGACCTTAAGTGGGAGACCACCACGACCTACAATGCCGGTTTCGATTTCGGTATGTGGAACGACAGGCTGCGCGCCAGCGTTGATTTCTACAAGAGGGACACCAAGGACCTTCTCTCCAACATCCAGGTCGCTGCGCTTTCCAACCTGATCAACTATCTTGACAGCAACATCGCTTCCCTGACCAACCAGGGTTTCGAGATCGACCTCAACGGAGTGCTCGTCGAGACCAGGGACATGAGCTGGACTGCAGGCGTCAACATGGCCTACAACCACAATGAGATCACCCGTCTGAACACTTCTTCCGAAGATAAGACCGGTGTCCGCACTGGCGGTGTCGCAGGTGGTACCGACAACTGGGTCCAGATGCATCAGGTCGGCTATCCTGCCAATGCATTCTATGTGTACCAGCAGGCGTATGACAAGAATGGAGCCCCCATCTACGGCATCTATGTGGACCAGAACAACGACGGAGTCATCAACGAGTCCGACCGCTACTTCTATCACAAGCCCGCCGCCGACTATACCTTCGGCTTCAACACCAATTTCTCCTGGAAGAACTGGACCGCCGCTCTCTCCGCGCACGCCAGCCTCGGAAACTGGGTTTACAACAATGTCGCTTCCGACGACGAGATGTTCAAGGACCTCTGGGTCAACAGCTTCGTGAGCAACAGACTGGTCTCTGCCCTTGATTCACGTTTCGAGGATGCAATGTACATTTCCGACTATTACATCCGTAATGCCTCTTTCCTCAAGCTGGACAATTTCACGCTCGGCTATACTTTCCCCAAGCTGTTCAACGTCGCTCCTGAGCGCCCGGCATCCCTCAATATCTTCGGTACTGTGCAGAATATCTGCACCCTCACTAAGTATGATGGCATGGATCCGGAAGTCTATGGAGGTATCGACGGCGCAGTATATCCGCGTCCGAGAACTTATGTTGTCGGCCTTAAGTTCAATTTCTAATTTCAAGGAGACAAGAATATGAAAACAACGAAATATATTTTCAGTGCGCTTGCAGCATCTGCAATCCTGTCTCTTACATCCTGTGTACAGGATCTGGATGTCACGCCTATCGATCCCAACAAGAATACTGCGGAGCAGGCCCTGACCAGCGAGGCTGACTATCAGGCTTTCCTCGCGGGTATCTATACCGGTTACGCCACTTCTGGCTACAAGGGACCTAACGACGATCCTTCCATCAAGGGTCTGGACGGCGGTATGAGCCAGTATATCCGCGGCCTCTTCCACCTTTGCGAACTCTCCACGGACGTCTATGTTTGCGGATGGAACGACGAAGGAGTTCCCGATGTGTGCCAGATGAACTGGGATGCTTCCACGGGCCTTATCTACTCGATTTATTCCCGTATCTTCTTCCAGATTTCCCAGTGCAATGAGTTGATCCGTCAGGCTCAGAACACGACGGTGTCCCTGACCAAGAAGGATCAGTACATCGCCGAGGCAAGGGCCATGCGCGCCATGAGCTATTATCACGCCATTGACAATTTCGGCAATGTTCCTTTTGCTGACGAGACTTCCATTGTCGGTCAGATTCCGGAGCAGATCAGCAGGGCTGACCTTTATGCCTGGCTTGAGACCGAGATGCGTGACCTCATCGACAACAGCGCCCTTCCCGAGTCAGGAAAGGGTGAGTACGGACGCATTGACAAGGGTGCTGTGAAATTCCTCCTTGCCAAGCTTTACCTTAATGCAGGTGTTTATACCGGAACAGCTCAGTGGCAGAAATGCGCCGATGTCCTGAAAGACCTCATGGACGATGGCTATTCCCTCCACACTGAGTCCAGGGGCGGCATCTATTCTCCTTATCAGGAGCTCTTCCTTGCCGACAACGACAAGTGCAGGGATGAGGTTATATTTGCTGTAGAGCAGGACGGAAACGATACTCAGTCCTATGGCGCTACCAACTACCTGGTGTTCGCTTTTACCGGTGGATCCATGGATGCTACGGGCGACCTCGGGATCTCCTCCGGCTGGGAGGGTTGTCGCATGACCGAGCAGTTTTACAACAAGTTCGACACCAACAAGGATCAGCGCGCCATCTTCTGGACCGATGGCCAGAGCGTCAGCGTCAATACCTTGGGTAACTTCACCGACGGTATCGCTTTCCAGAAGTACAGGAATATCGCTTCCGATGGCACTCCCGGTAAGCAGCAGGGATTCGTGGATACTGATTTCCCGATGATGCGTTATGCTGACGTGCTCCTGATGGCCGCTGAGTGCGCTGCCCGCGGAGCTTCTATTGATGGTCTGTCCGCTTTCAATGAGGTCAGGGCCCGTGCAGGCATGCCAGCCGCCACTTCCTTGAATCTTGATGAGATTCTGGATGAGCGTGCCCGTGAGCTTTATCTTGAGTTGTGGCGCCGTCAGGATCTTGTCCGTTATGACAAGTTTACTTCCGGTGACTATGTTTGGGACTGGAAAGGTGGTGCCCGTGACGGTCAAGGAGTTGAAAGCTACAAGAACCTCTTCCCGCTTCCTACTTCCGACCTGATGGTAAACCACAATCTTGTTCAGAATGACGGTTACAAAAAATAGGATCGCCTTATGAAGAAATTATTATCCATCATATCTGCAGGTGCGTTTCTTTTCTTGACCGCATCCTGTGTCACGGAGGAGCAGTTCGTTACTTTTAATAATGACGACATTACCGCTCCTGTACTGAATAGTTACGAGCAGGGCGAGAAAGAAGTGATAATGACATATACTCCTGGTTCTTTCAAACCCTCCTTCAACCAAAAGATGCCTACCTACCACTCTGTCGTCGTATGCGCGAGGGATGGTAAGCCTATGAATAAGGTTGTTTCCGCCAGCATGGACGGATCTAAGGCTACGGTCTCTCTTAATACTCTTAACCGCATGCTAATCGGATTGGGCATCGAAGAGGGCACTAACGTTTCCCTTGAACTGCTTATCCGTGCATCTATCCAATCTACCACTTATGATACTTCAGTACTGAGCTATAAGGATTCTGAAAGCCATGCCCAGGTCAACGTAACGGTGACTGTCCCGAAGGGAAGTCCGTATAGCGAGTACACCGAGGACAGCAACTGGACCGTTATCGGTGCCCTTTCGGCTTACGGTATCGATTGGAACAATGACCTGAACATGTGGACTGACGGCAATGGCAACCACGTTGCTGCTCACGTTACCCTCAAGCAAGGCGACGAGTTCAAGTTCCGTCAGGATAAGGGTTGGACCGTCAACCTTGGAGGAGATTTCAGTGGCCTTGACAACGAATTCTCTGTAACTCAGGATGGACCGAACATCAAGGTCGGCGCCGACGGCGTCTTTGACTTGTTCGTCAACACAGAAAGTGGCATCGCTTGGATTTCCGCAGCATACGACCCGTATCCGGATTTCACCGAGACTAGCAATTGGTCTGTAATCGGCAGCCTCTATGAGTCTAGCTGGGGCAAGGATTTCGCCATGATTTCCGACGGTACCAACCATCTGGCCACCGGTATTGAGCTGACTGCTGATGATGAGTTCAAGTTCCGTCAGGATGCTGGTTGGACTGTGAACCTCGGAGGTGAATTCGCCGGCCTCGGTGCAGAGTTCGGAGTCACTCAAGATGGTCCGAACATCAAGGTCGGCACCGCGGGTGTTTATGATATCCAGGTCAATCCCGAAGCCGGTACTGCCATGGTCAGTGAGGCTTCCGGAATGAAGATCAGTTCTATCGCCGGCGGTGATGAACCTGAGCCGGGACCGGAACCGGTTGTGGTCACGGGCTGGAATATCATCGGGCTTAACGGTGATTGGGAGAATGACATTGCCGCCTCCGAGACCAACGGAGTATGGACGGCTTACATTACAGCCAACGATGCTACTGAATTCAAGTGGCGTAAAGATGGTGGTTGGGATGAGAACTACGGTGGTGACTTTGCCGCTTTCGGCGAGCCTTTCGAGGCTGTTGCCGGTGGTAACAATATTGCCGTCCCTGCCGGATTCTACAAGGTCGTCCTCGACCTTTCCGATGCGTCTGCTCCGACCATAACCGTATTCAACGACTTCGAGGTTTGGAGCCTTATCGGCGACTTCAACGGCTGGGCCGGTGACGTCGATATGGTTCTGACCGATGGCAAGTGGGTCGCAACCGACGTGGACCTCACTCCCGGCTGGAAGATTCGCAAGAATCATGGTTGGGACGAGAACCGCGGCGGTGCCTTTGCCGCCCTCGGCGAGCCTTTCGAGGCTGTTGCCGGCGGAGACAACATTGATTGTGGCACCGGTAAGTTCACTGTTGTGTATGATCCTGAGGCTGAGACCATCACTATCTCTGAAGGTACGGTTTGGAGCCTTATCGGCGACTTCAACAGCTGGGGCGGCGACGTCGATATGACGCTGACCGGCGGCAAGTGGGTTGCCAACGATGTCGAGTTAAGCGGTGGCTGGAAGCTCCGCAAGAACCATGACTGGGAAGTGAACCGCGGCGGTGCCTTCGTAACTCTCGGCGAGCCTTTCGAGGCTGTCCAGGGAGGTGACAACATCGACTGCGGCGAAGGCAAATTCAACGTGGTCTATGACCCCGCCGCTGAGACCATCACCGTTTCCAAGGTTGTCAGGCCGTGGAGTGTTATCGGCGACTTCAACGAATGGTCCGCTGACGTCGAGATGACCGAAGTGATGCCTGGTATCTGGATCAGCAACGAGGCCATCACTACCGAAGGTGGTTGGAAGATTCGCTTCGATGCTGGCTGGGATGTGAACCGAGGCGGCTCGCTCTCAAAGCAGGGCGAATTCTGCAAGGCCGTTCAGGGCGGTGACAACATCAACCTCACCGGTACCTTCAAGGTGGTCTACAACGCAAACAACGAGACCATCGGTACGCTCGGATGGGGCGTCATCGGATCCATCGCTTCTGCCGGCATCAGCTGGGACAACGATATCCCGATGAACCTCGGTACCGACGGTAAGTGGTATAGCATTCCTTTCGCCCTGACGACGGCTGATGAGTTCAAGATCCGCTTCAATGCTGACTGGGAGCTTAATTTCGGCGGCGCGTTTGAAGCTGTCGAGACTCCTTTCGAAGCAGTGTCCGGCGGAGACAACATCAAGGTTGACGAGGACGGCACCTACATGCTTGTCTACGATCCTGAAAAGGCCACTATCACCCTCACCAAGGATTTCTGGGGCCTTATCGGTAACTTCAACGGCTGGAGCGGCGATGTCTTCATGATCTGTCAGGGTGCCGGAGTCTGGGCCGCTTACGGCCAGGTACTTGGCGCTGACTGGAAGATCCGCCAGGCCTGTGGCTGGGATGTGAACCGTGGTGGTGCCTTTGTCGCTACTGGAGAGCCTTTCGAGGCTGTCCAGGGCGGTGACAACATCAACGCCGGTGACGGTACCCTCGACATTGTCTACAATTCAGTCGAGGAGACCTTCACTGTTGCCGTCGTCGAGTAATCATTAAAAAATTCCAAGGGAAAGCCGACTCCGTGCCGGCTTTCCCTTTATTTTCTTTATTTTACGTGTTATGAAAAGGTCCGGATTCATCCTAGCAACCCTTCTTCTCCTCGTTTTTTCCTGCAAGGAGAAGAACAAGATACAGCCAGAGTCACCTACGCTCACGGTCTCCACGACCGAGCTTTCGTTCACCGCTGACGACAAATCTAACAAACTGTTCCAGATCACTACGACAGAACAGTGGACAGCCAAGGCTTCGGAAAGCTGGATCCATCTGGACAAGACTTCCGGAAGTTCCTCCAGCTCCATCACTGTGTCGGTGGAGTCGAATGAGGGAACGAACGACCGCACCGGTACGATTTCCATCACCGGTGCCCAGAGCGCGACCGTCAAAGTCACGCAGGCAGGGTCCGATATCCGTACACTGGAGCCGATAGCCAGCACCTTCGACGGCAAGAAGCGCTCCTCGACTACGTATCAGTTGTTGATCTATTCCTTTGCGGACGGCGACGGGGACGGTATCGGTGACTTCATGGGCATACAGAACAGGCTCGACTATCTGGACGGCCTTGGCGTAACTGCGCTGTGGCTCTCGCCGGCCCATCCTTCCTCCTCATACCACGCCTACGACGTCAGCGATTACTATTCGATCAATACGCTTTACGGTGGCGAGGAGGCCTTCAAGTCCCTGATTGCTGCGGCTCACGACAAGGGCATCAAGATCTATATGGACTATGTCCTGAACCACAGCGGCAAGGATAATGCCTGGTTCAAGGAAGCCCTTGCAGACCCTTCCAGCCCCTATCGGGACTATTATTTCTTCAGTTCCAACCCTTCGGTCGACTACAAATCCTTCCCTATGCTGAAGGGAACGACCTACAATGCCGGCGAGTGGAAGAGCGTGACTGCAGGATCCCCCAAAATGACGGTAAGGAAGACCGACGAGGCTGTCAAGACCGGCAGTTCCAACTGGAACCTCTGGATGTGGAAGACCGGCTCCGAGGGCGAAGCGTTGCGCTTCGTGGATAATGGAGACGGCTCCTACTATATGGTCGTCGATATCAGCGGCAGTGTAGGAATGCTGGTAAGGAAATATATGAACTGGGACAATGGCTCCAAGTTCGGATACAAGTCGGGCAACGGCAAGATCACGGAAGGGAAGGCCATGGACCTTGCGCCCGAAGGCGGTGACATGAGTTTCACCGGTTCGGGACGCTACCGCATAGAACTCACCAATGTCGCAACCGAAACGCTCTACTATATGGGCTGTTTCAGCGACTGGATGCCGGACCTGAACTACGGCGACCTGTCCGACGTCGAGAACAATGCCTGCTTCAAGGATCTGGCCGCATCCGCGGACAAATGGATCAACCTGGGCGTCGACGGCTTCCGCCTCGATGCCGTCAAGCACATCTGCGGAGGCATCTCCTCCTATAACATGAATTCGAATATCACCCTCCTGGCGAAGTGGTACGAGCACTGCAATGCCACTTACAAGGCCGCCGGCCACAGCGACAATATCTTCATGGTCGCGGAGGAGTGGGACGGCCACGGTACTGAGAAGCAGTACTACAAGGCCCTTACGTCCTGTTTCGAGTTCGATTATTGGCCGAATTTGAGGAACGCCGTGAACGGCAGTGCCGGCAACTATGTTGCGACTGTATCCGGCTTCATCAATGACCATAAAGCCCAGAGGAGCGATGCCGTAACCTCGATCTTCATGACCAATCACGACAAGTCCAGCATCAAGAAGAATTCAGACGGCGCAGGTGTGTACCGTGCAGCGGATGACCTGGACCGCGATATAGTCAAGGAGAAGCAGGCTGCGGCGATGATCCTTACGACCGGTGGCAAGCCTTTCATCTACCAGGGTGAGGAACTGGGCTACTGGGGCGACGCCACTGCAGGCGACGAGTACATCCGCACCCCTATCATGTGGGACAAGGCCGGGAAGGACTGCGCCAAGAAGGGTGTCAACAACAAGGTGGACAACAGCATGCTCAAGTCCTCCATCTCAGTCGAAGCTCAGGACGGTGACGTCAACAGCCTTCTGACCGTTTATAAGACGTGGAGCCGGGTCCGCAACACCTATCCTGCCCTGGCGGAAGGCTCGATGAGCGCTTCTCCGCTCAACGGTGGCTCCGTCGCTTCGTGGTACATGACTTCCTCCGACGGGCAGAAGATGCTCGTCATCCATAACTGCGGCAACGCTGAAAAGAAGCTGGACGTCAGCGACAGCATCTCCAAGCCGGTGGCCATCCTCGGTACGGTCAAGGCCGACCGCAATACGCTGATCGTTTCCGGACATTCCTCAATAGTTTTTGATTTACAGTAGAATATGAGAATTAGAATAATACCTTGGCTCGCGGCTTCCGCCCTCGCGCTCTGCCTGAGTGCCTGCGGGGGTACCGTCGACCCCAATGAGGTGACCCCGTCGCCCGTCCCGGCCGTGACTCCGGGTCTCGATGTGTTTTACAAGGGGACGACGATGTGCTTCGCCTCCTATCTTCAGGACCGTGGGCTGGTCTACCGTGAGAACGGAAACGTGACCGACCCATACGAATCCGTGGCCAATCACGGTGGCAACTGCGTCCGGCTCCAGCTGGACATGGTGCCTTTTGAGGAATATGACGGTACGGTCATCGACTGGCAGGGCTGGGACCGCGTCGTAGCCGACGCGAAGAAGGCCCAGGCGAAAGGCCTGAGCGTCTTCCTGACCCTGAAGCCGGACTATGACATCTTCAGCAGCGGCCCCACCAATCACAACAACCTCCCCGCTGCGTGGGCTTCGATGACCGATGAACAGATCGGGAAGAGCCTGTTCGACTGGGTTTACGACCGCCTTGTGGCACTCGCCAAAGAGGGGGTTTATCCCGCCCTCGTCGCTGTCGGCAACGAGGTCAATCTCGGATTCCTGAAGAGCCGCAACGTGGTGGACAACAGCCGCACGGGGCGTCTGCTCAAATACGGCTTCCAGGCTGTGAGGAACTATATGGTGGAGTACAATCCAGCCTGCATCTCAGTCCTGCACATTGCCGACCCGTCCCGGGCGGAATATGCCGTCAGGGACATCGAGGCTGCGGGTGGTAACGATTACGACGTGCTGGCCATCTCATACTATCCTGGATCCAATATCGGCCACGGGGCGCCGTTGGGAGGCTCTTTCTCCGCAATGGCGAAATCATTCAGCAAACCGTTGATGGTGCTGGAGACGGCTTACAGCTTCAACTACGGCTACGATAACGGAAAGTGGATGGGGGATGACTGCAACAATGCCTACAACTATCCCGACTGGAACAAGGACCAGAACGAATCCAATTACACTCCCTCGATGGGACGCGCTTGGCTGGGAGCCCTGGCGCAGGACATCAAGAGGGGAGGCGGCGTCGGCCTCATCACCTGGGGCACGGAGTCGCTGCCGGACGAGCCGAACCACGGCAAGGGGATTTATACCTATCCCGCCCCCTGGGCTCACGGAAGCACCTGGGAGAACAACTCCTATTGGGACTTCACCAGGGGCAACAACCTCCACGAGGGTATAGACTGGATGCAGGACGTAAGATAACTGGCTTGAAATGAAACGCATACTGTACTTTATGTTTTTGGCGGCGCTGGCGCTGGGTTGTGCCAGGAAGCCGGCCCCGGAACGCGACTGGGTCGACACTGCCGTCGTTTATGAACTTAACGTCCGGCAGTTCACGCCGGAAGGCACTTTCGCCGCGGCGCAGCGTCAGCTGCCGCGCCTCAAGACCCTCGGCGTGGACATCATCTGGCTTATGCCGATCTACCCGATCGGCGAGTTGGAGCGCAAGGGGAGCCTCGGCTCTTACTATGCCATCCGCGACTACTGCGACGTCAATCCCGAGTTCGGAACGCTGAAAGATTTCAATGTCTTCCTGGCCGAGGCCCACGACCTGGGATTCAAGGTCATCCTCGACTGGGTCGCGAACCATACTTCTCCGGACCATCCCTGGGTGACCGAAAAGCCCGCCGAGTGGTACTACCGTGATTCGCTGGGCCATACGATCGTCGAGTATGACTGGACCGATATCGCGAAGCTGAATTACGACACTCCCGAAGTAGGCGAGGCGATGCGCGACTGCATGCGTTTCTGGGTGAAGCGCGGCGTGGACGGCTTCCGCTGCGACGTGGCCTATCAGGTGCCGCAGGCATTCTGGGAGGCGACGATCCCCGTACTGCGGGAGGAGGCCGGCCGCGAGCTGTACTTCCTCGCCGAGGGCGAGGAGACCTGGCTCCACGACGCCGGCTTCGACGCGACGTACGCCTGGAAGCTGCACCATCTGCTGAACGACATCGCTCAGGGCGCAGCGGATGGCGACTCGCTTGCGCGCTACGTCGCCTGGAACGCCCAGGAGTATCCCTCCGATGCCAAGCGCCTGTCATTCACCTCCAACCACGACGAGAACTCCTGGTCCGGGACCGAGTTCGAGCGTATGGGTGATGCCTGGAAGGCGATGACCGTGCTGTGCTGGACCCTGCCCGAGTCCCAGCCGCTTATCTATACCGGCCAGGAGATCGGCTGGAACAAGCGGTTCGAATTCTTCGAGAAGGATGCCGTGCCTGCCACTTCGTGGAAGGCCAATGAATATACCGAGTTTTACGAGTATCTGACCAGCCTGCGCCATGACCATCCCGCCCTCGATCCGGCGGCCTCCTGCAAGCTGCTCAAGGTCTCTCCTACATCCATTACTTATCAGCGTCAGGCAGGCAGGGACAAGGTCAAGGTGACCGTGGACCTCGCCGAGCCGTGGTCCTACAAGATAAGCTGCAAATAGTACCAATATGAAACGATATCTTATGACAGTCGTCAGCGTTCTCGCGTTCATCGCGTGCGGACAGGAACAGAAAGCCCCGGACGTGGCCGAGGCAACTCCGGACCAGGTTACCCGTGTGGAGCCCCCGTGCTGGTGGGCAGGGATGAAGACCGACCTCCAGCTTCTGGTCCAGGGACCTTCGATCTCGGACTATGACGTCCGTATCTTCGGCGACGCCGAAGTGACGGGCGTCCACAAGGCCGAGAGTCCCAACTATCTCTTCGTCGACGTGAAGGTCGGCGGTCCGGGTGCATGCTCCATCGTCTTTGTCAAGGACGGCGAATACGCCTTCAAGGTCCCTTATCAGATAGGGGAGCGCCGCGAAGGCTCCGCCGAGCGCAAGGGTTTCAGTTCCGCTGATATGGTCTATCTGATCATGCCGGACCGCTTCGCCAACGGCGACCCTTCCAACGACAACACTCCGGACACTGCCGACAAGGTTGACCGCGAGAAACTGGCGGGCCGCCACGGAGGTGACATCAAGGGCATAATGGACCATCTCGACTATATCGCCGACCTTGGCGCCACAGCCATCTGGAACACCCCTCTCCTCGAGGACAACGAGCCCAGGGAGTCCTATCACGGCTATGCCTGCAGCAACTACTATCGCATCGATCCGCGCTTCGGCGACAACGAGATGTACTGCGAACTTGTCCGCCAGAGCCACGCCCGCGGCATCAAGATGATAATGGATATCGTCACGAACCACTGCGGAAGCGCGCACTGGTGGATGAAGGATCTGCCTTTCCAGGACTGGGTGCACCAGTGGCCTGAATACACGCATTCCAACTGCAACTTCGCGATGCAGAACGACCCCAACTCCGCGACCATCGACCAGATCAACATGCAGAGCGGCTGGTTCGACACCTCGATGCCTGACATGAACCTCGACAACCCCTACCTGCTGCAGTATTTCAAGCAGTGGGCGGTGTGGTGGATCGAGTATGCCGACCTCGATGGCCTGCGCGTCGACACCTATCCTTACAACGAAAAGGTGCCGATGTCGCAGTGGTGCGCCGCCGTCCGCAAGGAGTATCCGAATATCAACATCGTGGGCGAGGTCTGGACGTCGAACATCGCCCAGCTGGCCTACTGGCAGGATGGGGCCTTGAACCGCGACGGCTTCAACTCCAACCTCCCGGCCATCATGGACTTCCCGCTTCACGGGGCTTTCTGCCAGGGACTTAACGCCGACTATGAGAACTGGGACGAGGGCATCACCAAGGTGTTCGACGCCATTGCGAACGACGCTTTCTACGCCGATCCCAAGAACATCCTCGTGTTCTGCTCCAACCATGACACAGACCGCATCGGAGACGTTCTCCGCCGCGATCCCGACCGTATGAAGATGGTGCTTGCCCTTACCGCCACCGTGCGCGGTATTCCTCAGATCTTCTCGGGAGACGAGCAGATGTTCACCCCCAGCGGCTACTCCCACCACGACGGCGGCCTGCGCGTCGACTTCCCCGGAGGATGGAAGGGCGACAGGTTCGACCTGTTCACCGAGGAGGGACGCGCGGCGTGTGACGTCGATTTCGACGGATCGCCGCTGCGCGAGGGCGTGCGCGCCGAAGTCTTCGACTATGCGCGCAAGCTCTTCACCTGGCGCAAGGGCGCCGCTGCCATCCACGACGGCAAGACGCTGCACTTCCTGCGCAGGGACAATACATACGCCTTTTTCCGTTACACGGACGACAAGGTAGTGTATGTCTTTGCCAACAACTGTCCTTTCCACGTCGCCGTCCCCTGGGCCGACTATTCCGAATTCACCGCCTCCCGCGGGCTCACGGCCGGCAGGGACGTGATCACGGGAGAACGCGTCGACTTCAGCTCCGAAGTATTGGTGGAGCCCCGCCATGTTTTGATCGTAGAATTCTAGACACAGACCAGATATGAAAACAAGGTTTACCGTACTGATTCCCTTGATCCTCGCTGTCCTGGCCGGATGCAAGACGAAGCCCGCCCAGGTCGCGCACACCCCTTCCACGGACAAGATCGTGCTGGCTTCGCCGGACGAGCAGTTGTATGCGACGGTCTATCTCGACCAGAACGGAACTCCCGTTTACGAACTCTCGCGTGCCGGCATCCAGGTGATGCTGCCAAGCGCGCTCGGATTCGAGTTGCGCGGCACCGTGAAGTACACGGGCCTCGAGTATAACGGCAGCGAAGTGCTCAAGCCGGACACAGAGCCGCCGTATATGTTCAACAGTGCTTTCGAGCTCGTGGACCATACCTTCGACACGTTCGACGAGACCTGGGAGCCCGTCTGGGGCGAGGAGCGCAGCATCCGCAACCATTACAACGAACTGTTGCTCAAGCTCCGCCACAAGGATGACGGCAAATTGATGAACATCCGTTTCAGGATGTTCGACGACGGCCTGGGATTCCGTTACGAGTTCCCTTCCGACCAGCCGCTGGTGCATTTCGTCATCAAGGAGGAACTCACCGAGTTCAACTGCGCGCAGGACAACCTCGCCTGGTGGATTCCCGGCGATTTCGACTCCCAGGAGTACGAGTACGCGACTTCGAAACTCTCCGAGATCCCGGAGATCTTCCCTTCGCGCACCAATCCTTCCAATTCCAGCACGACGCTTTACAGCACGGGCGGAGTGCAGACCTCGCTGCAGATGAAGACCCCCGAGGGGCTCTACGTCAATATCCACGAGGCCGCGCTGGTGGACTATCCCTGCATGCACCTGCTGGCCACTGGCCATTCGCTGCGCTCTTTCCTGACGCCCGACGCCGAAGGCTGGAAGGGCCGTCTGGAGACGCCCTGCGTGACGCCATGGCGCACCATTCAGGTTGCCACCTCGGCCGAGAAACAGTTGGAGAGCCGCCTGGTCCTCAATCTCAACGAGCCTTGCGCCCTCGATGACGTGAGCTGGATCCACCCCGTGAAATATATGGGAGTATGGTGGGAGATGATCGCCGGTGCCGGCAACTGGGACTACACCCACGCGTCATCCGTCAAGCTGGACAGCTTCGATTATGCCGCAGCGAAGCCCCACGGCCGTCACTCCGCGAACAACGCGAACGTACGCAAGTACATCGACTTCGCGGCGGCGAACGGCTTCGACGCCCTGCTCGTCGAAGGCTGGAACATCGGTTGGGAAGAGTGGGCCAACTGCAACAAGGACTATGTCTTCGATTTCCTGACTCCTTATCCCGATTTCGATATCGAGGCCCTCAATGCCTATGCGCACTCCAAGGGCATCAAGCTCGTGATGCATCACGAGACTTCGTCCAGCGTGCGCAACTACGAGCGCCACATGGAGGCTGCCTATACCCTTATGAACAAGTACGGCTACGATGCCGTGAAGTCCGGCTATGTCGGTGACATCCAGCCGCTTGGCGAGCGTCACTACGGACAGTATATGGTGAACCACTACCTCTATGCCGTCACCGAGGCTGCAAAGCACCACATCATGGTCAACGCCCACGAAGCCGTACGTCCCACCGGCCTCTGCCGCACTTATCCGAACCTCATTGGCAACGAATCCGCCCGCGGTACCGAGTACCAGGCCTTCGGCGGTACGCAGCCCGACCACGTGACCATCCTTCCTTTCACCCGCCTGAACGGAGGCCCGATGGACTTCACCCCGGGCATCTTCGAGATGAATCTCAAGGAGTGGGCAGGAAACGATTCGCACGTCAATGCCACCATCGCCAACCAGCTCGGCCTGTACGTGACGATGTATTCGCCGCTGCAGATGGCGGCCGACACGCCGGAGCACTATGCCCCTTATATGGACGCGTTCCAGTTCATCAAGGACGTGGCGGTCGACTGGGAGCAGACGCGTTACCTCGCCGCCGAGCCCGGTGACATCCTCGTCATCGCGCGCCAGCCGCGCCAGGAGACGCTGACCGGCTCGGCCAAGGCCTTCAGCGCCGGCCGCGACACCTGGTTCGTGGGCGGCGTGACCGACGAGCAGGCCCGCACCGCGGACTTCGCGCTCGATTTCCTGACGCCCGGAAAGACCTATGAGGCCGTCATCTACGCCGACGCTCCGGATGCACATTACAAGACCAATCCCAAGGCCTATGTGATTACCCGCCGCACCGTAACTGCCGCCGACTCCCTGTCGGTCGCAATGGCCCCCGGCGGCGGCTTCGCCGTGTCGCTCCGCGCCCTTTAGCCGCTTCATCTGGCTCGATAACCTGCGGGTTTTTCCCGCAGGTTATTGGTTTATATGACGCGAATTGTGTGTTTAAATACGCAAAAACCCACTCTCTTTTGTATTCTTAATACTTATTTTTGCAAAAAAGCTAATCACATAGATATGCCTTCAATTGGAATTGACATAGGAGGAACCAACCTTTGCCTCGGCCTGGTGGAAGGCGGGCAGGTCTCCAATATGTTCTCGACCCCCTCTTTTTCTCCCGAAGATACCCTTGAGCAGACTTTGGAGTACCTTTCGCACCAGATAGACAAGATATTCCACTCCGGTGTCAGCAAGATAGGGATCGGAGTCCCTTCGGTAGTGGACCCCAAACTCGGTATCGTTTACGATACTCAGAACATACCTTCGTGGAAGGAAGTCCATTTGAAGGAGTATCTTGAAGAGCGCTTCAAGGTGCCGGTCGCCGTAAATAACGATGCCAACTGCTTCGCGATGGGCGTGTACGGGACCTACCCCGCTGATGCCAAGCCTGAAACGCTTGTGGTCGCGACGCTGGGAACGGGAGTGGGAATAGGCATAGTCGACGGCGGCAGGCTTTTCTGCGGAGCCAACTGCGGGGCCGGCGAACTCTGCTGCCTTCCGTACAAGGATTCCATCCTCGAGGACTATTGCAGCAAGAAGTTCTTCACCGGAACCGGCTGGGACAGCAAACAGGCTGCGAAGGCCGCCAGGGAAGGCGATTCGGACGCCCTGCTACTGTTCGACGAGTTCGGACGCCACCTCGGCGCCCTCGTGTGCGCGGTCCTGTACGCCTACGACCCGAGCCACGTCGCCCTCGCCGGAGGAGTAGCCAACAACTATCCTTTCTTCTGCCAGTCGATGGAGGACTATTTATGGTCCAATTTCCCTTATCGCAAAACTCTCGAGAAACTCAAAATCGACATCTGTACAGACAATAATATCCCGGTCATCGGGGCATCCCTTATCTGATTATGAAACCGATCTGGACCATCCTCCTTACCGCATTGGCGGTATCATGTTCATCAGGCGCCTCCACGGATTCCGGCGACCGCATGTCGCTGGACTCCGGATGGAAACTCAGCCGTTCCGGCGCGTCCGTGACCTACGACGCTTCGGTCCCGTCCACCGTTGCCGGAACGCTCGACGCAGCGGGCATCTTCGGCGATGACCTGTTCGTCGGCAGGAATTATGAGAATGCCGACAAGTCCATCTTCGACGACGAGTGGACTTACAGTACAGTATTCCCCGGAAAGCCGGCGAAGGGGCAGCACGCCGAGCTGGTCTTTGACGGATTGGACTATTATGCGGATGTTTTCCTGAACGGAAAGCAGATCGCCTCGTCCGACACGACGTTCGGAGTGTTCATCCGCCGCGCATACGACGTCACCGGTCTCCTGAAAGGGAAGAACAAGCTGGAAGTCAAGCTACGCCGCGCTCAGAAGGGCGACCTCAACATCGGCTTCGTCGACTGGAATCCCCGCCCGCTTGACGAGAGCATGGGCATTGTACGTCCCGTAACGCTCCGTACGACCGGGGCCGTGTCGATCGAGGATATCTATGTGGTTCCCGACCTGGACGTCGAGTCTTTCGCCAAGGCCGACCTCTGCGTACGCGTGACGCTGCGCAACAAGGAAAACCGCCCGGTGGATGCGACGCTGGGCCTTGAACTTGGCGGCGGCGATGCCGATCCGGTCTCCTCGGACATCGCGGTTTCCCTCGGCGCAGGTGAGACGAAGGACATTACCCTGACGCCCGCCGAAGCCTCTATCCTTCACATTGATAATCCCCGCGTCTGGTGGACCTATGATCTCGGTACCCCCGAACTCTATGACCTTACCGTCTGCGTAAAGGAAGGGGAAGGCGTTTCCGATGTGGACGCGACCACTTTCGGCATCCGTAAGATCGAGAGCCGTCTCACCGAAGAGAATTACCGCCAGTTTACCCTCAACGGCAAGGATATCCTCCTTAAAGGCGCCGGCTGGACCGATGACATCTTCCTCGAGGATACGCCGGAATCCATCGAGCGCCAGGTCCGTTATGTAAAGGACATGAACCTGAACCTCATACGTTTCGAGAACATCTGGGGCAAGGACGACACTGTGTACGACCTCTGCGACAGGCTTGGAGTCATGGCCCTCGTGGGCTTCAGCTGCCAGTGGGAGTGGGAAGGCTATTGCGGACTTCCCGAAGTCGACGGCTACGGCTGCATCAATACTCCCGAGTCCGAGGCTTTGGCCGTGCAGTATTTCCACGACCAGGTGGTGCGCCTGCACAACCACGCTTCTGTCATTGCGTGGCTGACCGGAAGCGACCGCATCCCGAATCCGGGACTTGAAAAGCGCTACCTCGCCATCTACGAGAAGGAAGACTATCGCCCCTATGTCTGTTCCGCCAAGAACATCGAGAGCCTGGCTGGCTGGTCCGGAACCAAGATGGAAGGTCCGTACGAGTATGTAGGAGCCGATTATTGGTATAAGGATACAAGGTCCGGGGGCGCATTCGGCTTCAATACCGAGACTGGTATCGGTGCCAACCTGCCTCAGATCGAGTCGCTCAGGAGGATGATTCCCGAGGATGCCCTCTGGCCCCTTTCCGACTCCTGGGACTTCCACTGCACGGCTTCCGGCTCCGCGATGAGTTCAACCAGAATGCTGCAGAGGACGGTGACCGGCCTGTATGGCGGATTCGATGGCCTTGAGGACTTTGTACGCAAGGCCCACGCCGTGGACTACGACGGCACGCGCGCCATGTTCGAGGCGTTCCGCGTGCGCGTCCCGAAGTCCACCGGTATAGTCCAGTGGATGCTCAATTCCGCGTGGCCGTCCCTTTACTGGCAGCTATATGACTGGTACGGCATCCCGACTGCCGGCTATTATGGCACCAAGAAGGCCTGCGAGCCTGTCCAGCTGCTGTTCGACTATGATACCAGAAAGGTCTACGCCGTCAACGAGAGTGCTGACGCTGCGCCTCGTGCGCTGCAGGCCAGCGTGAAGGTCTTTGACTCCTCTTCCCGCCTGATCGGAGAGCAGAAGGCCACCGTGAATGTCGGTTACCGCGATGTCCTGCCGGTCTTCGACCTCAGGCGCTACGACGGCAAGCCGCACTTCGTAGCACTGTCGCTGTCGGACGCTGACGGTTTCGTCGCCGACAACTTCTACGTCCTTCCCGCCAAGGACAACGAGTACAACTGGAGGCGCTCCAACTGGTACATGACCCCCATTACCACCTGGGCGGATCTCGGCTTCGCTTTCGCTCAGCCCGAGGCCGATGTCGAGATGACCGTGGAGGGCAACTGCATCACCCTCACAAACAAGTCGGACGTCATATCCTACATGAATATCCTGAAAGCAAAGGATGCCGGCGGCAATCTCGTGGCCCCTGCTTTCTGGAGCGACAATTTCTTCCCGCTCCTGCCCGGCGAGACCAAGACAGTCGTCTGCGATGCCGAGGCTGAGGACATACGCTATGAACTCGATAAACAGTAAGTTACGATGAAGAGAACCCTCCTTTTCCTCATTGGCCTGACTTTTTCCGCCTTCGCCTTCGCGCAGCAGGTGGACCAGGGCCGTGACCTGTCCAAATATGCCGACGACAAGTTCAGCGAGGATGACAAGTACACCGTTGCGGAGCCGTATGCTACGGTCTCGGTCAAGCAACCCAAGTCGAAGAAGATCAAGAACGTCATTTTCCTGATCGGCGACGGCATGGGCCTGGAGCAGGTCAGCGTGGCCTGGACGCTGAACGGCGGTCACCTTAACCTGGACAATTTCCCCGTTGCAGGTCTTTCCCGGACCTACTGCACGGACGAACTTGTGACCGACTCGTGCGCCGGTGGTACTGCGCTCTCGTCGGGAGTTAAGACGAAGTATGGCTACATCGGTCAGGATGCTGACGGCAATCCCTGCTTCACCCTGCTTCACAGGGCCCAGCAGAAGGGGATGAAGACCGGCGTGGCCGTGACCTGCCGCATCAACGACGCCACTCCTGCCGATTTCATCTGCGCTTCGCCTGACCGTCACCTGGAGGCCGAGGTCGCCGCAAAACTCGCGGACAGCGGCGTCGATTTCATCTCGGGCGGCGGACGCCAGTTCTGGGACGAACGCGAGGACGGCCGCAACCTCATCGAGGAGATGAAGGCCAAGGGATACACCTTCGTGGACAACGACGCGGACCTGCGGAACGCCTCCGGGGAGTGTCTGCTGGGCCTTTACGGCCCGCTGGACCTCGACCCGGTGCTGGACCGCGGCCCCATCCTCGAGGACAGCGCCATGAAAGCCATCGAGATGCTCGACAACAAGAAGGGCTTCTTCTTGATGATCGAGGGCTCGCAGATCGACGACTGGTGCCACCGCAATAAGGTGGGCTATATGGCTGAGGAGTTCTTCGACTTTGACAAGACCATCGGGAAGGTGCTGGAGTGGGCCGAGAAGGACGGGCACACCCTCGTCATCGTGACGGCCGACCACGCTACCGGAGGCCTCACCCTCATCGACGGCAGCCTTGAAGACAGGTCTGTAAGCGTCCATTTCTCGACCAAGGGCCACAATGGAATAATGGTCCCGGTCTTCGCTTACGGCCCGCATGCCGACGAGTTCGTCGGGGTCTATGAGAATTCCGAATTGTCGGACAAGATCCGGCGGCTGATGAAATAACCGGTTCTCAGGGTAGTACGAAAATAAGGTCGTCGGGATATCCGACGACCTTATTCTGTATATGGAGGATCCTATTTTTTGAAGTAGGGGAGATCTCCCTTGGCGAAGTTGGTGCCATCGCCCCAGCCGGGATTCTGCTCCAGGACACCCTCGGACAGGGTCACCTGGTCCTCAGGAATCTTGAAGAATCCGCCCTGCGTGTCGTTGTAGCGGGTCATGAAGTCCTGCGTGAAGGCATACTCTCCGGTATACTTCTCGTTGAGGATCTTGTTGCCGACCTGGTTCTTGACGATTTCCTGAACGTCGCCCCAGCGGCGAAGGTCGTTCCAGCGGATGGCCTCGAAACAGAGCTCGTAGCGGCGCTCCTTCTTGAGGGCGTTCAGGCTGTAGGCCACGTCGGGCAGTTTCGCACGTGCGCGGACGGCGTTAAGGCCGCTCTTGCCATTGTAGACGACAGCGCCATCGGTCAGCTCGGAGTGCATCAGGAGCACGTCTGCGAAGCGAAGCCAGGTAATGGCCTGGGTCAGGCCGGTCTGACGGTTGTTCGGGCTGCCGTAGTAGTAGGCATAGCTGAGGTAACGGCTGCCGTGGTCTTCGCTGTAGGCTTCGCAGCCGATGTATTTCTTCGCGAGAAGGTTGGTATTCTCGACTTCCTTTGCCTTGTCTCCCGGATAATCCGGAATCTCGACGAGACGGTCGCAGATGGAACCTACGCGGCGGTAGTCGCCGGCGTAATCGGGATCATTTGCCCAGTCGGTCCACAATTTCTCGCAGACGGGGCCGTTGGAATATCCCTGTACGGAGAACGGGAAGGCCGCGGCAGTGGTCTTGCGGAGGCCGTAGAACTCCACGATGCGGTTGTGGCGGTATGTGCCGCTGAGGCCGCCGCCGTAGCCGGAGGAGTTGGACATCTTGATAGCGAACATGCTCTCGATATTCTCGTCGGTCTCCCAGTTCAGGTTGTTGTCTTTGGCGTAGGCATAGTCCTTGGCGGTGTAAGGATTGGTGTAAGGCCAGAGGTTGCGCTGGTCGGATACCAGGCCGTAACCGCTGTTCTTGATGCAGTCCTCGAGCCATGTGGCTACCTGATCCTTCGAGATGGAGCCGCCTTCCGCAAGCGGAAGCTCGGACTTCTTGTAGAAGCCTGTATAGAACAGCCATACGCGTGCCATCATGCCCTCGGCGGCCCACTTGGAGGCGCGGCCGATGCCGAAATCGGGATACTTCTGGGAAGAGCCGAGTTCGATGGCCTGCTTGAGGTCGGAAGCGATCTGGGCATACACCTCATCGGGGGTGTTGCGAGGCAGGTTCAGGGGTTCGGTGGTGAGCACGAGCGGCACGCCGTTGAAGACCTGTGCAAGGTTGAAGTAGTAGAATGCGCGCAGGAAGTAGATCTCGCAAAGGAGCTGGTTCTTCTTGGTGGGAGAGCTCCAGTTCTCCACGTTGTCGATGGTCTCCAATGCGCTGTTGGCACGGTTTATACCGGCATAGCGATACTGCCAGAGAGGCTTCATCCAGTCGGTATAGGAGTTGAGCAGGCGGTCGACGCCCTGGGCGCCGATGTTGCTCTGGCTGCCGCCGCCGAGGCGGTCGTCCGAAGCGATGTCGAAGATGAAGAAAGGATCTTCCTCAGGGTCGCCGAGGTTCAGGTTCATTACGGTATAGATACCGTTGACCATCTGGATGGCATCCGTCTCATTTATCGGGAAGTTGGAGGTGTCCTTCTTGGTGAGGTTCTGCGTATCGAGGAAGTCGTCGCAACCCGCGAGGAACAACACGCAAAATGCAGCAGCAATAAGGTTCGGAATAATCTTTTTCATTGCATTCACGGATTAAAAGGTGATGTTCAGGCCCACCTGCCAGGAGCGGGCGGACGGGTAGTAACCGTTGTCGATGCCGGAAGCCCAGCTGGAGCCGTTGCCGAAACCGACTTCAGGGTCCATACCGGAGTATCCGGTGAAGGTGAACATGTTGATGGCGTTCACGTACAGGCGGCACCTGGCCACCGGGAGGAACTTCGCAACGCGTTTGATGTCATATCCGAAGGAGATGTTGGAAATCTTGAAGAAGTCGGCATCCTCGAGCCATACGCGGGAGAGTTCGGACATATTGACGTGCTTGCCGTGGGTGAAGCGGGGATAGTGGTTGGTGGTGCCTTCGCCCGTCCAGTACTTGGTGTACACGTCGGTGCAGTAGTTGTCGTCCGGGTGGTCGGAGAACTGGCGGTAGCTCTTGGCTACCTGCTGGCCGAAGGAGCCGTAACCGTTGAGGTTGAAGTCGAAGCCCTTGTACTGGAAGTTGAGGGACAGACCGACGGTGTAGTCCGGGTTAGGGTCGCCGATCATGGTCTTGTCGCTCTCGTCGATCTTCTGGTCGCCGTTCCGGTCCACGAACATCACGTCACCGGGCTGGATGTCGCCCTTCTGGAAGGATTTGCTGGCATCGCCGCCGAAGTACTTGTTCAGGTAGTCCTGCTTCTGCTGCTCGTTCTGGATGATGCCGTCTATCTCGTAGCCCCAGAAGTAACCGATGGGATAATCCACCTGGATGCGGTAGAGCTCGGCCGTGTTCTGGGCGATGGCGTTGCTGCCGCCGTGGATGATACCCTCGGAGTTGGCCAGACGGGTGACGATGTTCTTGTTGTGGGTGAAGGTGGTGGACAGACCGTAGGAGAAGTCCCTGCCGACAGAGTCATTCCAGGAGAGGAGTATCTCATAACCGGTGTTGCGGATGTCGCCGCCGTTCACGTAAGGGGCGCCGGTACCGAAGGAGAGAAGCATCGGGGCCTGGACGAGCCAGTCCTTCGTGTCTTTCTGATACCAGTCGAAGGTGAGGCCGAGGCGGCTGTTCAGGAAGCGTGCGTCGAAACCGAAGTCGAGCTGTTCGGAAGTCTCCCACTTGACGTCCTTGTTGGGGAGGATGTCGGGATATGCTCCGATGCCCGGGTTGTTCTTGTCGTCGAAGTAGTAAGGCGCGCTGAAGGAGATGGTGGCGAGATACTGGAAGCTGGAAATGTTGCAGTTACCGTTCTGACCCCAGCTGCCGCGGAGTTTTAGGAAGCTCAGCCAGTCTTTGGTGGAGGCCATGAACGGCTCGTTGCTCACAACCCAGCCAGCGGAAACGGAGGGGAAGATACCCCAGCGGTTGCCGCGGGCGAAGTTGGAGGAACCGTCGGCGCGGAGCACCAGGGAGAGCAGGTATGTCTCGTTGTAGTTGTAGTTGATACGTCCGAAGAATGAGGACAGTGCACCCTGACCGTTCGGGCTGCCGCTGATGCTCGTGTAGGCGGGATCGACTACGTTGGCATTGGCGATGTAGGCGTGTTCGAAGGAGCCCGGGAACAGTGAGTTGGAGTTGGTCACGCCGACGCTGCTGCCGTATCCCCATTTCTCAAGGGACTGTCCGGCGAGGATGTCGAGGTTGTGATTGCCGAAGGATTTCACCCAGTTGGCGGTGTTCTCCCAGGACCAGCGCAGACTGTAGGACTGACTCTGGCTGACATCATCGGCAGGGTTGGAGGTCTTGGTGCTCAGCTCGTAGACGGGCACGTAGCTGCGGTTCTCGCTGTGGTTGTAGAGCCATCCGGCGCTGGAACGGAAAGTCAGGCCGCGGATGGGTACGAACTCGAGGAAGAAGTTGCTCTGGAGCCTGTAGCCCTTGTTGTAACGGTTGTTGCGGGTGTAGTCGAGCTGTGCGAGCGGGTTGGCCATTTCGGCGCTGAAATCCCAGTTGTCGGCTACGATGTCGTCATACTCGTACCAGCCGCCGTCATCGTCGTAGGCGGGGAGGAGCGGGGACATCGTGAGGAGCGTACGGATGTTGTTGTCATAGATGCCTCCGATCGAAACACCTCTCTTGTTCGTGTAAGTGAAGGTGATGTTCTCGCCGAGCTTCAGGATGTCACGGTTGTCCTTCCGGATGAGGGAGTAATCGGAATTCATGCGGAAGGTGTCTCGTACATAATACGGGGTGGCGGGGTAACCGAGCGTACCGGTCTGGTCGAACTTGCTGAAGCCGATGGCGAAGCGGGACACGTCGCTGCCTCCGAGGATGTTGACGGATGCGTTGCTGATCGGGGCATTGTGGACCATGGTCTCCTCGAGCCAGTTGGTACCGTTCCAGGTGCCGTTCTGTATCCTTGCGTACTGCTTGGGTATCAGGGAGGCCCAGTCGTAGGTGGCCTGGCTTGCGGTCTGGTAGGCGAGGTCGTTGATCTCCATATACTGCTTGGCGTTCAGCGGGGTGACACCGTTGGTGTTCGCATTCTGCCAGCCATAGTAGCCGTCGAAGGTCACCTGGACCTTGCCGGCCTTGCCCTTCTTGGTGGTCACGAGGATGACGCCGTTGGAGGCGCGGGCGCCGTAGATGGCGCTGGAAGCTGCGTCCTTGAGTACGTCGATGGACTCGATGTCATCGGGGGAGAGAGCGGTGATGGAGCCGTTCGGAACACCGTCTACGACGTAGAGAGGAGTGTTGGATCCGGCTGTACCCATACCGCGGATGGTAACCTTGTAGCTTTCGCCCGGCTGTCCGGAGTTCTGGACGATGTTGACGCCGGCGGCCTGGCTCTGCAGGGCGCCGAAGGCGTCGACGGCGTGCGTCAGGGCGAGCTTGTCGCCGGATACGCTGACCGTCGAACCGGTGACGAGCTTCTTGCGCTGTACGCCGTATCCGACGACGACTGTCTCTTCGAGGAATTCACTGTCCTCTTCGAGGGTAAAATCGATGACGGACCTTCCATTCACGGCAACTGTCTGGGACGCGTAGCCGATGCAGGAAACCGTGATGTTGGCCTGGGCCGGGACAGCGAGTGAATAGGTGCCGTCGAGGTCCGTGACCGTGCCGAGGGCATTCTGGCCTACTACCATAACGGATGCGCCCACTACGGGCTCTCCGTTCCGGTCAACCACTTTTCCGCTCAGCGCCCTGTTCTGGGCGAAGGATACGCTGCCCAGAAGCAGGAGCGACAGGAAAAATGCTGCTCTTTTCAGGATCGTTTGTTTCATTTGGTTGTTTTGATTTTAGTTTATAATGGTTTATTCAAATATAGCCATTCTATTCTCGACAAAATTTCACTATTTATCTACAATCTTTTAATTATAGGTCATATAAGTATTAGAGGTGCTCATATGTGTAAAAAGGCGGGCCTGCTTGATAGCAGGCCCGCCTTTTTGTGTGTTTTTCGGAACGTCAGTCGATATTCTTCTTTTCGGCCGTCCAGCCTTCGCGCTGGGCTACGCCGCAGGGGTCGCCCTGGAACATCTTGGCGGCTTCCTTGTCGCCCTTGAGCTGCCATTTCAGCCACGCCGTAGCGACGATAGAGAACTCGCCGCCGTGCGGCTTGGCGTAGGTGCCGCCGTGGCCGACCGGATAGTTTGCCGCGAAGGCGGGCACGTGATTGATACGGGAGAAGTCGTCCATTCCGTTGCCGTAGGCGATGTCGGTTTCACCTCCGAGGATGTAGATGATGGGGACCTTGATGTTCTGGAGTTTGTCCTTGTCCGGCATGGGCATTCCGGGCACTGCGCCAGCGGGGTTGGTGAACAGGCCGCTGTTGCAGATCATCAGGGTCTTGATGCGCGGGTCTGCGGAATTGTCCAGGGTCTCAAGGCCGCCGCAGGACATACCGGCTGCCGCAACTGCGTCGGTGTCGAGTTTCTTGTAATAGGGGCTTTCCTTGTCGGCGTTGCGGTCGATCGCCCACTCAATGCCTTCGATCTGCTGGGCAGAGGTGGACGAACCGTAGTCGCGCCGTCCTTCCTCCGGCATATAGCCCGTGGCTACTACGAGAAATCCCTGCGAGGCTATCTCGCTGAGGAAGTTGACGTGCTCCCATGGGGAGTTCCTGCAAGCGCCGTTGCCCCAGACGAGGACGGGCAGGGGATTCTTGGGCCCGAACGGGCTCAGGTCTTCCGGACGGAAGATCGTGTGGGCGTCGAGACTGGGCTCGGTGACCATGATGGCCTTGTAAGGGCCGGAGCCTCCGTCTTCAACCACTTTTTTCTCGGAATAGGTCTCTGCCGGCGTGCTGCCGCCACAGGCCTGGAGCAGCGCTATCGCGCCCGCCGCCAGGATTAAAAGAGTCTTTCTCATATAATCGTTTTTTGAGGTTGTCATTCGACATACAAATTTACTCTTTTTTCCTGCCTTTACCGCAGGGTACGTCATTTTCGTGTCTACCCTGCGGGAAATAAAGAAAGGCCGCCATCCCGGCGGCCGTTTCCCCTTAACACAAACCAATTGAATTATACCAGCCTTATGGTATCTGATATTCGCTCTTTTATTACGTTAGGCTTTCCGAGAGCAAATGTCGCTATTAATTGTATATTAATGTTTTAAAAATTATTCAATTGATTCACTAATTTGTTACATGTGCGAAAATGGGGCGTTTTTCACAACTTATTGGTTCCTGATTGAAAGAAAGGCCCCGCAAAAGCGGAGCCCTTCTTCGAAAATATCAGGAAAGTCGTTATATCGGCTGCTACTCTCTACTGCCAGAAAGGAAGCTGATTGAGCGTAGGGTTCTGACGGACAGAGACGCTGGGGAACGGGAAGTACTCCTTGCCAGCCACATAGCCGACGGAGAGACCGTTGTCCTTCGCCTCGTGGGTCCTGACGGTGTAGAAGCGGCTGTTGGCCTCGGAACCGTTCTCCCAGATGATATCTTCGTCGGAGCCCTGGGGAGCACGGAAGAGTTTGTCGTACAGGATAGGTACGTTGGAGCCG
>JAEEGL012531326.1_pt1 | contig 34424 bp, 16 predicted proteins | sample 9134231 | NCBI WGS metagenome assembly JAEEGL01 (sample SAMN16246548, study PRJNA631951) | gut metagenome | biome: gut microbiome; feature: rumen; material: fiber-attached | host: Bos | place: Iran: Karaj | collected 2018-10
AGACCTTTAAACGCCTTACCGTGACGGGCTTCGTCGCGAGCCATTTCGTGCACGGTGTCGTGGATGGCGTCGAGGTTGAGCGCTTTGGCGCGCTTAGCCAGGTCGGTTTTGCCGGCGGTGGCGCCGTTTTCGGCGGATACGCGCATTTGCAGGTTCTTTTCGGTGGAGTCGGTGAGGACTTCTCCGAGAAGTTCGGCGAATTTCGCGGCGTGTTCGGCTTCTTCAAAAGCGGCTTTCTCCCAATAAGCGCCGATCTCCGGATAGCCCTCTCTGTAGGCGACCCTACTCATAGCGAGGTACATACCGACTTCGCTGCACTCTCCGTTGAAGTTGGCGCGAAGATCGTCTTTGATATCTTCCGGTACGTCTTTTGCGATGCCGACGACGTGTTCCGAAGCCCAGTTCAGACCTTCCTCAAGAACTTCGACGAATTTATCTCCGGGGACAAAACATCTCGGGCATTTTTCCGGACGGACGTCCGATTCTACGATTTCTCCGCAAACGGAGCATCTCCATTTTCTCATTATTCATTTCCTCCTGAATTGATAGATTACGATTATAGTAACATGAGCCGAAAGGAAAGTCAATGGGGATAATTATTTTTAAGGAATGTTGCATATTGACTTTTGGTCTCGTACATTTTATAATAAATATATTCTATATTTTCACCATTTCAGGAGGTTTTTATGGCTAACGATTTAGCGGTACCGGGCGGGGATAAACAATCCTTTTTCTCAAAACTTTTCAAGAAAAAAGAAAAGCCGTTCACCGGGGAAAAAATGAAAGTAGGTATCATCGGTTGCGGGTGGATCGCCGGCAGCCACGTCACCGAATATAAAAAGATGAACGACGTGGAGATCGTCGCTGTGGCGGATCTTGTCGAAGGCAAAGCGGAAAAGTTTGCCAGAAAGTACGGACTTAAGTGCCGCACTTATCGCAGTCATAAAGAACTGATCGACAACGAAAAGCTGGATATCGTCAGCGTTTGCACCTACAACAAGACGCATGCGGAGTGCACCATTTACGCGCTGAATAACGGCGTCAACGTCATGTGCGAAAAGCCGATGTGCGTTACTATCGAAGAAGCCATCGCCATGACCAAGGCGGCCAAAGAATCGGGCAAGAAACTGTCCATCGGTTTCCAACCCCGTATGGATCCCAATTTCCAAGAACTCAAAAAGGTAGTTCAGAGCGGAGAATTGGGCAAGGTCTACTATGTTCAAACGGGCGGCGGCCGTACCAACGGTATCCCGACGCCGTTCGGCACCTCTTTTATCGACAGCGAAACGGCCGGTATCGGCGCGGTAGGCGATATCGGGTGTTATTCTCTCGACCTCGTTATGAACGCGCTCGGCTATCCGAAGCCGCTCACCGTCAGCGGTTATCTCAACGACAGCTTCGGCAAAGACCCCAAGACTTACATCGGACATCCCGAGTATGCGGATAAGTTCGGCGTAGACGACTTTGCGGCGGGCTTCATTCGTTTGGAAGGCGGCATTTGCCTCGACTTCCGTATTGCGTGGGCGATGAACCTCAACACTCCCGGAGACACCCTGTTCTTCGGCACGAAGAAAGCTCTTCGCGTGCCCTCGACGCCGTGCTGGAACGGTAGCATTCCTAAGGCGATGGAACTGTCCCGCGTCAATCAGACGACCGGACTTATCACCAAGAAAAAGATAAAGAAGTTTGCCAGCCCGAACGTTTTCTATCTGAAGATCCGCGGTTTTGTCGACGCAGTTCGCAACAATACCGACGTTTCCGCCCCGCCGGAACAGATCATCTACAATCAGGCGATCATCGACGGCATCGTCCGCAGCGCTAAGCTCGGCAAAGAAGTGGAAATCGAACTTCCGGAATTTTAAGGAGGGGTTATGCAAGAATACGGCTTACAACTGTACAGCGTCCGCGACGCAATGAAAAAGGACCTGCCCGGCACCATCAAAAAGGTGGCCGAGCTCGGCTATGCGGGCGTTGAATTCGCGGGGTTCTTTAATTATTCCGCCAAAGATATCAAGAAGATATTGGACGATAACGGTCTGAAGGTATTCGGTACGCATACCGGTCTCGGAGAACTGACCGACGACAAGATCGGCGCTACCATCGAATACATGAAGGAGATCGGCAACAAAAACGTCGTTATTCCCGGCGCGCCGATCGGCAACAAGGCGCAGCAGGACGCGACTCTTGCCCGTATCAATATCGTGCAACCCATTCTGGAGAAAGAAGGCTTGACCCTTTCTTTCCATAACCACTCGCATGAGTTTGCCAAAAAGTGGTTCACACCCGTCTTTTATCCGCGTTTGACGGGAGAAACGTCTTGCGGTCTCGAAGTAGACACGTTCTGGGCGTTCAACGCCGGCATTGATCCGGTCGCGCACATTGAAAAGTACGCCGCCCGCATCCATCTGATCCATTTGAAGGACGGCTTTAAGAAAAAGCGCTTCAAGCCGGCGCAGGGTATGAGCCTCGGCTCGGGAGAAGCACCCGTCGAAGCGGTGGTAAATAAAGCGATCGAGCTCGGATTCGGCATCGTCGTAGAGAGCGAAACGCAAAAACCGGACGGTATTTCCGAAGTAAAACGTTGTATCGATTATCTCAAGTCGCTTAACAAATAATCTACGGAAATCATATTTAAAGAAGCAATGCCCTTCTCCTCGGAGAAGGGCTTTTTTTTTAAAAGAAATTGACAGAACGCGGGGAGCATGATATGATTATAAAAAAGAAGGAGGTGCGTTATGCCGAGAGGTTTTTTTGGCCGTCGGGACGGAGTAAGAAACGGCGCGAGCGAGCTGGAAGGGTGCCTTGGGCTCAAGATCGGCAATTTCGGTTGCTTGAAAGGTTGCGCCGTTCTTTTTCTTCTTGCCGCAATCGTGGCGACTATCGTCGTGCTCGTACTGAAATTTAAGTATAACGTGTTTTAAACGGAAGCCCCATAGGCAAAAGTATGACAATGACGGAAAGTATCGAATCCAACGTCAGATATTATTCGCGTGAGTTTCCCGCGACCTTTTCCAAGGCTAAAGGTTGCTATATTTTTGCGGACGCCACGCGATATCTCGACTTTTTCGCCGGCGCCGGCGCCGTCAATTACGGCCATAATAACGACTTTATCAAACAAAAAATCATCGAATACATTCAAAACGATGGCATTATCCAGTCGCTTGATATGGATACCGTCGTAACGAATAACTTTTTGGAAGAATTATCTTCTACTATACTGGGACCGCGCAAATTGGATTATAAGATCATGTTCCCCGGACCGACGGGCACCAACGCCGTAGAAGCGGCCTTAAAGCTCGCGAAAAAAGTCACGGGCAGGACGGGGATCGTGGCGTTTTCCGGCTCTTTTCACGGCATGACCGCGGGAAGCATGGCCGTCAGCGGATCGCGTTATAAACAGCAAACGGGCGCGTCTTTCGACGTGAAATTCGTCCCGTATCCTTCCGGTGAAGGCGGCGACACGATCGCGGAAATAAAAAGCATTTTCATAAGCGCCCGTCCCGCGGCCGTGATTCTGGAAACGGTGCAGGCGGAAGGCGGCGTGATAGTGTCGGATGTCAGGTGGTTACGCGGTCTGGCGGCACTTTGCAAAGAATACGGCGTCTTACTTATTTGCGACGACGTACAGGTTGGCTGCGGTAGGACGGGGACGTTCTTTTCTTTTGAGAGAGCGGGTATTACGCCGGATATTGTTGCCCTCTCGAAGTCCGTCGGCGGGTACGGATTGCCCCTTTCTTTGCTCCTTTTCAAAAAAGAATTCGACGTTTGGACGCCGGGAGAACATAACGGCACTTTCCGCGCAAGTCAGCTTTCTTTGGTCGGCGGAACGGCGGCTTTGTCCTATTATAAAGACGACGCGCTTATGAATAACGTACGGGTGAGCGGTAAAATCGTCGATACGTTTTTTAAAGAGCGGATAGCGCCGCTCGACGAGCGCATCGCCCATAGGGGGATCGGGCTGATCCACGGGTTGGATTTTTCGGCGATAGGCGAAGGCGTTGCGAAAAAGGTGCGGGAAGAGTGTTTTTCGAGGGGACTTATCATCGAAACGTGCGGGAAAGGGGCTGGCGTTCTTAAATTGTTGCCGCCGCTTGTGATCGAAAAAGCGGAACTGGAACAGGGACTTTCCATCATTCGCGACGCGACGGAAAAAGTGCTGAAAAGATAGGCGTTAAAGGCAAATTTTGCTATTGCAAAATCATCGTTCATATATTAGAATATATCTATAACAGCAAAGGAGAAAAACGATGGAAAGAACACGTTGGTATAAAGACGCGGTGATTTATCAAATTTATCCGCGAAGTTTTTGCGACAGCAACGGCGACGGTATCGGCGATATTCGCGGTATCATCAGCAAGTTGGACTACCTAAAGGAGCTTGGCGTGACCTGCGTATGGCTGTCCCCGTGTTACAAGTCGCCCAACGACGATAACGGCTACGATATCAGCAATTATCGCGATATTATGGACGAATTCGGCACGCTGGAAGACTGGCAGGAGATGGTGGACGGAATGCACGAGCGCGGCATCAAACTGGTGATGGACCTCGTCGTCAATCATACCAGCGACGAGCACGAATGGTTTAAGCAGTCCCGCTTATCGAAAGACAACCCCTACCGCGATTACTATTTCTGGCGAAAGGGTCGCGGCAAGGACGGCAAAAAACCGCCGAATAACTGGTCGTCCCGTTTTTCCGGTTCCGCATGGGAGTACGACGAAACGACGGGGGAATTTTATCTCCACCTTTTCAGTAAAAAACAACCCGATCTGAACTGGGATAATCCTAAAGTCAGAAAAGAAGTCGCCGACATCTGTAATTATTGGCTCGAGAAGGGTGTGGACGGGTTCCGGTGCGACGTTATTATCTATATATCCAAAGAAGAAGGGTTGCCCGACGGAAAGTTCAATCCCATGCTGTGCGGAGACGAACACTTTGTTATCGGCCCCCATTACCACGAATACATTCATGAATTGTACGAAAACAGTTGGTCCAAGTACGACTGCATGACGGTCGGCGAAGGCCAGGGAATCAAGCGTAAAGACGCGGAGGCCATGGTCGCCGAAGATCGGGAAGAACTCGACTGTATTTTCACCTTCGAACACCAGGAGTGCGACGCCGTGTTGACCGCCGTGCCTCGCCCGTTCAAGCTGACGAGATTGAAGAAGATCCTGAATAATTGGCAACACCTGCCCGACAACTGTTGGAACAGTCTTTTCCTGGAAAATCACGACTATTCCAGATCCATACCGCGTTTCGGTAAGGTCGAATATCGCAAGCAGGTCGCAAAGATGCTTGCCGTGATCATGCAATGCCAAAAAGGCACGCCGTACGTCTATCAGGGCGAAGAAATCGGTATGTCCAATATCGAGGGCCTGGATCGCGAAGACTATAAAGATATCATTTCCATTAACATTTACGACTTGGCAAAAAAAATGTTCCCGCCGCTTGTTCCCATCGTGCGTTGGGCTTTAAGAAAGCGCGCTCGCGACAACGCCCGTACGCCCATGCAGTGGTCGGCTGCCGAAAACGCAGGCTTTACCACCGGCAAGCCGTGGATGATGGTCAACCCCAACTATACTGAAGTCAACGTAGAACAGCAACAAAACGACCCCGATTCCATTTTGAATTTCTATAAAAAGCTAATTGCTTACAGAAAGGGCAACGAGGTCATTCGGTACGGTACGTTCGAAGAATACTTCCCGAAGAGCAACAAGATCTTCTGCTATGAAAGAAATTATAACGGAAAGCGTCTGTTCGTCGTCGGTAGCTTCTCCGATAAAAACGTTGTCTTTAAGCTGCCCGCGGGATATTCTTTTAAGACCAGCAAACTGGTCTTGAATAACTACGACGACGCCCCGGAGGAACTTTCCGCATATACGCTCCGTCCCTACGAGACCGTCGTATACGAGGTAGAATAAAGGTCGCTAAATAAAAAGCAATAAAAAAAGACTTGTTCGCGATGAACAAGTCTTTTTTGTTATTCCGTAAAGTTCGATTACTTTTCTTCCACCGCGCCGGAGGAGATAAGCGTAACCAGTTTTTCACCTTCGATCTTTCCGAGGAGTTTGCCGGCGGGCGCCTTCTCTTCGGCGTCCTTGTGGTCGATATCGTTTTGCAGGATATAGTAGCAAGCAAAAGCGTTATCGCCCAGATCGGAGTTGAGATAGTATACAGCCTTGGCGGAAGTCTTTCCGTTGGCTTCGTAATAGTACAGGTCGCTCACTTCGTAGGTGGTGTAGCTGGAATTATAATTGAAGTAGAAGAATACGGCCACGTTCTCTTTGGCGATGGTGTATACGTTGTTCTCTTTATTGAAGAGTTTGATATAGTTGATCGCCGTGTAGGTCTTGCTGTCAACAGTGGGAGAAGTGGTGAAATAAGCGTACACTTCGCTGTCGTTTTCATACACGCCGACAAGCGCGGTAGCGCCGGTGATCGTATAAGAAATGTAAGAGCCGTCCTTTTCGGCGGTTGCGGTGTTCTCCATGCGTTTGGCCGTGCCGTCGACGAATTGAGTATAAATGTCAAATACCTTTTCGTGATAAGCGAGCACCCAGCCGTTATTCAAGCAGAAGAAGTTATCGTACGTGGTGGTGTCCGTTTGCAAGGTCATGCGAAATTCCGAACCGGCGTTGTAAACGGGATTGGCCTTGGAGAGCCTGCACATATAATATCCGTTGTAGATATCGTTGGTGCTGTTGTCGTCCTTGGTGTAGAACAAGAAGAGGGTATCCGCGTTCTCGCGAACGGTCTTGATCGTCGTGGTAAACAGATAATTCGATTGCAAAGACGAATTGTAGATATCGGAAGACAGAGCAACGGAAACGTTTCCGGTCTTGCAGTCAAACAGTTTGACGAGATAATCGGAAGTGGAGTTGGTCGTTCTTTCGGTGTTGTAGGTGGTGTAAACAACGTAGTTGTCCGAGAAGTTATAGGCAAGAACGTTGTTGCTTTCGATGGTGATCTCGGACATATTGTCCAGCTTGAAAGCTTTCAGAGTGGTGTTGCTGTCGCCGTCTTTACTCGTGAAGACGAGGTAGTTGTCGATGACGCGGAAGACGGTGGAGTTGTCGGAAAAAGACTTCAACGTTTCGGTGCCGGTGCCGTCTATTTTCGTGCGCATCAGGACGCCTTCGTCCGTCTTGTATTCACGCTTGCTGTTCTTGTCTACGCTGGTGGTGTGGTAGTAGATATATCCGTTGGCGATATAGATACCGCCGTTGGTCGTGTCGCTGCCGTATACGTTTTTCGGAACGACCACCTGGAAAGTATCGTAATCGAAAGAAAGCTTTCCGTCGTTATCTTTCTTGATCTCAACGCGGCATACGGCGCCCGTTTTTACGCTCCCGAAAGTATTGAGCGCGGCAGCGCCGGCATAGCCGTTGACAAAATACAAATAATTCCCGTACTGTACGGCGACGCCGCCGTTGGAAGTCACTTCGGTATACGTCGTATCCGTGCTGACCTTATCCCATTTGGTGTTTTCGGTACACGCCGCAAAGAGGCAACATACCATCAAAACCAAAGCGAGAATGAGTACGATTTTTTTACTGCTTTTCATATACTTCTCCGATTATATAAGGTTAAACAGTAGTATTATAAACTATTCCCGTCCGAAAATCAATCTTTTTTTTAATTTCAATAATAACTCAGGTAAAAATCAATAAAGACCGTCGACGGAAACTTCTCCGCAATCGATCAATTTTTGCGTTCCGTCCGCAAAACGGATCAAAAGACGACACTTTTCGTCCAGTCCGAGCACGACCGCTTCTTTAGTTTCTCCGTTCCGGGTAATGCCGATCGTTCTTCCCCGAATGACGGAGCGCATGACGTAGCGATCGTAGCAATCCTCGGTAAGCAGCCGCAAAAAGCGGGTGATAAGGTCGGCGATGAAGGCTTCTTTGCAGTCCTTTTCCGCGGTAAAAACGGTCCCGGCTTTTGCTTCCAGTTCTTCCGGAAATCCCTCTTTCGGCGGAAACAGATTGATGCCGATGCCGACGACGGCGTACGATAATTCGCCTCGGTCGAACGCGCCCTCGGTCAAGATTCCACACACCTTTTTATCGGCGACAAGCACGTCGTTGACCCACTTGATGCTTGCTTCTCGTCCGCTGAAAAGTTCTATCGTCTCGCAAACGGCGACGGCCGCCGTAGTGGTCAAAAGGTAGATATCTTCCGGGGCGACGGAAGGTTGCAACAAAAAGCTGATATAAAGTCCGCTTCCGGCAGGAGAAAAGAAACTCCGGCCCAGTCTTCCTTTGCCGGCGGTTTGTTTTTCGGCAATGAACACCCCTTCTTTTTCGCCGCGTTCAAAGTAGTCCTTGGCAACGAGATTGGTGGAGGGGACCGTCTTGAAATAATGGATTTGGGGCACCGTATCCGGAAGTAAAGAAGCCAGTTTATCGCAATTCATAATTATTCGGTTTTTGCCAGTTCAGTGATGACGAGCGTTTTTCCGTCGGTCGAAAACCGTATTTTATAACCGGATTTTTCGAAGGAGTAAATTCTGTCGGGGTCGTTATGATAGGACGGTCGGGGGTCTTGTTCAAGGATGGATACGATCACGTCCCGTTCTTCTTTGGACAATGCGTCCGTCAGCTTTTTCGGGTCGGTGACGATCAACTTTTTATCTTTTACCGCTTCGGCAAAACCGTTCTTTGCGTCGGGATAACTGTCGCAAAAGGACAGGTAGGGCTTGATATCGAAAATGGGCGTGCCGTCCATCAGGTCGACTCCGCGCACCAGAAGAACGCGCCCGTCTTTTTCTGTGTCCTTTACGCCGTCCAGTTTTACGCAGGACAGGCCGATCCGGTTGGGCCGATTGGGAGAACGGGTGGCAAAAACGCCTACGCGTGTGTTCCCGCCCAAACGAGGCGGTCGGACGGTAGGCGTCCAAGTCTCTTTGTCTTCTCATTCGGAAAAATACCACAGCAGCCACAAATGGCTGAACCCTTCTATTCCTTTTAACGCGGCGGGATCGCGAAAGGGTTTTTCGAAGACGATCTCAGAGAGATCGCCTCCGTCCAATCCGCTTTGACGCGGGATACCGAATTTCCCGGAATAGCCGTTTCTGATGCGGGCGATGAACTTAAGATCCGTCATCAGATCACGTCTCGTTTATTGACGGTAAAGTACAGCCCGAAGGTAACCGCTGTGATATAAACGATATCGACGGCAAGAGAGATAAAGAAGTTGCCGTACGTGGGTACGCTTGCGCTTGCGTCGAAATAGTTCATCAGTCCAAGGTTGGGCGTCAGCAGGCCGATCTGAACGGGCAGCAGGCCGAGGATGCCCGAGATGATATTGATTTGTATAATGATCGTGACGATAATGCCCGTCGTCTTTTTTCTCGAAACCGTACCTAAGAAATAGGCGATCAGCATCATAACGGCGATCCGTACGAGACTGACGACGAATTTTCCGAACACGACCGCGCCCATCGTCGATTTTATGACGGATCTCGCGTTGAAAACTAAATATATGTTTTCTGTCGAGATTGCCTTAAAAGCGATCAAACCGTATACGTAACCGATCAGAGTAAACAAACTCATGAACGCAAAACATACGGTCAAGGTCGACAAAAGCTTTGCCGTGATCAACTGGTTTTTCGAGATCGGACGGGTGAGGAGCAGTTTGATCGTGCCGTTGCGGTATTCGTCCGCAAGGAGCCCCGCGCCGACGACGATACCGTAGATGGCGATCACGAGGGTGACGACAGACATATAGCTTTCCGCAAACCCTTCCGCGCTAAGATCGCTCACCAATCCACCGGCGGAGGCGTTCAGACCGAGAACGTTAATATCGTACAGGTTGTTGTCGCGCATGAATTTCAACGCGCTGATCTTCGCTTTGGTGGAGAAAACGGAAGAGTAGTAGCTGTACCCCATCGTAGCGTTTTCGTAGGAGTCTTCCTGACCCTTCAGTTGCTCTTCATATACTTCGATCCATAAGTCGATGTTATCTTTGTTTATTTCGGTGTCGCTTTCGTCGTATTGATATTCTTCCGGAAGGTCGCCGCTTGCAATGGATTGCGTGAGGGCGTCGTTGATGGTCTTTGCAAGGTTATAAAGAATGGCGTAGCCGAGCAAAAGAATGATCAGTGTGACGGACAAAGCGATGATCGACTTCGGCCGTAATATCTTTTTCAGTTCGCCTGCGTATAATCTACCGAACATTTTTACTTATCCTCCTTTTGCGCAAGATCGGGAAAGACGTCTTGCATTCCGCCGCGCCCGTGGGTGGAACGGATGAAAACGTCTTCCAAAGAATTCTTTTTAACGGATAATTCGTTGACGGCGACGCCGGAAAGGATCAGTTCTTTCATGATCTCGCCGGACGGCAGGTCGGAAGAGAATTCTATTTTGTTGTTTTGCACTTTGGCTTTGATGTCGAACTTTTCGGCAAGGACGCCGATGGCGAGCGCGACGTTATCGGTGGAGAGCACCAAAACGTGTCCCGCCGACTTGCCCACTTCTTCGGAGGTCATGTCGGTGACTTTTTTGCCTTTGTCGATGATGATAAAGCGGTCGCACATCAGCTGCATTTCCGACAATAGATGACTGGATACGAGGATGGCCATGTGATAGGTAGTGGCAAGGTGGGTCAAAATATCTCTGATTTCCTTGATGCCTTCCGGATCGAGACCGTTGGTCGGTTCGTCCAAAATGAGAAGGGAGGGCTTGGAAAGAAGCGCTTGCGCGATGCCGAGGCGCTGCTTCATTCCCAAAGAATATTTTCGGGTGAGGTCCTGTCTACGGTCGTACAATCCGACCAGTTTCAAAACTTTTTCGATGGTCGCTTCTCGCTCGGCTTTGCTCGCTTTGGTCGCGTTTTGCAGATCGAAAAGATATTTGAGATTGTTTTCTCCCGTCCAATCGAGATACATATCCGGGTTTTCGATGATGGTACCCACCGAAGAAAGGGCCTTGACACGCTCTTTGGCGACGTCGTGGCCGTTGATCAATACTTGTCCCGACGTGGAATTGGCAAGGCCGGTAATTATTTTCAACATGGTCGATTTGCCGGCGCCGTTAGGCCCGACGAAACCGACGATCTCGCCGCTGTTTACTTCAAAAGAGAGGTCGTCCACCGCGGTAATGGAGGAAGAACCTCTTCGCCCTTTGTATGTTTTCGTGACATTTTTTACTTCTAAAACACTCATAAAAAGATCTCCTTCTCTTGGTTCGCAAATACCAGTATAACACAATATTCCTTTTTTTGTAATCTTTTTCCGCAGTAAAGATATTTTTCAGTGCGCCGCCGCATAAAGTAAGAATATGAAAAACGTAGGATTCTATAACGGAAGGTGGGACGCGCTCGAAAAATTGCGTGTTCCCGCGCTCGACAGAGCGCTTTATTTCGGCGACGGGATATACGACGCCGCCTATACCCGCAACAAGGTTATTTTTGCCGAAAAAGAGCATGTGGATCGGTTTTTCGGCGGATTGAAAAAGATGGGAATACGTTTGCCGTATCTCCCGGCAGACGTCGCCTCTTTACTGCGTCTAGGCGTCAGCTTGTGCGACGACGACGATCTTTTCGTTTATTTTCAGGCTTCTTGCGGTTCTTCCGTTCGTTGCCACGCCGATCGTGAAGGGCCGGGGAATCTTTTTATTATGATCTATCCGAAAAGGATCGCGCCGAGAGAAAAGGCTTTGCGCGTATGCACCGTTACCGATATGCGATACGGTTTGTGCGATATAAAAACGCTCAACCTGATGCCGAACGTTCTTGCCGCGCAGGAAGCGGAGGGGATGGGTTGCGACGAGGCGGTTTTCGTCCGCGACGGCGAAGTGACCGAGTGCGCGCACAGTAACGTGCATATTTTGACCGGCGGCGTCCTTTTGTCTCCGCCGCCTTGCTATTGCACGTTGGACGGGATCGGCAGAAGACATCTTCTTTCCGCTTGCAAAGAACTGGCCGTTCCGGTGGTGGAACGACGTTTTTCGCCCGAAGAGATGAAGCGGGCGGACGAGATCGTCGTAACGAGCGCGGGATATCCGTGTCAACGGGTCGTCGAATGTGACAAAGAGCCGTGCGGGCAAAAAGACAGTCGCCTTTTCGGGGTGTTGCAAGAGGTCGTTTATAAAGAGTTGAGAGCGGAGACGGAATAAAAAACCGAGCTGCAAACGCTCGGCGAAGACGGTCAAACGTCGTACTCGACGTCCAATAGAAAAAGCCCTTGCGGCGGGAACGTTTTTCCCGCCAAATTTCTGTTTTGGGTTTCCAAAATCTTTTTTACGGCATCCGTACCGCGCTTTCCGAGGCCGATATAGACGAGCGTCCCGGCGATGATACGCACCATGTTATACAGGAAACCGTTGCCCGTTATGTCGAAGGTAATGAACATTCCTTCTTTTTTGACTTTCACGTCGTAGATCGTCCGCACGGTGGAACGTACCTGACTGCCTTTGTTGGCGAAGCCGGCGAAGTCGTACGTGCCGATCAGGTCTTTCGCGGCTTTCTCCACTTTGGAAAAATCAAAGTAACTTTCCGCATAAGGAATAGGCGCGTAGACGTCGTTCAGAAGGGGATGGTTTTCTCGAGAAAGATACATCTGATAGCGGTAGGTCTTTTTCTTGGCCGAATACTGTGCGTGCAGATCCGGAGAGACTTCTTCCGCCTTTAATATTGCGATGTCTTCGGGCAGGAGACTTTGAGAAGCGAGGGGCATTTTGTCCAGCGGAAAATCTCCGTCGTAATCGAAGTGCGCCTTTTGACCGAGGGCGTGCACGCCGGCGTCCGTTCTGCCGCTGGCGATCAGGACGACTTTTTGTTGCAGCATTTTTTCCAGAGCCTCTTCCAGGATCTGTTGTACGGCGAGGGCGTTTTCCTGCCGTTGCCACCCCGCGTAGCGGGTGCCTTTATATTCGATAGTCAAAAGGATGCGTCTCATAACAATCCGAAAAATCCCAAGCGGAAGAAAACGATCACCGTCAAAAACAGCGCGAGGAACAGCAGGGCGGTCAGGTCCTTCCATCCGAAGCGCAATATCTTCATCTTCGTACGAGCGTCCGTCGCGTTATAACACCTCGCGTCGAGAGCGAGCGCCAGTTCGTCCGCCCTGCGAAAAGCCGAAACGAAGAGGGGGATCAACACGGGCAAGAGCGCCTTGGCCCGGGCAAAGGGCCCGCCGGTATCGAATTTCGCGCCGCGTGCTTTTTGCGCCATGGTGATCTTGTCCGTTTCTTCCATCAGCGTCGGAATAAAACGGAGTGCGATCGACATGATGATGGCGACGTCGTGCACGGGGAAACGAATGTATTTTAAGGGGGTCATGAACTTTTCCAATCCGTCCGTCAATTCGGTCGGGGTGGAAGTGAGCGTAATGAGCGACGTAGACAGCACTAAGAACATCAGTCGCAGGATGATCTGCCCGGAATAAAGCAGGCCGCCCTCCGTGATCGTTATTTTCCACCAGGACCAAAGCACCTTGCCTTCATGATGGAAAAAGACGTTCAACACGACGGAGAGCAGAACGATAAAAAATATCGACTTTATTGTTTTCAAGACCTGAAAAATCGGTATTTTGGATACTAAAATCGCAAAAATCAAAAATGCGTAGCAAACGAGATAGGCCCAGTACGAGTCCGCCACGAATGCCGCCGCGATAAAAACGAGCCCGGCGAAAAGTTTGGTGCGCGGGTCCAATCTGTGGATGAAAGAACCGGTGGGATAATACTGTCCGAAAGCTACGTTACGCATGGTCGCCTCCGGCTAAATATACCTTCAGCGCGGCCACGAGGTCGTCTTCGGTCAGAATATTATGCGGCAAAACGACGCCCCGTTTTTCCAACAGACGCACGATGCGCACCGCATGGGGCGGTTGCAGATGCAGGGGAGCGAGGTCCTCTTCGTAAAAGAGTTTTTCCGGGGTGGTATCGTACAATAATTTCCCGTCGGACAATACGATCACGCGGTCGCAATATTCTGCGATCTCGTCCATATTGTGGCTGACGGTAATGACGGTCGATACGGTGGTCTTTCTTAAAGACGCGATCAGGTCGAGCATTTCTTTTTTGCCGAGAGGGTCCAGTCCCGCCGTCGGTTCGTCGAGAACGAGAATATCGGGCGAATAGGCAAGGATGCCGGCGATGGCGACGCGCCGCTTTTGCCCTCCGCTTAGTTCAAGTGGCGAGCGATCCTTGACGTTTTCCCAATCAAGCCCGGTCAGTTGCGCCGCTTTAGCGGCCGCTTCTTCCGCTTCTTGTTTATTCATGCCGAAATTAATTGGGCCGAACATGATATCGTCCTTGACCGTGTCGGCAAAAAGTTGATATTCGGGATATTGAAAGAGCATGCCGACGTGCTTTCTGAGTTTCATCAGATCGGGTTTGCGCTTGGTCAAGTCGATATCGAATACTTTTACGGAGCCGGATTTAAGTTTTATCAGACCGTTCAGATGCTGCAAAAGGGTGCTTTTTCCGCTGCCCGTCATGCCGATCAAGCCGACGCTTTCTCCTTCGTTGACGGTAAAGGAGATGTTGTCGAGCGCTTTTTTCTCGTACGGGGTACGGACGCCGTAGACGCAGGAAAGATTTTTTATTTCAATCGACATATTTCCTCCGCCGCTTCTTCGTCGGTCAGTACCGGATTGACGGGAAACCCGAGGGCGGCGAGTTTATGCATGACGCCGCAGCACACGGGCGGTTGAAGACGGCAACGCGCGATCAGGTCTTTGTCCGAAAAGATATTTTTCGGCGTGTCTACGGCGACGATCTCGCCTCCGCTCATGACTACGACGCGGTCGGCGTCGGTCGCTTCGTCCATATAGTGGGTAATGAGGATAACGGTCATACCCTCTTCTTTGTTGAGTTTTTTTACCACGGACAGCACTTCTTCTCTCCCTGCGGGGTCGAGCATAGCCGTGCTTTCGTCCAGGATCAGCACGCTCGGCTTCATGGCGAGGACGGCGGCGATCGCGATGCGCTGTTTTTGTCCGCCGGACAGCTTAAAAGGCGTGCCTTTGCGGCGATCTGCCATGCCTACCGCGGACAGAGCCCAGTCCACTCTTTTGATAATTTCGGAACGCTCGACGCCCAGGTTTTCCGGGCCGAACGCCACGTCGTCTTCGATGATGGAAGCCACCATTTGATTGTCCGGATTTTGGAATACCATACCGACCTTACTGCGGACTTCGTAAATACGATTGTCGTCCGAAGTGGGTATGCCGTCGACGTAGACGACGCCTTCGTCGGGCACGAGAAGACCGTTCGTCAATTTGGCGAGAGTGCTTTTTCCGCAGCCGTTATGACCGAGCAGAACCAAAAATTCTCCCCGTTCAACGCTTAAGCTTACGTTTTTGACGCCCATCGTTTCTTCATCGTCCGTTTTGTAGGAGTAAGAAACGTTGTCGATTTCCAAAATTTTCATGGGGTAAATATAGCATTTTTTTCCGCTTCTTGCAAACGAATTGAGCATAAAAACGCAAAAAGGCCCTTTCGGCGTGCTTAATCGTTCCTTTAAAAAGGAATCCGGGCCAAAAGTGGGTATTGACAAGCGCGTGTTATAAATATATAATAATTAATACTAAATGCGGCGTGCGCTCGCGCGCCGATGGGCGGAGAAAATAATGAGTTCTAAACGTTTGCTGAAATACTTCCTAACATGCGTGATCCTGGCGATGATGTTCGCAATGCTTCTTACCGGTTGTTCTTCCACATCCGAAAACAAACTGATAGACATCAAAGAGCCCGTTCAGCAGCAAACGTATTACATTCATCAAAGCGACGATAACGAAAAGTACTACAAAGACCACACCACCAAAGAACAAGCCATCGACGAATTCGTCGATTCTATCAACGCCCTCCGTACCTATCTCGACGGCGCATCTTTCGTCGATACCGGTTATTATATGGGCGTCAATTACGCCATCGACCTTTTGGACGAAGAAAACCAGACTGCCGGCAACTTCGAACTCCGCGTCAACGCCTATCTTTATACCTATCCTTACGAAGACGACGAAGGTCACCCCATCTACAAGTACTACGAAAACGGAAACTATTACGACGAGAATAACCCCGAAGGTACTCGTACCCTCGTCAGCGCTCTCGAAATACATAACGAAGCCATCAAAAAGAGCGATATTTCCATAGAGTGGTATAACGGCGCTACCAACGAAGTTATGATCGGTCTTTATTTCGACGGACTGAACAGCAATAGCGACGATCCCGGCAATATCCTTTACGTCGATATCCAGGGCGCCCGCCGCAGCTTCCCGGAATTCGGCGATACCGTATTGTATCAACAGCTGATCCGTCTTCTCGTCCACTTGTCCGTCGAAGGCCTTTTGTCCGCTCTCGGCTTGCAATCGGACGCCGGTACCAACAGTATCGCCACTTACCTTAACATTATCGTCAACGAGCATAAGCGTGTCGTTAACGACGACGTCGTCAGTATCTTCTTCCCGGCCATGAACTTGACCAGTATCAGCGACAAGGTCACGCCCTTGTTGTACAGATTGTTCGGACCTTTCGGAAGAAAATGGGACCCGTTGACCTATAAATATCTCGGTTTCCGGTTCTCGGCCGTGGCCAACGCCACCATCAGTACCATCCTTGCCGATATGGAATCGCATATATCGCCGGATAAAGAACGCGTTAATAACGTTTTGACCAACGCGATATTCGATTTTACCGGTATTACGCGAAGTCAGAACAATACGCCGTATACGTACACGTGCCACGTTACGTTCGACTACGGTTGGGTCTATCCGGAAACGGGATTGGAAGTGGAAAACAAAGACTGGTATAAAGAGTTCGACTACGGTAATTACGAATTCAAAGGCAAACTGTACGTGCCGTCGTGGGACGCGCAGTACGACGCTTTGATCAGAACGGATATGAACCCGGTCGACAACTCGATCAACAACGTATTTATCGAATTCCGCGATATTGCCAACGGAGAACTGGCCATCGGCGTTTATTATAAAAACGAACGGTCGTACCTCGATATCACCGGTCTGGAATATATGTACGGGTGGATCGACCTGGAATACCTCGGCTTCCCGCAAGTGTACGATGAGCACCTGGATCTTGCTCACGTTTTGAAGCGATTTAACATTTTGATAAACAATGTCATCGTCAGTATCGTCGACGGAATTTTGGACCCGGCGGAAAGCGACAAGAAGAACAAAGCGCTCGAGTACATCATGGCCAAGACGTCCATTACGGAAAAAATCGAATTCACGACCGCGGACGAGGCGGCATATCGAGAACAACTCTTAAACAGCCGCGCCGTGGAAGAAATACGGGAATCCATGCGCGGACAGTACGACGAAAACTATATTCGCGAATATGTCGAAGAATATATCTATAACGCCGTGCTTTTGAAAAAGCAAGAAAGCTTGTTCTCGGCCAATACCGAAACGTTGCTCGTCGATATCGAACTTATCAAACAAATGTTGGAAGAAACGGGCGCCGGTACCTTTACGACCAGACAGCTCATCAATATCATCGACTCCGTTCTGCCGTATACGCTCGACCAACTCGCCATTATGCTCGGTATCCCGAGCGCCGAATTGATGGTGGAAAAGACGTACTTTACGCTGACCCTCGACGTCGATACCAATTTGATGACCATGACCATGTATACCAACCTCGGTATCGAGCCGGGCGAACCGTCCAACATGATGTGGAAGTTGGAACTCACTCCCACCCACTTCGGTGAAGCGGTGCCCATTGCCGACGTCGATTTCAGCCGGTTTAAGCCGCTGAAACAAATATATACCTATTCCGGTACGCTGGACGGCAACTTCGTATTCAGCTCGCAAGAGACGGTCGATCTGAGCAAGCTTCTTTCCGCCACCATCGGCGAAAGTTCCGGTCTCAACACGCCGTACGTTTTGGGCAATAATACCGGTCTTACTTTTGAACTGATTTACGATCAGTTCGTTACGGACAACTACGTCAACGACGACGGTATCGTGGTGCCGGAAGGCGACCCGACCGGCGTATGGAAGCGAGAAGGCCGAAGTGCGTTCGACTTGGAACTGAAGATCATGGGAACGGAAACCGTCATTATCCGACTGAGTTCCGACGACGTAAGCTTTAACAACGAAATGTACAAAAAGTTGAACAGCAGCGATCCCAGAGAGCGGGATGAAGCCGAGCACGCGATGGGTTATATTTGGGTCAGCATCGAATGCGTTTATAAAAACGGTGAACAAGCCATTCCGAAAATGAAGATCCGTGAAGACGTCTTTATGGCGTCCATGTCCGCATATATGAACGGCGAGACTTCCATTTCGGATAACGTTTCTTCCTTCGCCGACAACGATTTCAACCTTTCTCTTACCAGTATCATTTCCGCTCTGTGTAAGGACGCTTACGTCGTCCCCGAGCCGGAGCAATTGGAAATCACTTCCAGTAACGACACTTTGCAGAGTTTATTCCGCGTCAAAGGCTTGATCGGTAATATCAAAGTCAACGCCGGCTTTACCTACCGCGTCAAAGGTTTGCAGGGCATTAAAGACAAATATTATATGTACCAAGTCGGCGCGTTCAAAGATATCACGGGACTTAATCCCTATACCACGGAATTGCACAAGACCCTGCATACTCATTTCTATCAGGACTATCGCTCCAAATACGAACCGCTCGATTACGACTTCTACGTTTATCCGGAAGACGTACTCTTGGAAGACGGAACGTTGATCGAAGAGGGTACCATCATGGTGTTCGAACTGGGCGCGAAAAAGACGATCACGAGAGAGCCCATCGAAGTCGCCGCCAACTCTTTCTTCGAAGTGGAAGGCCCGGAAAACCAAGATATCACCAAAGTCCGTTTCTCGCTCAGAACGCTGTCCGGCTTGATCACGCAAGAGCAGAACAAGTATTATTACAACACGTACTATAACGTTCGCAGAGAAGTGGACGATGTGTACGTCGAGCAAGACGCGGACGATACCATTTATATTTATTGGCAGGGATTGAGAGACGTCGTGTTCTATGACGAAGGCGAATCTTATTACTATTTCGATATGGAAAAGGCGCTTACGTACGAAGAGGACGGAGACGATCACCTCGCGGGCGATTTCGTCTATATTTATAAGGCCGAATATCGTAAGCTTTTGTTCGAATACGATCCCGATTCCGTAGAAGTCACCGCATATTGCAAGACGCAGTATTCGCCCCGTACCAACGGTAGCTTCATGGGCGTAACGAGAAGATACTATCTCACCATGACGTCCAGAGTCACGTCGGAACTCGGCGCGCTCCATAGCGTCTATTACGATACCGAGAAGAGCTGGCCGCCGCAGTATTACAGCACGGAAGACGAATACAACGTCGTTTCCGTCTATGACGACGACGGTAGGTTGATCGATATGTATTACGACCCCATCGCGCTGTTCGTGATGGAACCGGCCGAACCGCTGATCACGTCTTATCAATTCAACGTTTGCACCGACCCGAACCGTACCACCGGTATCGAGACCTGGACGCCGGAAAACGAAACGCCGCACGTCCGCAGCAAATGGGATCGAAGCGAGTGGACCAGCTTCCCGTGCCGCTTCGTTATCGACTGGAACCAGGTATCGCTCCGCGGTTATTTTGTGGTGACGGAGATCATCGTTGCGGAAGGAATGATGGGTCAGACCGTCTTCCCCTGCCGTATCATCGTGACCAACCGTGAAATTTCCACCGACGAATACGCCGTTGTGTACGATAAAGACAATTACGTTTATCGCGCGGCGGACGCTTCCGTAGCCGTACCGGGCGAGATCATACCGGAAGATACTTTCTACGTTCTTTCCGGCGACAGATACGTACTCACCGCCGATCCCAAATTCATGGACGGCACGGTCTACTACACGTTGGAATACTACGAGGCCAATGTTCCCGTAGTGGACGAGATCGACATCGACCCGTACGAATATCTGCTCGCCAAGTACGCGTACCTTTCCGACACCAACAACTTCAATCCTGCCGGACACGCTTCTAAAGAAAGCTATTATAAAGACTACCACGAAGCCGAAAGCAGATTTATTTCCGACTACTTCGCGCAGTACGCCTTCGAGATCATATTCGCTTGGGAAAGAAGCGTACTGTATCAGCTCGGCGTGCAAAACGACTACATCGCCAGGAAGTACAGTAATGCCGCCACCGACGAAAACGGCAATACCGCTATCACCCGTTTCGATTGGGCCTTCGATATCTATCAATACGGAGACAACCAAGAAAAACTGGTCAAGCCCGCCGGCGGCACCGTTTATATCCATACCCGTTTCCACGGACAACTGATTGCGCTCCGTCTGAACGTAGGCGTCCGAAAATTCAGTTACGTCAAGTTTAATTTGTACGACGCCGACGGTAATCTGACAAGAGAAGACACGTTCGATCCGAACGACTATGTCGGACAGAATATTCAAGGAAAGTACGTCGCCAACTACTATGACGGCAACAGCTACGTGATCGGCACGCAACCCACGTTCGTCTTCCTCGACGACAAGGGCTTTGAACACGAGATCAAGTTCGATATGTCTTACATCTCCGGTCTCAGCAGCGGTAACAACTATCTTATCGACCCGTCGTACGAATTGACTTGGAGCAATCCGGTCATCACCAACGTCGGAGCGGAAGGCTCTTATTTCCTGGAGTATGTCTATTCCGCTTTGTACGCTTCCGACAGCGCGACGCAAGACGTTTCGTCTTTGACGGAGATCAAGACGGAATACGACGATCTGACCGTAATAGAACAACTGACGACGAAGAACGTGGAAGGTCGCAACTATCCGCTTTATGCCGATATTGATTCCGACGGATACACGGACGTACTCGTCACCAAGAGATACGGTACGGAAAGCATCCCCTTCGTGACCTATACGGGAGAACCGATCGCATATGCTTCCCTTTCCGATATCATGCGGGCGCAGCAGGTTTCCGTTTACGACGAAGAACACGGTACGACTTCGACCGAATATCTGTACAGTAACATAAACGGATATGCTTATGTTCGAGTCAGCTACGACTACGAAAGCTATTACGCCACCTATTACAGATACGGTTTGCTCCCGATGGGCTCGGAGCACTTCACGTTGCTCGTTGCGGATATGTCCGTATACTATTCCGATACGGGCAATAACCTTGCTTTGACCGAAGGACAAAAGGATATCACCGTCATTACGGAAGACGGCAGCAAGAAGCTGTATGCCGATACCGACAGAGACGGTTATGCCGAAAAATTGGTCGCGAATATCTATCACGACACGCTGTTTACGCCGGTGACGACGTATAAAGGAGAACTGGTTCCTTATAAGAGTCTTTCCGACGAGCAGAAGAGACAGATCGTCGCCACGCAAAGCGGCAGCGGATATTTGTATATCAACGTCGACGGACACGCTGAGATAAGAAAGGCGGTGGAGTACGGCGTCAAGTACGAAGCGTACAAGATGCCCGCTTTCAGAAACTATTCCGAACTCGTTGCCCGGTTTGTCGCGTATAACGACCTGACTACGGCGGAAAAGGATACGACCGTCGACGTGAGTGGCGCGCAGGTCGCGCTGTACAAAGACGCCAACGGCTATGCCGAAGTGCTCAGCGCCGAATACAAAAACGAAAAAGAGCCTTTCTTGACCTATTCGGGCGAAAGAGTCTATTACGAAAGATTGACTTCCGACATGAAGAATAAGACGGTGTCGGTCGTGGGAGAAATCGAGGCTGTCAAACTTTATTCCCGCGATGCCGAGGGCTACGCGCTCGTTTTGAAGGTCGATCATTATTTGCCGAGATATGAGACCCTCGTACGGTACGACTTCAATCTCAATACGGCCATTGATCTTGACGAAGAGATCATGATCTATACGGATATGTACGAAGGCGACCTGTTCCGTCTCAATCCCGATACGGGGAAGGTGGAGATCCGCAAAGCGACCGTTTATCTCCCCGACGACGAATCCGGCAATTATTATCTGATCCTTACGCTGAACGGCGGCGTCGTTTTGCGTAATACGACGTACTTCACCGCGGACGAACTCGACCAAACGGTCGTTGTCAGCGGACAGGAAGAAGAGCAGTCGTACATCGTCAACGTGGGCGGCAGAGCGGCCATTCGCCTCGGTTATTGGTATACCGAAAACGAATGGGAAGAATTCACGATCAAAGGCGTTTCTTATTCCTCTTTGGATAGTCTGTCGGAAGGGATGAGAAATCAAAAAGTCAGCGTTCGTCTCAAAGACTATTCCGTCGATCTGTTCCGTGTGAACAACGGACAAAACGACCTTATCCCCATCGTTATCGGCGGCGCGAACGTCGCTTATGCCGACCTGACGGAAGAAGAAAAAGGCAACGGCCTGTACGCAACCGACCGCACCGGGAATGCGTGCGTTGCGGCGGGCGGTTATTACACCGGCGAGTGGAGGACCTTCACTGTCGGCGGCGTCGCGCAAAATTACGCCGATTTGTCGGACGAATTACGTTCCAAACAGGTTTCGACGATCACTTCTGTCGCAAGCACCGGCGCTTATGATTTCAGGATCGGGCTTGCTTATTACGTTTTGTCCGGTCAGGCCGATCTGTTCCGCGAGGGCGAAGGCGGCGTGGCCGAAGTAAGAATGATGCAGGTTTTGGTGGAGATCCGCAGCGTTAAACAGCCCGGGTCGGAAAGGATAGACGTTCTTTTGTCCGGCAGCGCCGTACAATATTCCGCTTTGACGGCTAAAGAAAAACGCTCGGGCGTGTTCGGCGAAAGCATCACGCACAACGCGCAACTTCGCATCGGCGGTTTTTATACCGACCAATGGGACGTCTTTACCGTCGGCGGCATCGCTTATGCTCATACCGGTACCTTCTCGATGGATATGACGGTCGCGCGGGCTTATATCCGCCCGGCGGACACCGAAGGTAAACTTTATAAGACCAATCCGCAAGGGTACGTCCTGATGCGTGACAGAGCGGTCGTGAGTTTGTCCGATTATCAGAAGAACGAACGACTTTGGGTCGAATACGGCGTGGGCAACGCTCCGCTCTTCAAGACGGATAATACGGGCGCCGTTTCCGTTCGCTCGGATAAAAAACGACCCATCAACAGACCTTTCTACGTTTATTACGCTCAGTATTCCGGCGCGCAAAAAGCTGTTTATATCGGTAGCGAATATCGTTATGAATACGAACTCTGCACCGATGCGGGCGGCTTTATCCTCTACGACGATCTTACCGACGAAGAAAAGGGAGAATACATCGTCAATCAGGCGGGTAGCGTGTTCCCCACGTACGTTCCTTTCGATTGTTTGGTGGAGACGACGTCGCTTTCCGGCGAAAGAGTGTACTACTTCGATCCCGACGCCATCCACACGAGCTCGAGCGCGTACGCATATAAGAGGGTAGAGATCGCGCTCAACTCGGAAAACTCTTACGAAACGGCGATCGCCACGGTCAACTTCTATTCGTTGTTCCGCGTTTACGCTTCTATCGAACATGCCACTGTTCCGATCAGCGTCGTCGACGGTCAGATCATAGAAAACGAATATCCCGGCGCCGCTTCGAGAACGGAGTTCCCGTCGGTAACGGTCACCGTCCTCGTCGAGTGTCCCAAACAAGATCCGCTCGTTCTTGCGGACGAGATCGTCGATCAGTTGGACGGCTACGCCACTTTCTACGCTTCCGACGTGTCGGTCGGTTCCGAAGACCTGCTTTATTATCAACGCGGTTATTACAGCGTCGACCCGCTACTGGATTCCACTGCCGTGTTGCCCGACTCCATTACCGTTTATTTCGAAGGCGGTATCGGACACACCTTCAGCAATCTGGAGTGGTATGCATACTACGACGAGAGCACGGGGATCGGCTACGGGACCAACCGTTCCGGTGTGTCCATTGTGGAAAAACAACCGAATGGTACTTACCTCGTCGTTATTCCGTTCGATCAGATGACGACCACCAAGATCATGACCCGCATCGGTAACGCAACCAGCGGTTATAAGTACATCACCGTCGCGCTGAGAATGCTGAGCAAAGATCCGATCGGCATCACCTTCTACCGTGACAGCAGCAAGAAGACGGAATACGACGTCGAACATCGCGACGTCAACACCTCTTACGGTAGCAAGACCGGTTCTACGGAGGCTTATTACACCTATTATGCCAATACCTTCACCGGTATTGTTCTGCCCGGATATATCGAAGCGGAATTCACCAGCCATACCAATCGTTACAACGACGTCAGCTGGGTGTCCACGACCGGCGAAGCGATCGTTTATCAACCCGGCACCACCGTCCATCTCGTATCTGACATCCGCGAATGGCAAACGTTGACGTCTGCGGAACTTATGAGGATGGAGCAAGAAGAGATAGAGGGCAATTTCGACGGTTGGCTGATCGGTACGATTTACAGCGGCTCGTTCTATACGGAGAACATGAAGGGCGTTTCTTTCCTGTCTCAGTGCATCTTCTCGACGGCCGGACTGGTCTTTAACTTCGGCGAGTGCGACAGCCTGACCATATACAGAAAGGTCGACCTTGCCGTGTATCTGGACGTCGTGGTCGACAACTATCAGTTGGATAGATTCGTTATGCCGTCGGAAACGACCCGTTCGGACAGCATTTACGAAAGATACGTCATGGTAGACAGAAACGGCGTAAGAGAATACGTCAAGGTCAGCGAGCTCATCCAATGGAGCAAGTCGGAACCGGATAAAGTAGGTCTTTATTACGAAAAGGACGGCGAAAAGGGTTATGTCTTGATCAGTAACGGTAGCACACTGGATAACGGCGTGGCGTCTGCCAGAATCGGTTTGTTTACGCGTAGCCCCAGCGGCGGCGAATACGTCTACCGTTCCGCCGGCGTCAAGACGGTGCAAGAATTCATCAGCGAGATCTACAACAAAGCGGATATCACGCTGAAGCAAGAAGTATTCGATTACAGCTTGCCGTATTCGGGCGTAGAGATGTATCTGTACGACGAGGACAATCCGGACGATAAGAGCGTCCGCAACTTCGTCAATATCTCTTCGTTGACGCCGAAGTTCGTCAGCTATGACAAACAGAAAGATAAAGTTGTGTTCAGCCTCGATCGGTTGGTGGGCATGTACTGCATCAACGTGGAAGACGGCATGGTAAAAGTCAACGATACCAGCGGTATAAACACCCGCATGATCGCCTTTACCGATCTTATTTCCATGGTAGTGGCAAACAGCCTCAAAGCGGACGTCAGGACGTTTACCGTAGAACACGTAAAGAAGGCGGACGGCACCGAAGACAGATCTTACGGCAACGTGCTTTCTTCGTACGTGCCGGACAGAGACTTCGGGACGAATTATTTGTCGATAACGTTGAAGACGACCGACAACAGGATCGTGACGTACTCGCGCGAAGAACTGAACTATCGTTTGAACTATCTGCGGGATCACATTTCCGTTTCCGAAGAAACGATCCGGATCTCGGATAAGTCCGCCGCTATCAGGAATCTTTCTAACATTCTGAACGTCAACGATATGATCGCCTATACCGAAGGCGGCGTGGTATGGCAGACGGAAGCGGAAAAGTTCCAGTTGGGCAAATACATGATCACGCTCGGTACCGGCGTCGGTTCTTACGACATGAACGCGGTGATCGTCTTCCGCGGCGGGTTCTATTACGACTCGAACAACATGTCCGGCGGTATCGCGTACGATACCATTCTGATCCAGCCCTACGATCTGTCCGGCGGCGCCGTTTATGCCACCGGTTATAACTTGGGCGATAACGTACAAATGAGCCTGTCCGGTGTCAAGACCTTATCCGGTAACAGCTACACGTTGGAATCGGAAGAGAAATTCGAATACGGCAGCGGCAGCAGAGAAAAGCTCAGCTACTGGTACGTAATAGAAAGCGACATCGTCGGCGTTACGGTCGGCAGCGTCATCAGCTATATCCCTGCCGAGTCCATCTATCGCACCGGCACGGAGTCCGGCGGCACGGCGACTATGGCGACGGTGACGAAAGAAGGATTTTATATCATTCGTCGGTTCGAGATCGAGGTGCTTCCCGACCATATCGACAGTCAGACGACGGACGAATTCAGCAGTTCGTCAGGCAACGGACCGGATCTGTTCGTCATAGACGACGGTCTGATCACGATAAACAATATCTACGAGTACGACAACGATAACGGGTTGGACGACTACTTCACCACGGCCAATTATCTCCCGAAGTCTATTGTCGTCACCATCAACGGTCGCAGGATCACCATCAACAACGTTGCTTGGAGCATTCTGACCAACGAATGGGTCAACAACACCTACGACACAATGGATTATCGCGGCACGAGAAACGAAAGCAAACTCTTTGCCGAAGCGTACATCCTCGGTTATCGTCCGAGCGCGCTCGCTCCCGTTCAGGGTCAGATCCGTTTGGTCGTCAGGATCAAGATCAAATCTGCCGAGATCGAAACGCTCCCGTGGGCGGAAAGCGAGATCGGTCTGGAATCGGATATCTATCTGGAAGGCAGCAACAGACGTTACGTCATCTACGTCGACCAGTATAACAGCCTCGGTTCTTCGGCCATCACCGCTAACGGCACGCTGACTCTGCCGAAGGTCTTCCCGGCGTACACCGTCGGCGGGCAAGAACCCTTCATCTTCTCCGACGTCTCGTACCTTTACGGCGCGGATACCTGGGTGACGAAGATATTCTATAACCTCAAAGGTATCGACCTCGAAAAGATGACGGCAGCCGGCGCGGAAATGAACGGTACGCGTATCAACAACGTGCGTTCGCTCAATCTGTATGCCGTGATAGGAAAGGGCAAGACGCGTCAGCCGTTGAGCGTCACGTTCTACTTCTTCGATAAAGAAGCGTATTTGACGGAAGCCGTACTGACCGTTACGGATTCCAACGCGCGCAGAAAGATCGCGGAGCTGTTGGAAGATGACGTCGCCGCCAAAGAAAGCGACCTTCTTGACCGGGTCAACGTCAAGAGGATCAAATACAATCTGGAATTACTTATGGATCAAGCGCAGAAATTGCAAAGCGACATCGCCAATACGAAGATACCTCTTGCCGGGACGCTCCTCGGCTCTTCCGGCGCGACCGTTATTTCCAGTATGCTTTACAGCTCCATTCCCACGGTGTCCGGCAGCTTTATTTCCGGAATCGGTTCTTTGCCGAAGACCCGCCCGTGGAGCCAGACGCAGTGCTATAACTTTGCGCTGTACTACTTAAGAGAAGAAGCCAAAGCGCTGTCCGCGGACTACGGAAAGCAGATCGCCACCGAAATAGGCAAGTCGCTCTCCAATACCGCCAAGATGAACAATATAGAAAAGCTCCGTGCTCAGTACATCTCCAAGTGCGCCGAGAACGGCTATAACAACATGATCCGCGCGTATATGGAACTGGAGTTCTCCACGCTCTTCGATAAGTATATGTCAACGGACGTCGATAAGCACACGCTTAACTATTCCATCGTGTATAAGAACGCCGTCGAAGGCGCTTTCGATACGGAAAATCTTCTGAACGAAGTCCGCAAACTTCGCAGATTGCTGGAAAAGGGCGACAATGCCGTCTCGCTTGCGCTGTACGAAAAGCAATTCGACCTGACTTACGCCAAAGCCTACGGTTGGTTCGACAGCTCTTCTTTCACGCCGGACGACTTGTATCGCGCTTTGATGATCGAAGAAATTTACAAAGCTATTTTCGTCACCGACGAAAAGTACGGTTTGCGCGTAAACGGCAAATTCCAAACGACGGGCAACAAAGACCTGATCGCCATTCGTCAGACCGTTTTGGAGACCTTGTTCGCAAGAATGGGACTGAGCAGTACGTATAACGTTTACAGCAAGTACGCCGCGTACGTTTCCGTCACGCTTCTCAGCGAAGACGCGCCGGTCGACGAACTGACCGAACTGAGAGTCAGAACAAACAGCTTTATTCCGAGAGACGACAACGGCGACGCGCTTTATTACGAATTAACGGATGGCGTGTACGAAAAGACGCTTGATACCTACTTCAACGAGTCGAAGACCTATTATTTCAGCGTCGTCACCACAGGGTATACGCTCCCGACCGGCTTTGAAGTGTACGCGCAGGACGAAAACGGGTTCTTTACCCGTGCGAGCGGTGTTGCCGAAAGCGGCGTTACTTACTACGTGCTGGTCTCCCGTACCGATTGTTCGGGATTGATCGTCACCGGAAGTTACGCTTCTGCTTCGTACAAGATGACCGAAGAAGTATCCCTTTCCGGCTACGTTACCGCGGCGATGAGTTCGTGCGAGAGCAGAGACATGCGCGCGGCTATCAACGCCGTTGTGGAAAGATGGTTCGACTTTACGGAGTACGATACCCCCTTGCTCGACGAGTTCCTGAGCTTGCCAAAACGCATCGTCAATTACAGCTATACGTCCATTAACAGGTACGATTCTTCCATCTATACCATCAGAAGAAGCCTGATCAACGGCACCGACTGCTCGAACACGTTGCAGACCTTGATGACCAAAGCCATCGACAACTTTATGCAACTTGTTTATATGGAGGAAAAATACGTTACGTCCATTCGTCAGGCGCGCGCGCTCAATCTGGAAATGGATGCCGTCTATATGCTCCCGACGGAGACCACGTACAGGAGTTATACTCCGTACTATACTATTGAAAGAGCAACGCGAGACGATTTTATCGCCGGACCGGTTTATGAACAGGACGATAACTCCTATTACTATCTGACGCGCGACGTCGATTACGACCCGAGCAAGTATTATTATCGCATCGTAAAACTGAATTCGGACGAAAGATACCTTGCCGTCAACGTACAGGCGGGCGCTAGCAACCTGTCCGTCCTGAACGTCTTCGCCGGATCGACTATCCCGGAGGGCAGTTACTACGAGTACGATCAGGATCACGGACAATATCAGTTGACGGAAGATACCTATTTCTTGCAGTCGAAAAACTACTATTACCTGGGCGACTCCATGCAAGTGAACGGTTCTTTGCTTACCGAATCCGTCTTTGAGATGGAAGAAGACCTGGTCTTCGGAAATAACAAGTACTATCGCTTTATCGAGGTCAAACTGATCAGCGATACGGAAGAAGAAGTGGTAATTGCGGGCACGGCGATCCCGTCCGAAAAAAATTACTATAAGTACGGTAACGGTTATTACTATAAGACGAATGATGTGCAATTTAACGCGGCCGTTTCCGCCGGCGGCATCGACTACTATCTGTTCAAAGAGAAAGTCTATAACGCGGCTTCGGCTTCCGATTCGGACGAATTCTACGAATACGTTTCCGCCACCGACAGATACCAGCTGAAGGATAAAGTGACGCTTGTGGACGGTAACGCCTATTACGTACGTAAAAACGTGTACGTTGTCAGCACCGCCGCAACGGCGGCCGCCAGAATGGGCGCTACGCTCAGAAGCATCGGCTACTACAACGAAGAGTCGGCGGTTACGTACGATTATTACGAAAGAAGAGCGGACGGAAAGTATTATTTGACCAAGGATACCAATTTCGTCTCCGGTCATACATATTATGCTCGACTGCTCTTACGTCCCGGCACCGACTATGTCCAGGGCGAAATGGTAAAGAACTGGGAAAAGATCAAGGGCTACGTCTATTTCGAAGAGACCAGCCAGTCCATGGTCTACGTTTACGCCGCATTGTACAAGACGGATTCTTATTATCTGTATAACGTTATTCCGTCGGTCTATAACGTGACCTTCAGCGAAACGGCGGGTGGCCCGACTTATCGGAATTCTACCGCGTGGAACGGCGACGTCATCAGCGGAAGGGCCGATTATCTCGGCGGCGACGCCGACCTGTACGCGCTGCTCCGCGGCGGTACGACCGGCGATACGCAGACGCTGAATCAAAAGTTGGAGATGGAAGGCCACGTTCTTGACGAAGAAGATCTCGTGGTACGCGATCCGATCGGAGAACTCGCCCTCGCTTATTACCTGCACGAAACGGCCGGCCTTACCTATTCCGAGCCGGATACGACCGGATACGACGTTTCTTTGGAATCGGGCAATAAGGCGATGGTACGGAGAATATCCGCCGGCTACGTCTTCCGTTTGACCATCGAGCTCAACAGCGTCACGGGACAATATTATATGGCCGTTATGGACGGATACGACAGCGAAGGTTATCTTGCCTACCGCTTTGCGAATAAGGTCGATCCTGTGACGGGAGAACTGAAAAATCAATCGGTCTCCGTCTTTAATCCGTTCGAATTCAAATCGTCCGATATGCCTTCGGTGGTCAAAGTCGGCGACTCCTATCTCGATATCCTGTGGCAGAGCGTTTCTATTCTGCCCACCGGCAATTTGTCTGCGGAATCGCCCGTCGTTACCGGACATATCGTCAGCAGCAAGGGACAAGAAATCAGCCTTTCGCTCTACGTCGCCGCATGGAACTATGCCGGCCTGTATCAGCCCACCACGCGCGTGACCGACGTAATGCACGAGGTCGACGGAGAAGACACCTACTTCGTCTATCTCAACCCGATCGCTTGCTACTTCAGCGGATACAATACCCATTCTTCCGTCGATTGCTATCTTGTCGACTTCTCGATCAGGATCCTCGATGAAGACGGAACGGTGGCCAACGTCAATCTGACGAAGACGAGCGGCAGCGTTTACGGCACGGCCGACTACTCTTACGGTAGCGAGACGGATACGCAGTTTGTCAAGAAGCTGTTCTATCCGTATACCTCTTCTTCCGTTTCCGACATCAACTGCGCCAGCAGTCTGTTGGAATACGGCGCGGACGACTCTACCATGCAATCGGTACTCGACCGTAAAAAGTACCTGCTGTATTGGGACGAAACGACCCTTGGCAGTTTGCTCAGCGACAGCAGACACGCGACCCGTACCGGTATCGTGTCCCTCGGTAACGAAGAGATCGGCTCGTTCACGCTCACTAGATTGAGAAAAACGGACGACCGTACCACGCCCGTCGACGTGACCTATTCTTACGAGAGTATGAATATCTCCACGTTGCAGGTGTTGCCGAACAATATCGTTATAGAAAAGGATACGGATGCCGACGGTCACATCGTTTATACCATCAAGATGCCGTACGACGACGCGTCCTTCACCGTGACCGACATGATCGAAGGCACTTGCTCTCTCGGCCACGCGCTGACCATAACGCCCGACGGGACGCGGTTCGTCATTCGTTGCTCCGACACAAGTTGCCGTATGTATAAACACGTTCTTGCGTACGACCCGACCGGCGGCGACTGCTCCTGCATAGGCACGGAATGCCAGTGCGCGCTCTTCGAGGAGATCAAAGGAGAACTTGCCGGAAAGAGCGGTCAGGTCAACCTGATCATGGATATCAACTCCACCTATCCCGACACGGGACTGGTGACGCTGCTTGAAAACAACGTCAAGTACGATCCGTCCGAATTGCAGATCCGTCTTTTGTGGAACCAGACGTACGACGAAGTGCTTTCCAATCTGAAATCCTTCGTCCGCGAAATGTATCCGGACGTCGACTCCTCGGCGAGAGAATTGTTTGCGATGAATTTGTTGATCGGCTGGCCGAAGATGTCCGACAATGAGAAGAAAGACGTGATTGCCCTTGCAAAAGAGTATTACCGCGGTATCAACTCTTATCTCAAGGACAGCTATACCGATCAGGATGCGACCAACGACGCGTACAGACTGCTCGCCATCAACGAACGGTACGACTTTATCGCTAACCCGGCCCGTCTCGCCGGCGGCGGCGATACCAACGTAATGGCCACCGTGCTTGTCCTTGTGAACGGCAGTACGGTCGTGTATTCGCAGGCTATCTCGGTCAAGGTCATCTTCTCCGATTATAACCCGCAGGGATACTACCTGTACGACAGCTTGTACGCGACCTACAACGCCTATACCGCGACGATCGACAACAATACCCGTTACGAGACGGTGACTGTCACCAACTCGATGAACCGGAAGACCATTCCGCAAAATACGTACTTCGAGTATAAAGAAGGCGGCTACGTCCTGACTACGGATACCGTCTTTATCATGGGCAAGACCTATTATCGTCTGAAGACGGACAGCGTCTTTATTGCCGTACCCGCGCAGTATTGGGAAGGCGGCGAAAACGTCTACGATTCTCGCGATAAGATGGCGCCTTATGATAATATCGGCGATTCGATGTATAAGTTGATGCAATTTATACATACGGCCAAGATCGAAAGAGGCGAGTTCAAGCCCGTAGCCATAGACGGATTGAACTATCGTATGATCGCGGTCGACAACATCTATTGGACGTACAATCCGAAAACGGGATTGATGACGTCTTCCGAGTTCTCTGTAACGGTGGACGGAAACGTCTACAAATTTACATCAACGTTACTGGCTTTGACCTTATCGAGATAAGGCGGGCCGGGAGGTATATATGAAGAAGAAGTTTTTACTGTATCTACTTGTGCTGTCACTGATCCTGGTGGCCGTGCTCGGCATGGTCGCTTGTTCGGACAGACAAGGAAACGGAACTGAAGAGCCGGATAATCCGGTCGATCCGGCGCCGGTCAAAGAGGTCAACTATTACCTATCTAAAGTCAACGACGGTTTGGACAAGACGAAGCAGGTAATGGAAAGCGAGCAAGATCCGCTGAAGGAGTATGCCGTTCAGAGCGAATACACCTTCAAAACGGGTATAGAAAACTATACGCTTCGCTTTGATTGCGTTTACGGTGCCAACCCCGAAAAAGATAAGTATTACGTGCGTTTGTTCGACAACGTAAATCATATTACGCGCATTTCTCTTTATTACGACAGTAACGACTTATACGTTTATTCCGACAACGGCAGATACAAGATCGCCGGCTTTAACTCTCTTCTTCTGTATTCTCTCTTTTATCAATCCATGTCCAAATTGGACATGTATCGCTTCTTCTACGGCGACTTCATGATGGAGACCTTCAAAAGAAATTCTCTCCTTACCACCGTTTTCGACAGAAAGAACTGTCGCGAAAACGTGGTCGGGCAGGGTGGCGAGGCCGTGTATTTCACCCAAGGCGACGTTTCGCCGCTTGTTTCCAGGTTGAACGCCCGTATCGAGAGTTTTACGGAAGGCATCGGGACGAGTTTCGACGCTCTGACGTATAATATGCTCGGCTTCCGCCTCAGCAAATTGATCGAATATACGCTCAACGCCATTAATATAGAAGAATTCCGCTTTTTATTCAACGATGGCAAAGTCTATTCGATCGGCTCTTCCATCAACGGAAGAATGCTCGACGGCAGCAACTATTTCATACTGACTTCATATAAATACGACACGCAGTTAAAAACGCTGAACGACGGCGAAGAACTGAAAAACAAATACGATTATAATTCCATTACGCCCGGTACCGGCTCGTTCGAAGGGCAGATCACGTTCCCGACAATACGGGACGAAGCCTATCTCGTTTCTCTCGACTACGATCTGAATACCAAAGTAAACGCCGATAATAATTTTACTCTTCGCATTTACGATCAAAGAAGCACGCAATCGGAGATCACGGACAAATATGCCAATATCAGCGAATTTTTGAGCGTCTATTATTCCAACGAGATCATGTACGTCAATGCGGAAGGCCTCTGCAACGCCATCGGCACGCCCGTGGAACTGGAGAGCTTGCATCTTCCTAAAGTCTATCTGCCCGACTTGGACGTTTGCTCCGCTTTGCAGGTCGCCTATAACTACCTGATACGTATTCTGAACGTATTGACCGATCCGACCTCCAGAGAAACGAAAATCGATAAAGAGCTATACGAAGCGTTGATGGAATCGATCTCTTCCCCGGATATCAAAACTTTCCAGATCGAAGTGACGGAAGAATTGGTAAAGAATATCCGTCAGGACGAGACTTCTCTCGCGGTTTTGGTCAGCAGATGGCTCACCGGCAAGGACGAAGCGCTCAAGAACGTCATTCCCAACGATTTCTTCCAGCTCTTTACTCTGTTCCTTTCTTATAAGTTCGTGGACGACGGCGAAGATCAGATCATCGTCCAGGGCGTATACGACGGCGAAGAATATTTTAACGGTACTTTCTACCGCGTTCCGTTCGCAAACGTCACGTTGCCCGGCGATCTGAACGACTTGTATTACACGCTCTTTTCTGAGCCGGAAGTGGTTACTCTCGACTACGACGTATCCATCACTCCGTATCATACCCCGAGTATCGACGCGAGCAAATTCTTCGGTGTCTTTATCGGCGACGCAACGGGAAAGAACACGCCCTGCGTGATTTCGGCTGACGAAAGTATTTCCGTTCGCGGTAAAGTCAGCGAATCGTACAACGTCAATTCTTCCGGCGAAAAAGTCACGGTCACTACGATCAACCTTGCTTTCTACAAAAAGAAGCTTTCGTCGGAGACCCTCATGATGACGCTTATCAGCAATCCGACCGACGCGCAAGAACTTTTGGTCGGGTATTACATGCCGATAGGCCTTTCTGCGAGCGCGAGCAACGTCAAATACCGTATTTCGGTAGACGCCGTCAAGCAAGAACTGGAAGCGATGACCGGCGAAGAC
>JAEEGL016774150.1_pt1 | contig 34423 bp, 35 predicted proteins | sample 9134231 | NCBI WGS metagenome assembly JAEEGL01 (sample SAMN16246548, study PRJNA631951) | gut metagenome | biome: gut microbiome; feature: rumen; material: fiber-attached | host: Bos | place: Iran: Karaj | collected 2018-10
AAAGAGCAACATAGCGCCTGGGCCTACCGACACTTGAACATATGGACTGATCTGATAACCCACATTTGCAAAAAAGCCACTATACACATCGGGACGGACAAAGAAGCCTCTCCCGCGAGTATAGTCTTGCGCCAAGGAAGGAATAGCCATCATGGCTATTGCCAGAACTAATAATAACTTTTTCATAAAAAATAAAATTATGGTTAATAATAGGTTTATTTTTTTTCAAGATAATCAACCACCGACTCCACCAAATTGTAAGCTCCGTCGTAAACGTCTTTCAGCGTGGCGTCGAGCATGTAGGCGGGCGTGGTGAAGACCAGCAACTCGTTGTCGGCGCACACGTCGCCGTGCTCGGTCTGCACATGGTAGGCACCCATGGCGCGGATGTTGTCGGCGTCGGGCGTGCCTTCGTTGCCTAAGGTGACGCACACGCCGGGCAACAGCTTGGCGAACATCACGGGGGCGATGCACATGCCGCCGAGGGGTTTGCCGGCCTCACGCGTCTCGACGATGGCGCGAGCCACGTCAGGCTGCACCTCCATGTCAGCACCTTTGTAGGCATAGTTGCACAGGTTTTTGGCCACACCATAGCCGCCGCTGAAGAGCAGGCCGTCGTAGTCAGCGGCCTTGTATTCCTCGATGGGACGGACATTACTGCGGGCGAGGCGGGCAGCCTCGGTGAGAATATTGCGTTCCTCCTTGACCTGCTTCTCGGTGAGGTGGTCAATGACCTCGGTCTGGGGTCGGTTGGGCGCAAAGCATTGATATTCACATTGGTGTTGCTCAAGAGAGAGCAAGAGAGTGATGGCCTCGTTGATTTCGCTGCCGTCTTTACGGCCGCAGCCAGCCAGAATTACTGCAAATTTTTTCATGGTATATTTTTGTCAAGAATTAGAGAATTGTTACTGAAGTTCGTTTGGAATTTGAGATAAAACCGCCGCGGTTTTTATTGCCAATTGGGTTTTCGTTTTTCGAAGAATGCCGCCATGCCCTCTTGTCCGGCCTTGCTGATGCGTTGGTTGGCGATGAACGTCGAGGTGTCAAGGAAGACAGGGTCGAAGCGGTCGTCGGTGCCGGTGACCCTGCGGAGCAGGTGCTTGCACTCAGCGATGGCATCGGGCGAGGCATGCAGGAAATGGTCGATGTATTGGCGTTCGGTGTCGACCATCTCGTCTTCGGCCACCACTGCATTCACCAGACCAAAGGCCTTGGCCTCGTCGGCGGTGAAACGACGCCCCGTGAGCATCAGCTCCTTGGCGGCGGTGAGGCCGATTTTGGCGACCACAAAGGGCGAGATGGTGGCGGGCGTGAGGCCCAAGCGCACCTCGGTGAAGGCGAACTTGGTCTCCTTTTCGGCAATCACGATGTCGGCAGCAGCCACAATGCCATTGGCACCGCCGATGCAGGCGCCATGCACACAAGCGATGACCGCCTTGTCGCAGAAGTAGATGGTCTGAAACAGCTTCGACAGCCGCTGCGCATCGTCGAGGTTCTGCGGATAGCTATAGTTGGCCATCGCCTTCATGTAGTCAAGGTCGGCGCCGGCGCAGAAGGCCTTGCCGTTGCCACGAACGACGACGACGCGGATGTCGTCGCGGCTATTGAGCCAGTCGAAGGCTTCAGTAAGCTCGCTTATCAATGTGTCGTTCAACGCGTTGCGCACCTCTGGACGGTCAAGGTTGATCCAGGCCATGCTTTCGCCTAGTTGTATTTTTATTGTGGTGAAATCCATTTTGTCAGTTGAGAGTTTAGGGTTGAGAGTTGAGAGTCAGTTGAAAGTGTAGAGTTGATAGTTGATAGAAGGAAGTTTAGAGATGCAATATTCGTGAAAAATTGCCAATCTGTCACAATCATTCCGCAAAAAATTCGTTTCTTTGCAGTCGGAATGGTTTTTGATAACCTTTCTGACGTCCCCATAGATTGCCACGGCCAAAGGCCTCGCAATGACATGGGGACTAGCAATACCTAATACAATGGAAGACGAAAACCTCAATAACGGACTCGACAGCCTCCTCAACATGTTCAAAAAGATGATGGAGCAGCAAGACCTTGACGCCATTCCCGGCATCACCGAAGAGCAGAAGGAACAGCTGAAGATGTTCTTGGAAGACTTCGATGAGATGAAGGACGAAATGAAGGTCGAGATCTACAAACTGGATCCTTTCACGAAACAGATGGTGGAGATGGTGATGGGACAGTTGAAGACCCTCTCCGACAACCCGCAGCTTGCCGGCGGCCAAGTCTCCACACCCTTCGACACACCCGATATCCCCGTCAACAAAGAGAAACAGCTGACCGACATCCCGGGCACCACCGAGAACTTGGAAGCCCATTTGGCCGCCATCGACGACCAGCTGCGCCAACCCAACTTAAGTGACGAAGAGATCAACCGTCTTTTAGACGAACGCACCGCCATCTTGGAAGAGTTGAGAGTTTAGTGTTTAGAGTTTAGAGTTTGAAACAATAGTCATTAAAATATGAAAAAAGTATTATTCACGCTTATTGCATTAGTCATTTCGGCGAGTGCGTTCGCACAACTTATCGCCAACAAGACCGACAACAAAGTGACCGTGGGCGTCGACCTGTTCAGCGACCTGCAACTCATGACCAGCGACAACTGGGATGCACGTGGCTTCAACCAAGGCGCGAGCTGGGCCATCACCTACAACTTCCCCTTGGGTGAGAGCAAGAAGCACACCGTCAGCATCGGCGCGGGCATGTCGCACCACAACTACTTCTCGTATAGCCACATCCTGAATCCATACGTCGACACCTTGTCATACATCCAATGCCGCGACTTGGAAAACTTCAAGCGTTTCAAGGTGAACGCCAACTATGCCGACATCCCCTTGGAGCTGCGTTTCCGCATCAAGGACCAGGTGAAGATCGGCGTGGGCTTCAAACTCGGCATCTTGGTGATGGCCAAGACGAAATATGTGGGTCCCGACGACGATGGCGTCATGATTCATGAGAAAGAGACCTACATCAAGAACCTGGAGCGTTACACCTATGCCGCCACGTTGCGCGTGGGCTGGAAGTGGGTCAGCGCCTTCGCTGCCTACCAGCTCAACCCCGTGTTTGAAGTCGGCCACGACGCACCGGTGATCCACCCGCTGTCGGTAGGCGTTTCGTTTGCACCGTTCTGATCATGACTCGGGACTGCGAGACACGGGACTACGAGACATGAACTCCCTATCACAATGGATTGTAGCTGAAGCCGAGGCATTGGGCTTCGATGCCTGCGGCATCGCGAGCGCGACGGCCTTGGACGAAGAGTCGGCCCACGTGGAACAGTGGCTCGATGAAGGGCACGAAGGCGAGATGGGCTATCTCACCCGCAACAAGGAAAAACGCTACGATCCGCGTCTCCTCGTGGAAGGCACGAAGAGCATCGTCACCGTACTCTACAACTATTTTCCCAAGCAACAGATTGGCGACAAGGGGCGTTACAAAATTGCCAAATACGCCTATGGCGCCGACTACCACGACGTCTTGAAACGCAAGATGCGACAACTCCTGGAACGCATCGAGACCCAGACAGGCAACATGGAAGGCGTCCGCGTCTTCGTCGACTCGGCACCCGTATTGGATCGTGCCTGGGCGGTGCGCAGCGGCTTGGGGTTCATCGGGAAAAACACCACCTTGATCCATCCCAAGAAAGGCTCCTTCTTTTTCATCGGCCACTTGTTTCTTCCTATGGCGTTGGAAGAGACGGGGACACCCATGACCAACCGCTGCGGACGTTGCACCAAATGCATCGACGCCTGCCCTACAGGGGCGCTTGAGGCTCCGTTCAAAATCGACGCACGCAAGTGCATCTCCTACCTCACCATTGAATACAAAGGCAGCCTCGACGGTCACGACCCCAGTCGTTTCAACGGGTGGATGTATGGCTGCGACACCTGCCAGGACGTGTGCCCCTACAACCGTTTCGCCCTGCCCAACATGGAGCCTGAGTTTCAGCCTTCGGAGCGGCTTCTAGCCATGAAAGAAGAAGACTGGCAAAGCCTCGACAAAGAAGACTTTGAGGCATTATTCAAGCACTCCGCCATGCAACGTGCGGGGTTTGAGGGACTGAAACGGAATATTGAGTTTATCTCAAAGGAGAGTTGATGTTATAGGTCAGCGTGATCTGCCACACCTTATTATAGTATTGGTTATAGAACCATCCCGGGTTGCCCGTGAAGCGGCAGGGCACCACGGAATACATGAAACGAGCGCCCATGCCAAGGTGGTCGGTGAAGGCGAAATGCACGCCCGCGTTGCCCGTGGCAGAAAAGAAATTCCAACGGTTGGTCGTCACCTGATAATCGGCATAGACCTCTTCGGTGGCCCGCAGCCTGACGTCGGCGCTGGCACCCACCTCAAGGGTGATGAAATCGAGAGGCCGACCGTTGAGGCGGAAATAGCCCAAGTTGTATTGCAGCATCAGAGGGATCTCGGCATAATGCAGGCGAAGGCTATAGGGAGGATAATAGTATTCATTCACCTCTTTGTCGGACGAATGGGCGCCGAGAAGCGAGTATTTCAGTTCCATCTGGACCGCGAAATAGTCGTCCAAAGGCAGGTTGGCGTAGGCACCAGCGGTGAAGCCGAGCTGATGGTAGCCCGCGTAGCTGTCGCCGTCGACTTGCGAGAAGGTGGCACCAGCGATGAGGCCGGCATTGAAAGACTGGGCTTGGAGTTTGCCATAGCCCAAAAATGAGATGGCTAGGAGGAGGATGAGGGTAAGTTTCTTCATAAGGTATTCGGTTTTTTTGACCATGACCACTGACCATGACCGTCCTCACCAAGGGTGGAGCGGTCAGGGTCAGGGTCAAAGGTCAGGGTTACTAACATATTTCAATTAATTGTAGGTGGCTTGATACTGATAATAGCGGTCGAGGACTTCTTCAACGAAGCGGTAGGTCTCGGTGCCACGCAGGTAGCCCGCCTTGCAGCAGGTGTCGTTGTAGTATTGTTTCTTTGACTTGTTGAGGATGAAATAGTCGACGTTGTTGTCCCACACATCGGGGTATTTGCCGTATTTCTCGGCCAAGCGTTGTGCGTCGTACACATGGCCGAGGCCTGCGTTGTAGGCAGCCAACACGAACTTCACCCTCTCGGCGCTGTCGGTCACCTTGCCCTCGAGGCTCTCGGTGAGGTAGGTGATGAGTTTGCCGCCGACCTCCAGTTGCTCTTCGGGCGTGGCGTCGTAGCCGAGCTCGTAACGCTCCATGACGACGGGCATAAGCTGCATGAGGCCGAAGGCGCCTTTCTCGCTCTCGAGGTCGAGTCGGAAGTGCGACTCCTGGTAGATGAGCGACGCCAGCAGACGCCAGTCCCAACCGATGTCCTTGGCGGTCTTCTTGATGATGCCGTCGAAGCCCGACAGCTCGCCTTCCTTGGGTTTGCGGGTGCCGAACACGTTGCCCTTGTTGACATATTTGGCGAGGATGCGGTTGAGGTTGCGTTGCTCGAAGCCGTCGATCCAGTCGTTGAGAGCGATGAGTAGCGACGAGTCGTTGTTGTGGTTTTGGACGACCCATCCTAAGGGTTGCTCAACGCTGACGTTCAGCTTGGTGTCGAGGCCCTTCAAGCCGATGGATGCCATGCGGGCCACATACTCTTCCACCACGGTGTAGTCGATATCACCTGTCGAGACGGCCTTCACCAGGTCGAAGCTGTTGAGGCTATCGCATTGCACAATATAGATAGTGTCGCCGATTTGGTCGGAGAGATGTTCGAGCAGTTTGACCTCATGGCTGCCTTGGGGCAGATGGATGGTCTTGCCTGCCAGGTCGACGGAAGAACGCAGCAGTTGGTTTTCCACCTCATTGGCGGTCGACATCTTGGCCCAGTCCTTGGGTAGACGTTGCACCAGGACGCTCTTCTGCATCATGATGGGGTCGGTGAGGAGGTAGCGCCGGCGCATGTCCTTGTTTGACCCGATGCCCACGGCCACCATGTCGACTTTGCAGGAGTCGAGGAGGCTGAAGCAAGAGTCGAGGTTCTCGTTGACGATCATCTCGAGTTCGATGCCGTTGGCGTTGCAGAAGTCGCTTAGCAGCTCGTACTCGAAGCCTGACGGCGTTGGTTTTTCGGTATTGTAATTAAGGATTTCACAGTTGGTTACAGCCACCAGCCGTCCTCTTTCCATGATATGCTGCATCACCGTCAGCGTGTCGCGTTCCACGACGGGCTCTTCGACGGGTTGGGGTGTGTCGGTGCACGACGTCAGCCCTCCAAAAACAAACAGCAGCGAAAGGAAAAAACCTAATAATTTCTTCATTTTGCTTGGTTTAGGAGCGGTAAAAGTAGGAAATTAATCAATTTGGACGAAAAAAAACTTACCGTTCGTGTTATTTTCGTAATTTTGCTAACTCTATTTCGCGACTGAGAAATGGCAAAAAAGATACAAGACCATAACTTTTGGTACTCCTTCCTGCTCCCTTACGTCAACTGGCATACGCGCACGTCGTACCGCCGTTTTGAGGTGCATGGAAAAGAGAACATTCCGAGAAACAGCGCCGTGATTTTCGGCGTGAACCACAGCAACACCTTGATGGATGCCTTGGTGCTTCTGTCGGCCGACAACATCAAGAAAGTGTTCATCGCTCGGGGCGACATCTTCAAGAAGCCCTTCGTGGCCAAAATCCTCAACTTCCTGCGTATCCTGCCCATCTTCCGCATCCGCAACGGTGTGGCCGCCGTGCGCCAAAACGACGACTCGCTCGGCAAGGCCGTCGACGTCATCCACGACCATGTCGACCTCTACCTCTTCCCTGAGGGCACCCACCGCACCAAGCACTCACTGATGCGCATGGGCAAGGGCCTGTTCCACATCGCCGTGGACGCCAACAAGCAGTTCGGCGAGCAAAGCCCCGTCTACATCATCCCCACCGCCATCGAATACGGCGACTACTTCCGTTTCCGCTCCACGGCCATGATCAACTTCGGCGCGCCCATCAATGTGACTGAATTCTTCAAGCACACCACCGAGGAGAACGAAGCCGCCAACATCAACATACTGAAAGACCAGCTGTCGGAAGAGATCTCGAAGCTGTTCACCTTCATCCCCGACGACGAGGACTACGACGCCATCTGGGAGATCGTGAAAATGAAAAACGAGAAGCGCGCCGGCGGACTCTACAAGAAGATGCTCCGCAACCGCGCCACCGTCGAGAAGGTGCTGAGATACAGAGAAGAACAACCTGAACAAGCCAAGGACCTGTTTGCCCGCGTGATGGACTTCGCGCAGCAACGCAAGCGTCAGAAGATCTCCGTCACCTCGACGGCAAAGAAATACCCCTTGCTCAACTCGTTATGGAAACTCGCCGTGCTGCTCGTGGGCCTGCCCTACTTCGTGGCCTCGGCAGCGGTGCAGTTCCCCACCTGGCTCACCACCCTCGTCATCAGGGGCAAGCTGAAAGACCCGGCTTTTGGCAACACCGTCAGCTACGGCGTCAAGTTCGTGCTCTCGCCCTTGGTCTTCATCGTGGGCACCACCCTGTTGTTCTGCTTCCTGCCGTGGCAGTGGGCCTTGGGCGGCATGGTGCTGCTCTTCTTCTCCTATACCCTCTTCGTCGACTACCAGGAGCTGGCGCGCCGTTGGATCTCCGACGTGCGCTGGACCTTCAAGAAGAAGCTGCGCAAGCAATATGAATCACTGAATCTCAACACCATGTTCTGATGTCACAACGCTGGATCATCCCCGACATTCACGGCTGCGCCAAGACCCTGAAGGTGTTGCTTGAAAACATGCTCAAGGTCACGAAGCACGACCAACTCTATTTCCTGGGCGACTACATCGACCGTGGCCCCGATGGCAAGGGCGTCATCGATTATCTGATGCACCTGCAGGAAGAGGAATACGAGGTGCATTTCCTCAAAGGCAACCACGAAGACATGTGCGTGAAGGCTTTCGAGGCCGACCAAAAGAAGAAATTCCTCGGCGGTAAGCACCAGGAGCAGAAAGAATGGGAGGCTGTGGGCGCCAAGACCACTTTGCAAAGTTTCGGGGTGAAGCACCCGCGCGAGATACCGCAGATGTATATTGACTGGATGAACGCCTGCCTGCCTTATATCGAGTTGGAGGAATACATCCTCGTCCATGCTGGTATGAACTTCAGCATCGACGACCCCTTTGAGGACACGCGCAGCATGATGTGGACACGCAAATTCAAGGTCGACTTCAACAAGTCGCATGGCAAGAAGATCATCCACGGGCACATCCCCGTCGAATATGGCTTCATGAACCTGGTCATCGAACAAAACCAGAACTACGACTTCATCGTCTTGGACAACGGCGTGTATGTGACCGACAGGCCTGGATTGGGCAACCTCACGGCCTTCAATCCTGACACGAAACAGATTGTGGCACAGTCGAATATGGATTATTGAACACGGTTGTTTTTCGGAACACGGATTATACGGATTTTCACGGATATATTGTAGAGACGCGCCATGGCACGTCTCTACTGTTTTAACGTGTTCCGACAATTACAGCGTTTTTGAATTGTTTTACCTTCCCGTCAAAATTGAACACTTCCGTGACGACGACGTAGACGCCCACTGGGACCTTGTTGCCGTTGTCGTCGAGGCCGTTCCATAGCACACTGCCCTCCAGCCCCACCAGCTCGCCTTTGGCGAGATGACGCAGCTGCTGCCCCGCCACGTTGAAGATGTAGGTGTTCATGGTGTAGCCTGCCTCGTCGAAGCGGTAGTTGATGAAACAGGCGTCGTCGTAGCCGTCACCGTCGGGCGAGAAGATGTCGGGGCTGATAGAAATCTCGTCGTTTGAGGGCTCTGCGCTTTGCATCATCGAGTTCTCATAGCCCGGTGTACCGAAATGCACCTGCTCGGCGGCGGAATGCCAGTTGTCGGCGCTCATCGAGGGCTGGTCGAAGGCCACACGCTCCAACGCCACGCCCTTGGTAACTTTGAGCAACGGATAGTGCATCTTCTCGGAGAAGTATATGGCATCGACGGTGGTGCCGTCCTTACCCACCAGGATGGCCGTGCCACCCGCGTTGGCATAGCTCGGGAACGAGGCCATCTGCACGAAGTTGTCGGTCGGGCAGTCGTATTGCTGACCCACAATCTCGCTGTTGGTGGAGAGCAACACATAGGTCTGCGGCAGGAATAGGCGGCTGTCGGCGGTGATCTCTTTCAGGGTCGTGTCGGCGGGGTTGGGGAAGGTCTGCCTGACGACGCCCAGCATCAGCGAGCTGAGGTCGAAGGTCTTGTCGGTGTTGTTGTAGAGCTCCACATAGTCGACACCCGGGCTGATGGGGTCGAACATAATCTCGTTGATGAGGATCTCGCCTTCGGCGATGTCGTAGGGGATGCCGAACTGCACGCGGCTGTCGGCCTCGATGAACGTTCCCACACAGTTGGCGACGCCATTGATCACCAAGGTGTAGACCCTGCCTTCGTCGAAGCCTTGGTCAAAGATCAGCTCGACGAAAGTGCCGTCGTTGGGGTTGAAGTTGGCTTGCTGGGGACGCCCATCCAGCTCTTCCACGCGATAGTTTTGCACGTTGACGAGGGTGGCGGCATCCATCTGCTGGTCGAACCACAGCTGGACGATGTAGTTGGAGAACATACTCACGCGCTCCACCTTGGGCTGCACCTCGTTCTCGCCGTTCACCGAGTTGAGTCGGCCCGGCGTGCCACCTGAGGCATCCATCGAGGCCGTCCAGTTGGAGGCTCCCGCACAGGGGTTCAGCGGGTCGATCTGCTCCACCGACCAGCCGCCGTTGGCCTTGTCAGGGTCGTGGTACCAGCTATTGCTAAAGCTGACCCGTGAAATGAGCAGGCCTTCCTTGCTGTAGAGGTACATCGCCGAGGAGGTGTTGCCCACCGAGAAGCTGCTGAGGCCGATGCAGTCGCCGTAGGTTCGCAGCTCAGCCACGGCGTCGTTGTGGCAGAGGATGACATAGCCGTGCGGGGCGAGGACATAGTTGCCGAAGGTGTTGTCGTTGCTACCTATCTCGATGCGCCAGTCCTTCAGGTCGATACCGAACTCGGTGGTGTTATACAATTCCACGAACTCCCATTCGGGCAGGCCCACGACGGGGTTGGGGTCGGCCAGGATCTCGTTGATGACGATGTCGTATTCCGAAGCCTCGTAGATAGAGAACGCCATCGAGGTCGTCTCCATCGCGTTGTTCCACAGGTCTTTGACTCCACTCACCGTCACCGTGTAGTTGACGCCGTTGCCGATTTCGCGTTCCAGTTGCAGCACCACCGTCGCCAGGTTCGTCCCATAAGCGACCGTCTCGGGATGGCCCTGGCCATGGTCGATGGAATAATTGAAAGGATCCAGTGCCGTGGTCTCATCGAGTGCCTCGTTGAAGGCCAGCCGCAGATGCGTCAGGTCGAGCACCTCGCAGGTGAGGAGCTCGGGGGGCTCGTGGTCGGCGATACGTGGTCCGACATAGACATTATCGAAATAGAACTTCTTTGCGTTGGATGAGGTGAACTTGGACCAGAATCCGAAGTAGCCACCGCGGCCGTAGGTATCATCAGCACCCTGTGCCTCAATGAGATAGATACCTGAGTTGTCGTAGCAAGTCTGTATCATCCAATTGCCTTCGCGGTCGCAGTTCACCTTGACGGAGACGGCAAACGAAGCCGCGATGGCGCCTTCGATGCCACGCAAAACCAGCTGTTGTCCATCAGCATCTTTTCTGTACAAGGTGATGGCATCGTTGCTGCCGCCTTCGCCGAAACGGACGAAATAGCCTTGGGTGGCTTGCGAAAAGTCGGCATTGTTGGCGCTGAGCCACACGTCGCTATAGTTGTTTCCCGAAGGGGCAAAAACCTCCCGGATCCAGAACTGCCATTCCATTGACTCGTATTCCGTGATGGGCAGGGAAAGATAAGCCGTGCCCTCGCCTTCCGCATTGAGTTGCAGCTGCTTGCTGTTGTTCACGATGTACTGCTCCGTCGTCCCCGACCAGGTGGGGTTTTGGGTGAAGTCGCCGTCGGAGAAGTCGTCGGTGACTTGGGCGAAGAGGGAAAACGGCAATAGAAGCAGGAATATGAGTGTCTTTTTCATGGCATCATGCGTTTTGGAAAGGACAAAAATAGGACTTTTCGCGCGTTTTCGCAAAAAAAACTTCACGCCCAGGTCTTGAAAGGATGGTCCTTCAGCCTGGAATTGTAATAGCGCGGGTCGCCCGTCACCTCCTCACCCAACCATTCGGGCTTGTCGAAAGTGTCGTTTTCGTCGGACAGTTCGATTTCGGCCATGACGAGACCTTCGTTGTCGCCATGAAACTCGTCGACTTCCCAGGTGTGCTTGCCGTCGGTATTCTTGACCAAATACCGGGTCTTGTCGATGCGTCCGGGCTCGGCCAGTTCCAGCAACGCAAGAGCCTCGTCCACAGTGATTTCCTTCTCCCATTCGAATCGCGACAGTCCCGACTTGCTCACGGGCCCTTTGATGGTGAGATAGCCGCTGTTGCCCCTGACGCGCACCCTCACCGAGGGTTTGTGGCTCAGATAGCCTTGGATGATGTGCGTGGATTGGTAGGCTTCGGCCTTGAAGTCGCCGCGGACTATGAATTTTCTTTCTATTTCTTGGGACATGAGAACTTGAATTATACCTGCAAAAGTATAAAAAACGAAAATTGGCCCAAGAAAAACCCACAATTTTCTTATTTTTGCACCCAAATCATTCTAGGAGGAACAAAAATGAAAATCGCAGTGGTGGGAGCCACTGGGCTGGTCGGCTCAAAGATGCTCCAAGTGCTTAAAGAACAGAAGGTTCAGATTGACGAACTGATTGTGACCGCCTCGGAGCGCTCCGTGGGTAAGGAGATCGCTTTCAACGGCAAAAACTACAAGGTGGTCAGCGTGGAAGACGCCATCGCCGCACGACCCGACATCGCCATCTTCTCGGCAGGAGCCTCGGCATCGCGACAATATGCGCCAAGGTTTGCCGCACAGGGCACCTTCGTCGTCGACAACAGCTCGGCCTGGCGCATGGAGAAAGACGTGCCGCTGGTCGTCCCCGAGATCAACGCCGACACCATCACGCCCGACACCCACATCATCGCCAACCCCAACTGCTCCACCATCCAGATGGTGATGGCCCTTGCCCCCATCCACAAGGCCTACGGCATCAAACGTCTGGTTATCAGCACCTACCAAAGCGTGACTGGCAGCGGCATAAAGGGCGCTTATCAGCTCAACAGAGAAGAAGACGCCCGACGCTCAGCCAATAGCAGCATGCCTGGTGCAGGTGCCTATCAGTTCCCTCCTGCCTATCCGCATCAGATCTACTACAACGTCATCCCACAGGCCGGCGACTTCAGCGACAACGGCTACACCACCGAGGAGGAGAAATTAGTGAACGAGACACGTAAGATACTACGCGACGGCAGCATCGCCATCACCGCCACGGCCACGCGCGTGCCCGTCACGGGCGGCCATAGCGAAGCCGTCAACGTGGAAACGATCCGTCCTTTCGAGATCGACGATGTCCGCAAGCTGTTGGAAGCCATGCCCGGTGTCGTCGTGCAAGACGACCCTGCCAACAACGACTACCCCATGCCCCTCTATGCCTTCGACAGGGACGAGGTCTTCGTGGGCCGTATCCGCCGCGACTTCAGTGTCGCCAACGGCTTGAACCTCTGGGTCGTGAGCGACAACATCCGCAAGGGCGCCGCCACCAATGCGGTTCAAATCGCGCAATATCTAATCAAGCAGTATTTCAACTGATGTTTGTTTTCAACAACATAATCGCCGCCCGAAACATCCCTCACGCCGTGGTCACCATCGGCACTTTCGATGGTGTGCACCTCGGTCACCAGGCCATCTTCAACAAGATGAAAGAACTGGCGCAGAGTGTTGGAGGGCAGACCGTGGTGGTCACTTTCCACCCCCACCCGCGGCAGGTGCTCAACATCGACAGCTCCAACCTGCGCTTCCTCTGCACCCCCGAGGAGAAACTCAAGAAATTCGAGGAGTTCGGCATCGACAACGTGGTCATCATCCCCTTCACCAAAGAGTTCTCGCGCACGCCTTCCGAAGTGTTCATCAAAGACTACATCATCGACAACATCAAGCCTGCCTATATCGTGGTCGGCTATGACCATCACTTCGGCAAGAACCGCATGGGCGACTTCGACCTGCTCAACGACCTTATGAAACGATACGGCTTCAAGGTGGAACGTGTGGCCGCACAAGACATCGACAACATCGCCGTCAGCTCGACGAAGATACGCAACGCCTTGGCCGTGGGCAACGTGAAAGGCGCCAACCGTCTGTTGGGCTACACCTATGCCATCACTGCTGAGGTCGTGGTGGGCAACAAGATAGGACGCACCTTGGGCTTCCCCACCGCCAACCTCGAGCTGCCGCGCGAGTACATGCTCATCGGCAACCGTGGCGTGTATGCCTGCCTTGTTGACTACGAGGGTCAGACCTACAAGGCCATGGCCAACATCGGGCACCGTCCCACCATCGGCGACCGCAGCGAGGACAACCCACTCATCGAGGTCAACCTTTTCGACTTCGACGGCGACCTCTACGGCAAGCAGATCCACGTGCGCTTCATCGACCGCATCCGCGACGAAGAGAAGTTCGGCAGCTTAGAAGCGCTGAAAGCCCAATTGGAATTAGATAAAACAGAAGTTTTAAAACGATTAATGGACCCAGACCAATGACCCAGACCCAGACCAGCATTAGCCAAAGTTGAGGCTGGTCAGGGTCAGGGTTCATGGTCATGGAAAAAAATATGAAAATCCTGCTATTGGTCATCGGCAAGACGGATGAAGACTACCTCATCACCGGCATCAAGAAATACGTGGGCCGCATCGGGCATTATGTCTCGTTCGAGATGAAGGAGATCCCCGACCCGCGCAACCGCAAGACCCTCAGCGAAGACCAACAAAAGAAAGCCGAGAGCTTCCTACTGCTGCAACAGCTGCAACCCGGCGATCAAGTCGTGCTGTTGGACGAAAACGGCAAGCAGTTCTCTTCTGTGGAGTTCTCCGAAAGCCTCGAGAAGCAGATGGCCTCGGGTGCCAAGCGGCTGGTGTTTATCATCGGCGGACCATACGGCTTTGCACAGGAGGTGTACGACCGCGCCAACGCCAAGATGTCGCTCTCTCCCATGACCTTCAGCCACCAGATGGTACGCCTTATCTTCGTTGAGCAGCTCTACCGGGCCTTCACAATTTTGAAGGGAGAGCCTTATCACCATCAATAATATTTCATCCATTCTATCGTTAAGACATCATGAGAATATTAAAACCCATTCTTTTCCTTTGCGTGGCACTTTGTTTCGCCACTTCGTGCAAGAAAGACGTCGACCTGACTCTTTTGCAGAAGACCGTCCTCGAAAATGCCGACATCAGAGCCCTTGAAGTCGGCGATGCCTGGCAGGTGACCGTGGTGGCCGACAGCAGCACTTTCGTCGAGCTGACCTATTCCGCCTATCTGGAACCTTATCTGAAAACCAAGATGGAAGGCACGAAACTCGAACTAGGATTCGCGGGCAACGTGCGTCCTGTCATCAACTCCACCTTCCGCGCTACGGTCCATACCGACAAAATCGAAAACATTGAGGCAGAGGATGCCGCCGAATTGTCTTTTAGCGGCCATTTCTCCGCCACGAGTGACAGCCTTATCGTACATCTTGAAGACGCCTCGGTATGCATCGGTTTGGACTATTCAGGACACGAATGCAAGGTGGTGATTGAGGATGCTTCACAGTTTCTGGGGTTCCACCTCACCAGCACCAATGGCGAGGTAAAGGTGAGTGATGCCTCCACTTGCAAAGGCAACTTCGACATGAGTTTCCACCTTGTGGCCAGCCTAAGCGATGCGTCGCAACTCATCACTTTTGGAGGTGTGACACCTTATGGGATGATCAAACTACAAGATGCCAGCCTTTTGAACATGGCTCAAACCGAGGTTAGAGAGATGCATGTCGACCTGTCGAGCGCTTCCGAAGCTACCGTTAACGTGAGCGACAGCATGGAAGGCACGCTGACCGAGGCCTCCACCCTATACTACAAAGGCCATCCGCAACTCAACGTTGATTGTTCCGACGACTCGCAGCTCATCCCGTTTTGATTTTGGCTTGATATTTGCAAGAATTGCGGTTCGTATGCATCAACAAACCAAATTATTACTAATTTTGTCTAAAATTTGAAACAATGAAAAAAGTAGCCTTGACCCTTGTCGCTCTTGTATTCGCGACCCTCGCTTTCGCCCAATCCACCCTGCCCATCGACCCGAAGACGGAGAAAATCACCTTCCGCAAGGTCATCAACACGGTAGGCTCGCAGGACGAGGTGTTCAACCGCATCTACAGCAACTTCATGAACAGCTATTACAAGAGCCCTTCAACCATCCTCAACCAGAACGACGGCCGCACCCTGAAAGGCAAGCACCAGTTCCAACTCGACAACGGTGACGCGGTGAAGTCGAAGTGGCCCTGGATCACCTATTATTTCACCATCGAAGTGCGCGAAGGCCGTGTGCGCTACACCCTCACCGACTTCATGCAGAAGACCCAGAGCAACCACCCCTGCGAGGAATGGATGAACAAGGAAGATCCTCTGTATCAGCCTATCTGGGACAAATACTTGGAGCAGATGGCCGCCTTCGCCGAAGACTGGGGCAAGCAGTTTGAGGAGAGCCTCGAACCCGAAAAGGTAATCGAAGAAGAGGAATGGTAACAAAATGGCTTCTCGCGAACGCATAAAGAAAGGCTTTTCGAAACTTCTCAAGGAAGAGAAGCTGAAGCTTATTGCCAACTACTTCGAGAACCCCGGCGAGGTCATCAGCCTTTTGAAGAGCTATTGGCACTCCGACTCGAGGCAGCAGCAGCTCTTTGACGAGTTCAGCGAGAACACCATCACCAACTTCTTCATCCCCTACGGCATCTCGCCCAACGTGACCATCAACGGCAAAGACTACATCGTGCCCATGGTCATCGAGGAGAGCTCTGTTGTAGCCGCAGCCTCGGCCGCCGCCAAGTTCTGGGGCGACAGAGGCGGCTTCCATGCCGAAGTCATCGACGTGCGCAAGGTCGGACAGGTGCATTTCGGCTGGAGCGGCGACAAGGAACAACTCTTCACGCTCTTTCCCGAGATCGAAAAACGGCTGCTGGCCGACACCGAGGCCATGACCGAGAAGATGCGCAAGCGCGGCGGCGGCGTCCTCGCCATGCGGCTCATCGACTACAGCGACCAGATCCCCGACTACTACCAGATCCGTGTGGAGTTCGGCACCGGCGACGCCATGGGCGCCAACTTCATCAACTCCGTCCTGGAACAGTTTGGTCACAGCCTGCAGGATTTCTTCGCCGAGCGAAAAGACCTGTCTGAAGACCTCCGCAAAGTGGAGATCATCATGACCATCTTGTCGAACAACACGCCCGACTGCCGCGTGCGTGTGTGGGTGGAATGCCCCGTGGAGCAGCTCGACGGCATCGACGAGCACCTCTCGGGCGCCGAATACGCCAAGAAATTCAAGAAAGCCGTCGACATCGCCCATATCGACACCGACCGCGCCACCACGCACAACAAGGGCATCTACAACGGCATCGACGCGGTGGTCCTCGCCACGGGCAACGACTTCCGCGCCGTGGAGGCGGCAGGCCACACCTACGCCTCGCGCAACGGACAATACGAGAGCCTGTCGAGCGTCACGATAGAAGACGGCATCTTCCACTTCGAGCTAGAGGTGCCGATGGCCTTGGGCACCGTGGGCGGCCTGACCAGCCTGCACCCTTTGGCCCAGAAGACGCTGGAACTCTTGGGTAACCCCACCGCCCCCGAGCTAATGATGATTGCTGCTACCATGGGCTTGGCCAACAACTTCTCCGCCGTGCGCTCGCTGACCACCAAGGGCATCCAAGCCGGCCACATGAAGATGCACCTCAACAACATCCTCAACCAACTCAACGCCACCGACGAAGAGAAGAAGAAGGCGCGCGAGTACTTCAAGGACAAGACAGTGTCGTATGCCGAGGTGGAGAAATTCCTGGAATCCTTAAGGAAATGACATAAAAGAATTAATAAATCATAAAAACACTTTTACCAATGGAACAAAAACTATTTTTACTCAAACACCTTGAATTGGGAGAAGTTGAATTTCCTGAAGAATTGCAAGATTTATTGAATTCAGGATGGAGAATCGTCCAAATATCTGCGTATGGATATGCTACCAATGTTAGATGGGACCGCTGCTTTTTACTGCTTCAAAGAGAATCCGCAAAATAACAAAGGCTCTCAAGAAAACTAATTTAGGCATGTCAAGGTTGTCGTGAAAAACAACTACTATTCACACGGAAAATTTCTCCTGACGGGAGAATACCTCGTCTTAAGAGGCGCTATGGCCTTGGCGTTGCCGTTGAAATTGGGGCAAAACATGGCTGTAGAGACGCGCCATGGCACGTCTCTACAATGGGATGCCTACAAACCCGACGGCCCCTGGTTCTCGGTCACCTTGCATCCTACGACCCTCGAGATCATCCACTGCGACGACACTGCCAAGGCCGAAAGACTGGCACAAATCCTGAAAGCCGTCAAACAGCTGAACCCTATTGCCTTTGAAGACGGCTTGCATTTTGAGACCCATCTCGGCTTCCATCCCGAATGGGGCCTTGGCAGCAGCTCCACCTTGATTGCCAATTTGGCGCAATGGGCGAAGGTGAATCCCTACGAACTGCTACGGCTGACCTTTGGAGGGTCAGGGTATGACATCGCCTGTGCCACGGCGGAGAAACCTATCTTCTACCAAGTAAAAACCGAGGTCCCTGAGCCTGCGGTCCCTGAGGCCGATCGAAGGGTCGAAGGGCCGACCCCCATGGTTGAACCCATAGATTTCAACCCATCTTTCGCCGATCACCTCTTCTTCATCTACCAAGGGCAAAAGCAAAGCTCCTCCAAAGAGGTCAAGGCATTTTTGGAGAAGACGAATCCTATTGATTTACAAAAAGACATCACCGCCGTCTCATGGATTAGCCGCGCCGTCCCGCAATGCCAAAACCTGGACGACTTCGGCCTGCTCATGCAATGCCATGAGCGCATCATCAGTCGCTGCATCGGGCAAGAGCCTGTGCAGAAACATTTCCCCGACTTCGAGGGCACGTTGAAATCGCTGGGCGCCTGGGGTGGCGACTTCCTCTTGGCCGCCACGGAATGGGACGAGAGTCAAGTGAAGACCTTCTTCAAAGGGAAAGGCCTGGAGGTGGTTTTCGGATACAAAGAGATGGTTTTGTGAAGAGATTTCGTATCTTCGCAGCCTAAAACACACTGAAAAATGGAACAGACTTGGTTGAGCGAAGCCTACAAAGGCCCCGTACCCAACGGCTTTCAAGGCCGTGTGGGCTGGGCAAGTCCATCCAACATCGCCCTGGTGAAATATTGGGGCAAGCGAGGCAAACAAATCCCTCAGAATCCTTCGATTAGCTTTACCTTATCGGAGTGTCGCTCCGAGACTTTCATTGGCTTTGAGAAAGCCGACCGTTTTGGCTTCAGATTCTTCTTCGACGGCAATGAAAACCCTGCCTTCGGTGCGAAAATCGAGAAGTTTCTGACTGACTATCAAGCGTTTTTCCCGTTCATCAACCAACTAAGTCTGACGGTGGAGAGCCGCAACACCTTCCCGCATTCCTCGGGCATCGCCTCTTCGGCCTCCTCGATGAGTGCTTTTGTGATGGGGTTGCTTGATATCGAGAGGTCCCTGAGCCCGTCGAAGGGCCGACCCATGGATTTGGATTTGCAAAAAGCCTCTTATTTCTCCCGTCTGGCCTCGGGTAGCGCGTCTCGTTCCGTATTCCCCAAGATGGCACTCTGGGGCGCGACGCCATATTATGAAGGCAGTTCCGATGAATATGCCATTTCGCTTGAAAACGACCTCCACCCCATATTCAAGACCTACCGCGACGCCATCTTGATCGTCAGCGGCGAGACCAAGGCCGTCTCCAGCCGTGCGGGCCACGCCCTGATGGAGGGCAACCCCTACGCCACAGCGCGTTACGCACAAGCCAACGAGAACATCAAAGACCTGCTCGCCGCCTTAGAATCGGGCGACTTGGATACCTTTATTAAGATCACCGAGTCGGAGGCCCTGCAACTCCATGCCTTGATGATGTGCTCCGAGCCCTCGTTCATCTTGATGAAACCCAATACCTTGAACCTCATCAACAAGATTCGGGCGTTCCGCGAGGAGACGAAGACTCCGCTCTGTTTCACCTTGGATGCAGGCCCCAATGTACACCTGCTCTATCCCGACAGTGAGGCCGAGAAAGTGGAAGGTTTCATCAAAGAGGATTTGGTAAAATACTGTGACCAAGGCCGTTGGATTGCCGACCATGTGGGCGACGGACCGAAAAAGCTGCTGTGATGAGAGAGCGTTACTATAGCAAAGTCATCCTCTTTGGCGAGTATTCGATGATTTTCGATGCCACGGCGTTGATGATCCCGTTGAAGAAATTCTCGGCCCAATGGCGTTTTGCCTCCCATCTGTTGGCGCAAGGCTCCGCAGCCTCCAACGCCAGCCTGCAACGCTTCGCGGACTATCTCTCGACCGAAAATGAGCTGAAAGACATCTTTGACCTACCGCGTTTCAACCACGAACTGTACTACAACCTCTTCTTGGACTCCAACGTGCCGTCGGGCTATGGCCTAGGCAGCTCAGGGACCTTGGTGGCTGCCGTCTACGATGCCTACGCCAAGCAAAAAACCGACGACCTGTTGCAGCTGAAGGCGCTCTTCAGCAAGATGGAAAGCTACTTCCACGGCAGCAGTTCGGGCATCGACCCGCTGCAATGCTATCTGGGCCAGCCGTTCAAGATCACGCCCAAAGGTGTGGAGCTGCTTTCGGACGATTTCCTCAAAAAAGACATCCACATCTGCCTGATCGACACGAAGATCAAAAGCAACACCAAGCCTTTGGTCAACCACTTCAAGGAACAACGCAAAAACCCGGAGTTTTTGAGCCGTTTCCAATCGGAGTATGTGCCTTGTGTCACGGCTTGCATCGAAGCGATGATTCAAGGCGATACCAACCTGTTTTTCAACTCATTGAAACAACTCACCCAAGGCCAGCTTGAGTTTTTGCGCCCGATGATTACCGATAACACAATGGACTTGTTCACCGCCGACTACGACTTCCATTTCGGCGTGAAAATCTCGGGATCAGGAGGCGGCGGCTATGTATTAGGCTTCACCGATGATGTTGAAAAAGCCAATAGATTGCTTAGCCGCCCATGTCATTTCGAGGCTTTTGACGGCATAGATACACTCCCTCGTTCCTCGGTCGGTATGACATGCCATCAAAAGCCGAAGAAATCTATGGGAGGCGGTTTTGATGTTATTTGGCTCTAATTAACTTCGTTGAATCATTGATTTTTCTATTTTTGCAGCCTCAATGTCAGCCCTCAAAAACATAGAATCCTGGATTGAACGCACCCTGACCAAGGTCATCGACTTCTTCTACCCGCCTTTCCGCAAGGTGATGAGCCTAGAACTGTTCCGCTATGCGGCATGTGGCGGCCTCAACCTCGTCTTGGAGTGGGTGCTGTACTATGTGTTCTATCATTTCGTTTTTCGCGAGAGGGTTTTCGACCTTGGGTTTATCGCCTTCACGCCTCACATCGCGGCCTTCGTGTTCAAGTTCCCCATCACCTTCCTCACAGGCTTCTGGATGGCGCGCCATATCAGCTTCTCGGGCTCCACGTTGAAGGGCAGGACGCAGATCGTCAGGTATTTCCTCGTGACCGTCGTCAACATCCTGCTAAACTATTTCGGCCTGAAACTCTTCGTCGAGGTGCTGCATATCTGGCCCACCATCGCCTACATCATCATCTCCGTCATCTGCGTGACGTTCAGCTATCTGACGAACAAGTTCTATTCGTTCAAGAAAGAGAAGAAGGCATCGGATCAATAAAAATCAAACACTTCATCATACTTTGCTGGGCGAAGAATGATAAAGTCGCCGTCTTTCCAGTCAGTTTTAGCAATTTCTTTTCGAACCTTCTCGGGGACATAGTCTTGTCCGGTGCCAATATGTTTTTCTGAACCCGGCTCCACATATTTCAATTTGAGGTTATTACGAAGCGTCCAAAGCATACTTATGTCATAAGTTTTTTTGCTTTCATAAAGGCCCAAAAAGTATTTATTGTTTGGTTCAATCTCAATCGGGCCAAAATAATCGGTCAACTCGGGAGACCAATTTGTTATTTTTTGCACAGTATTCCCCACATCCTCTTCGAACCATACTTTTACCACATTATAAGTCCCTTTTGGAAGATTGCAAACCACACTACCTGGAATACCGACTATTGCTGTCGATTCATACTTCTCATGGGTCTCGCGGTTTTCAAGGGACACATAAATCCGATTACAATACATGCCGCCGTAGGATTTACAGATAAGCAGTAGAGATGTATCTGGGTTGTAAGGAGCTTTTGTTAGTTTGATCGCTTGACAGGAACTGAGCGCCATCAAAAGGCATATAAAAACAACCGTAATTGAAAGTGTTTTTTTCATGGTTTTATGTTATTTATGGGACAAAGATACAACTTTTACCCTATTTGGCTCCAATCAAACGTCTGGGCGAACAACTCCTTGTAGTGTTCTCTCAACATCCTGTTTTCGGGCTTGATGAGTTTCGGGTCGTCGGCCAAAAGGCGGATGGCGGCTTCGCGGACTTGAGGTATTAATGCGCCGTCTTTTTGAAGATCACCGATGAGCATCTCGATCTGTCCCGACTGCCTCGTGCCGCCCGTCTCTCCCGGACCGCGCAGCTCGAGGTCGACCTCGGCGATTTCGAAACCGTCGTTGGTGCTGCACATGGTCTTCATGCGGGTCTTGCCATCGGCGGTGAGCTTGTGGTCGGTGACGAGGACACAATACGACTGGTCGGCACCACGACCCACACGGCCCCTCAACTGGTGCAGCTGCGACAGCCCAAATCTATTAGCATTTTCGATAATCATCACAGTTGCGTTGGGGATATTCACACCTACTTCAATGACCGTCGTGGCCACCATGATTTGGGCGTTTTTGGTGATGAAACGCTGCATCTCGAAGTCCTTGTCCTCGGCGCTCAGCCTACCATGACAGACGCAGAGCTTGTACTGCGGCTCGGGGAAGTCGTGCAACAAGGCCTCATAGCCCTCCTGCAAGGCGATCATATCGCTGTTCTCCGACTCCTTGATACAGGGATACACCACATAGATCTGCCGCCCGAGTGCAATCTGCTGCTTCATGAACATCATGATGCGGTAGCGGTCGTCGCTGTAGACGTGATAGGTCTGCACGGGTTTGCGACCTGGTGGTAACTCATCAATTTTAGAGACGTCGAGGTCACCATATTGCGTCATGGCCAAGGTGCGCGGGATGGGTGTGGCGGTCATCACCAAGGTGTGGGGCGGAATCTCGGTCTTCTCATAGAATTTCGCCCTCTGCTCCACGCCGAAGCGGTGTTGCTCGTCGATGATGGCCAGGCCCAGGTTCTTGAACACCACCTTGCTCTCGATCAGCGCATGGGTGCCGACCACGATTTGCATGGTGCCGTCGGCCAAGCCTTCGTAAATCTTCCTCCGCTCCGCAATTTTGGTGGACCCCGTCAGCAGAGCGAAGTTAACGTCCATGTCCTTCAGCTGCTCCTGAAGCGTGGCGAAATGCTGTGTGGCCAGGATCTCCGTGGGTGCCATCAGGCAAGCTTGAAAGCCGTTGTCCAAGGCCAAAAGCATCACCATAAGGGCGACGATAGTCTTGCCGCTACCCACGTCGCCTTGCAGCAATCGGTTCATCTGGTGCCCTGAACCTAGGTCTTTCCTGATTTCCTTGATGACCCGTTTCTGGGCGTTGGTCAGCGGGAACGGCAGGTGGTCGCGGTAGAAGCTGTTGAAATAGTCGCCTACCACGCTGAAGACATGACCCTTGATGGCTTGCTCGCGGTGCATCTTATTGCGCAGCAGCTTCAGCTGGAAGAAAAAATGCTCCTCATATTTCAGTCGGCGCGTGGCCTGCTGGATCTCGATGTTATTGGCCGGCAGGTGGATCTGATAAAAGGCGTATTTGCGCGGTATCAGTTGGTTCTCCTCGAGGAGGGCCTTGGGCAACGTCTCGGGGATGTATTCGTAGACCTGTTGCAGGATAAGCTTCTGCAGCTTGGCGATGGTGCGCGTGCCGAGGCCGTGGTCTTTCATCTTCTCCGTGGTATTGTAGACGCCTTGCAGTCCCTCGCCGATGAGCGGGTCCTTGGGGTCGTATTCTTCAATCTCGGGGTGGACGAAGTTGAAGTTATGGTTGAACTCGCTGGCCTTGCCGAAAAGCACGTATTTCACGCCCGGTTTGAAACAGTTTTTGATCCATTTCAGTCCGCGGAACCACACCACCTCGATGCTGCCCGTCTCGTCGCTGAAGAGCCCCGTAGCGCGTGTGGCCCTCGGCGCCCCGATCATCTTGATGTGGGAGATGGTGCCGACGAGCTGGTAATAGACGGTGTCGTCGTTGATGTTGGCCACCTTCTGGATCTGGCTGCGGTCGATGTAACGGAACGGAAACTGGTTGAGCATGTCCTGATAGGTGGACACGCCCAACTCCTTCTTCAGGACCTCGGCCTTCTTCGGCCCGACGCCCTTCAGATAGGCGATGTTCGTTTGCAGCAGGTTCATTTCCATGGCACAAAAGTAATGTTTTTCGGTGAGGACTATTTGTTTATATGCCTATAATTGACAACTCCGTTGAAATCAGCAGCTATTTCGGAATCTCCATTATATACGATGCAAGTGCTGATAACATCTTCACCATACAAATTCCTAAAATAGTCAAGATTTTTGGTAAAATCTGGATGATAGCTTTGTGCCGACTTGATTTCAAACGCACGTAATTGCATGGCGTATTCCTGCACCAAATCGACTTCGTGTTGCGAACGATCACGATAGAAGTACAGGTTGTTTCTTTTTCCTTCATTGTATCTGCCTTTCAACCGGTCACATATCACCATATTCTCGAATAAGGCTCCCCTCAAGGGATGTCGGTTCAATTGATTTGGGTTCTCGATTCCCAACAGAAAACACGCCAATCCTACATCATAAAAATAGACCTTCGGTGTCTTCGAAAGTCGTTTGCCAATATTTCGATAGTAGGGAAAGAGCCTGAAAGCGGTGTATGAGGTTTCCAAGATACTCATCCATTCCTGAATAGTCTTGTACGAAACCCCAATCTCACCCGCAATGCTATTGGCACTGAACTCGCATCCGATTCGACCTGCACAGACTGTAACAAACCGAAGGAAAGAGGCCCTGTCCTTGATGTTAATGATTTGGCGCACATCGCGTTCAATGTAAGTGGTCAGATAACTGTCATACACCTCTTGAGGTGTTTTGCCATCACCCCATACACCAGGGAAGAATCCTGAAAACATCAATTCATCGGTGCTGACGGTGTCAATATTGCATAATTCCTCTATGGATAATGGGAGCAAGCGCTCTACGGCCACGCGCCCCGCAAGGGATTGGGTGATGTTTTGCATCAAGAGGAAATCGCTGCTGCCCGATAGGATATAACGCAATGATTTATCTTCATCCACAACGACTTGAATGGCAGAAAAAATCTCCGGTAGATACTGGGCTTCGTCAACAATCAAGCCGTTGCGATGCGACAGCAGAAAAGCTTTGATATCACTTTGAACCATTGACCTAACGGCAATATCTTCCAAATTCACATAATCATAGGTTGGAAACGCCATCTTGCATAACGTAGTTTTCCCCGATTGACGTGGACCCGTCAAAGAAATAACGCTCCAATTCCTCGAAAGCGCAATAAGTCTATCTTGTAACTTCCTGGTATACATATTTATAATTCAATATTTGTCAGATTAGAGTTTGCACTTCTAATTTGGCAAAAATACACAATCTTTTTCAATCAACAACAAAAGAAGTATGTTTTTTCGCTTATCGTGCACAAAAAGAATAGTTGACAATCATCAATTAAGACTTGGAAACACCTTGTTCATGCGGCACCGCCGCCCTACTCTGGTTGACAATCCAGACGCCCACGAAGACCAGCACCATAGCTACCCCTTTCTTCCAGGTGAAATGGTCCAAACCGATGATGATGCTGATGATGGTGGCGATGATGGGCTGCACGTAGTTATACATGCTGACCAAGGTCGGGCGTATGCGTTTCTGCCCGATGGGGATGAGAAAATAAGCAACGAAGGTGGCGAAGAACACCACAAAAGCAATCTGCCACGCCACGCGGCTCTCTATCTGTCCGAAAGGAATGTGAATCAGGTTTTTGAAGTTGAAGGGCACCGTCACCAGCATGGTAAACAGGAACATCCACTTCATGAAGGTAACCACGTTGTATTTCGAGATGAGCGGACGGAAGATGCCGAGATAAAGGGCAAAGGTCAAGCCGTTGACGACCACGAGGACGATACCCAAAGGCTTGGTTTCGGAAGCACCGCCGCCCAGTCCCACTGAGTTGAAAACCAAGATCAAGACACCTGCCAAGCTCACCAAAATGCCACCTACTTTCTTGAAGGTGATAGGCTCCTTCAAGACGATGGCGGCCACAATCATGGTCAGGATGGGCGTGCAGGTGTTGGTGATGCTTGTGTCGATGGAGGTCGTCATGGTGATGGCTTTCAGGAAGCTCCATTGGGTGAGGAACAGGCCCAGCATGGAGGCTATGAAGATCTTCCACAGGTCGCTCAGCGGCACCTTCTCCTTGGGCATGAAGAGCGACACCAACCAAAACAGCAGCGTGGCGCCCAAGGCCCTGAAGCATAGCAAGTCCATGGGTGTCACCACGTTGGCATTAGAGATGTTCTTGCAGCAAACGATGTTGAACCCAAAGATGCAGTAGGCACCGAAACAAGCGAGGTGCCCCGTGAGTGTGGTCTTATTCAATCCCATAGACTGGTTTCACAAACAAGCCGCAAAAATAATAAATCTTTCCACTTGCCGTTTACAATTCAAGAAAGCATCTGAATTTGACTATAAAACAAAGCCTTAAACCATGCCAAAAAAAGCAATAGCATTATTCGTTTCCTTATTGGTGACCTGTTGTTCGTTCGCACAAAATGCAGCTACGATAAGCTTCAACACCTCAACACTTAGGGAGGGTTTGATCATTGGTTATTCGAGAACATTCCATCAAAACCATGAAATCGAGGTCGGGTTGCGATTCCATATCAATAGGCTGGCTATGCCAGACGACCAACAGAGTATATATTATAGGCGAATGTATGCCTCAAGTTTTGCCCAGCATTTTGGGCTACAATTGGGCTACAACTGGTATTTTCTCCCCAGACTTGAGCATTTGAAACCATTTGTGTTTTACGAACTTCAGGCCGCATACTCAACCACAAGAAATCATGGTTATGGACCTACCTATAACCTCAATGACGAGAGTTATTCTATTGAAGAATATACTGAATCTTTTGGGCCTTTTCTGTGGTTACAAAACACCATAGGAGTAGGTTTCAAGGTCGATATTTGGGAATCGTTCTATCTTTTTGAGAAAATAGGATTCAATGCGACGGAAATCATTGGAAATGATAAAAAACTAATACCAGATTCTTATCAAAAGTTTCCCTGGCTAGTCAACGAATTTGGTTATATGATTATGGTTGGTGTTGGATATAGATTTTGAGATATAAGTGCCGCTTATGGAATTGAAATTCATTGATATTCATACGCACACGGAAGAATCCAGCGAAAACCTCCTTCAAATCATCAATTTGAATTTGGAATCACCTTGTACCGAGCAAGGCTTTTATAGTTATGGCATCCATCCGTGGGCTTTGGATAACGTTGATTTTCGAACAGAAAAAGCATTGCAAACCCTTGAAGAGAAACTGAAGTTGCCACAAGTCCTTGCCCTCGGCGAAGCAGGTTTGGACAAGATGCACAAGGCGAGTTTTGAACGACAAATCGAACTCTTTGAGCGGCAAATCGATCTCTCGGAAGCCTGTCAAAAGCCCATGATTCTGCACGATGTGCGCAGCCATAACGAAATCATCGCTTTGAGGAAAAGACACAAGGCACAGCAGCCTTGGATTCTTCACGGCTTCAGCGGAACGGAGCAGGATATCCAACAATTGATTGGGCAAGGGATTTATCTTTCAGTGGGCGAAAGCCTGTTGCATCCTGAAAAGAAGATTTATAAATCATTCAAATACATCGATTTAGACCACCTCTTCCTTGAAACCGACATGGCAGAAGTGGGGATTGAAACGATTTACGGCAAGGCAGCGAAGTTGCTAGGCATTGACATCGCTGTTCTGAAAACACAATTATTTGCTAATTTTGCACGATTATTCGTATGACACGCTTCGCGTCTTTGCGAGGAGGAACGACGAAGCAATCCAGGGGAATAAACCAGTTTTCTGGATTGCTTCGCTTCGCTCGCAATGACGCAAAGCGACGACAAGGAACACACTATGGAACACTGGCAAGACAGAACCCGCCTATTGATCGGCGATGAAGGCATAGAAACGCTGCGCTCCAAGCACGTGCTTGTGGTGGGCTTGGGTGGTGTGGGGGCCTATGCCGCCGAGCAGCTGGCCCGTGCGGGCATCGGCCGCATGACGCTCGTCGACGGCGACGTGGTGAACGTGACCAACCGCAACCGACAGCTGTTGGCATTGGAGAGCACCGTCGGTCGCCCGAAGGCCGAGGTGATGGCCGAGCGGCTGCGCGACATCAACCCCGAGATAGAGCTGACCGTACTCAACCAATACCTGAAGGACCAAGCCATCATCGACCTCATGGCGCAGCCCTTCGACTATGTGGTGGACGCCATCGACACGGTGGCCCCAAAGGTGTTTCTGCTCTACTACGCCAAGCAAAACAACCAACGCATCGTCAGTAGCATGGGTGCCGGCGGCAAGTTCCATCCCGAGCGGGTGGAGATCTGCGACATCTCCAAGTCGAACCACTGCCGATTGGCCTTCTATATCCGCAAGCGCCTCCACCGTCTCGGTGTCTTCGACGGCATCACAGCGGTCTATTCGCCCGAGCCTGTCGACGCCTCCGCCGTCACCACCGACGACGTGAACGAGCAAAACAAAGTCTCCAACGTGGGCACCATCTCTTACATGCCCGCCACCTTCGGCCTCTTCTGTGCCTCGGTGGTGATTAATGATTTTCTAAACAAATAGACACGAGACGTCCCGTGTCCCGTGTCCCGAAGTCCCGCGTCAAAAAAAACGCTTCAACATGATAAAACTTTTATTTATATGTCACGGCAACATCTGCCGCAGCCCCATGGCCGAGTTTGTGATGAAACACCTCGTCGAAGAGGCTGGCTTGAGCGAGCAATATGAGATCGCCTCGGCCGCCACTTCCACCGAAGAGATCGGCAACCCCGTCTATCCACCGGCGAGGCGCAAACTGGCCGAGCACGGCATCGGCTGCGAGGGCAAAAGGGCTCGTGTGATTACTAGGGAAGATTTTCACTATTATGACCATATTGTTGCCATGGACCACGAAAACCTTCAAGGTTTGAAGTGGTTATTCGGCAAGGATAAAGACCACAAAATCAGCCTTTTAATGGAATACACGCATCGTCCTGGCGACGTGGCAGATCCTTGGTACACGGGTGACTTTGAAGCCACCTGGGTGGACGTGTTGGAGGGGTGTAGGGGGTTGCTGGCATATTTGGAGGAGAAATAAAACCCGCCGCTCCATCCATTTTGGACATGCTTCTTGTATTTTTTTTGGGGTCAAATCTCAAAAAAAACCAATCCCAAGTTGAAATTTCCGGGAATTGGGACTAAGTATCCATAGCAACCATCGAAAAACAAACTTCAAAACTTCTTATTGCTATGGAAAATGAACACCCTAAAAAAGTGAACTACGAAACGTACGAACACTCCTTCAGCTATGACTTGCTGAAAGACTTCGAGGAAGGCCGTCTGCGTGATTTCGACACGGAAAAAATGCGAGGCCTGATCTATGGCTACACCTTTACCGAGGATTACAAGAAAGGCTATATCCCCGACGCGCTCAGCATGGATTATTGGAAGGAGAAAGAAAAAGACAGGTTCGCCAATGTCAGCAAGAACATCCTTCATGACGCGTTTTCGGCTCTCTCCCTTTCCGAATATCTGGGACAAGAGCAGTTGATCTTAGACGCACTGATGAGTACGGGCGACGGCACCCAAGAAAACCCGTTTTCGGTGATCTGCGTTGGGCATGAATACGAGTTGCTGAGAAGAATCAGTCCTTTCTCGAGGATGCAAGGGCAGCGCCTCCTCACCGGGCACATCGATTGCATCGACATCGAAGATTTTGGCCAGACACAAAGCGTATATTTCGATATCAGCCGGTGGTTTGAGAGGGAAAAAACAGTTGCGAATAATACATAGTTGGATTTTCCAAGCCAACTGCCACATCAAATGCTATTGAATTAGTTGATTGTAAGAAAAAAGTCGTATTTGGAGTGGCTCGCATATCTTACCTGTCGGGGCGATTTTCCCTTATTTCCCATCCATTTCATCCATATTCAACCCAAATCCTCCTATTTGGATATGCTTTTCATATCCTATTTGGATTACTATAATATTGACAATCAATTTGTTATAAGAATTAGTTTTAGTTTTGCGCCGTTATAACAAACAGTTATTCACTAAACACTAATCCTATGAAGAAATTCGTTTATGCAGCGATGCTCCTGCTTGGTTTGAGCATGATGACGACATCGTGTATGTCGACCTACGAGGTGAATCACCAGAAGAACGTGTATCACGAACAGATGTCGGGAGGCAAGCGATCCAAGGCCTTGATGGAAAAGATCCCGATCTATTTCTCGGACGTGGAGGTAGAGAAGGCGTTTACTGTCATTGACTATTGCACTTACGAGCCGCTGACCATTCCGATCTTCAGGACCGAGAAGAAGGTGCTGAACAAGAAGTTCTACAAGAAGGCGGTAAAGGAAGCCGACGACCTGCACGGCGACGCTGTCATCATCGACACCAAGAACAGCTTCAGGGTCATCAAATTCAAGTGAGCGAACTTGTCGTCTTATTGAAAACGGGAGAAGAACGGTTTCTTCTCCCGTTTTTGTTTTTCCTCGTCCATTTCATCCATTTTTCTCTCAAATTATCCAATTTGGATATATTTTTTGTATCTAATATGGATTATTATATTATTGATAATCAGTGATTTAATTTGTTTGTTTGGATTATTATCGTATTTTTGCAGCATCATCATAAAGAAATTGCATTAACCCATCATTTAAAAGTTGCGCCCGACACGAAACGATTAGGGAAAACGTATGATAATAGTAATAACAATTATTTGTATCATCGCATTTGCAGCTGTCCTTGTGTTTGTATTTAAAAACTCCATCGAAAGAGCAGACATGGGTACTTCTTCTAAAAAGGGCCAAACAGACACAAATGAAAACAACACCATAATAGGTTTTTTAAAGACAAACCTTAAAGAAAACCGCGTCATCAAGGTTGAAATGGATTATACCAATACCACATGGGAATCAAAAGAATCCTACAAAACCTTTTGTGGCGAATCTTACGATGAAAGGGTAATACTTTCACGAACAACATTCATTGACACCTTTAATAAAACCAACAGCGACATCGTTTTGTCCGACACAAACGGAAACAATTTGTATCATATCGTCCTCCAAGTCAACAACCTGGCTAGAAGGGTGGGTGTGATGCGAGGAGGACCGCCACAAATCAAAGTTCAAATCGAAGGAATAATCAAAGTCATGGATGTTGAATCTAACAATGTCGTCAGGTACATGAACTTCAATTTAATGGGAGAAGCATCCCAAACCCCAAGTAAGCGGTTGAGCAGCAGTTTTGAGGAACTGGCACATAGATTTGCAAGATCTTAACATTCAAATATTGAAACTATAATGGCTCTCATAAAATGCCAAAAATGCGGAAATGAAATAAGCGACAAGGCACGCAATTGCCCTCATTGTGGCTTGGACCTTACCATTGCAGATATTCCACAGCCCATGGCAACTAACGAGCAGGAGCCTCAACTGCAAGACAATGAGACTGCCCAAATAAAACAACGAAAGCTTTGGCTGGCTTTTCTTGCTGGACTTGGATGCATGGCAATTGTTGCGGTTTTGCTGTGGCTCATCGTCTTCAAAGACATGATCAACACCAATGCTTCAAGACGCAATACTGGTATCGAAGCAATGGGGGCATTTAAAGACTTCCCCTTCAACACCTACTATACGGGATTCATTGGATCAACTGGTTATATGACCATTGACAGTTACGGAAAAGGCTCTTACACATACGACAGCAACGGAACCAGTTTGACAAGAAACATTGAGGTCGTGTCGTACGACAAGGGTTCTAGACATCTCCTCATAAAGAGCTACAACAAAAGTGGTGAATACATTGGCGTGTTTGATGGTTATACAACTAGCGACTTCTCATATTCAGGAACATTCACAAACTATAAAGGTGGCATGGTCGAGTTTCGGCTGTACGCCAATAGCAGGTAATATGCGTATTCTTTGAATCCTATTGTCTAAAACCAATTAAATCACTGATATATAATTAAAACAAAAAAAACGATGAAATATAAATGCATAGAATGCGGGCAAGAATACAACAGTGAATTTAGTGCCTGTCCCAAATGCGGCTGTCCTACGGAATATCAAACCGTACAAGTCGAACAGGCTCCTCAGGAGACAGAACGCTCAAATGATAATGAGCACCAAGAAAAAGACGGCATCAAACTAGTTGTGCCCCAGATAGCCAACAGCAGCATCACAACAATGGAAATAAGGAGATGTCCTGCTTGCAACGCACCGCTATCGACATCGTATGAAGACACAGAAACTATTTGCTCCTATTGTGGACAAAAAATCTTTTTTGTAACCGAAGAAGATGACGATGACGAAGAATGGATTGACGAAGAGGAAGCACCCTTTGTGTTGATACCTCAAGGAACGGAAAAAGACTTCCAAACCGCAGTTATTAAAAAAATGGTCACGACCGATTACGTCCCAGTGGACATTTTTGACAATATGATTTTTGGTAGCAGTCGTCGGAGCCTCTTCCCTGTTTATGTATTCGAAGTCAATTGGTCGGCCAACTGGCAAGCCTGTTTTAGTTATCTGGACACACAACGAAAGGCAGCTTACGATTCACAAGGGAAATATATAGGAATGACAATCGAACAGGAAAGAAAAGTTCACTACGCAAACGGGACCGCGGCGGGTGATGCCACGATCGTAAGACCTGGTTCAAAGGAAAAATTCAAAAACAAGTCCACAATTTGCGCTAAATACACTGACTTATTGTCGAAAAACCCTGGAGCATTAAGTCATCAAGCCAAGGAATTGTCTGAAACCAACACCGGCTTATTAAGCGGATGGGAACAAATCAGTTTCAACTTAGACGAAGACGAAGCATGGAGCAATGGTGGTGAAAACCGTCTGGCGACATTTGTAGAATCCGGAGTGAACCGTTCAATACAAAACATGGCGAATGGCTCCGAAATTGACAATGCGGAGTACACCTATCAACCCTACAGGAACAGCGAAAGCAAGTTATTGATACCTGTTTGGGAGACCGATTTTAGTTATGAAGGCAAGTCATATACAGCCTCGGTTGACGCTTGGCAGCACATGGTTCTCATGGATGACTATCCCACAGAAGAATCGGAGCAAGTCCACAAAAATGAACTGATGAAACTATTCAAAAAATACAGGAGAAGAAGAACATGGGGAAGTATATTATTTGCGGTTTTGTATAGTGGTTTTTTCGGCTCTATAGGAGCAATAAGTGTTGATACGCTTTATTTTATACTTGTCACACTCTTGGGCATTGCAGCACTCCTGACATGGGATTTTCAGCGAAAAATGCATCGCAAAAAACTGGACATAGAAAACATCTCGTATAACAAATACTGGGTTGAGAAAAAAAAGAGACAGGAGGCCGCCAAAAAAAAGTTTGGCATCCAAGTCCCTATAGGAGCCGAACCGAAAATAATAAAAATGTCTTGTGTAGCAGATATTATCATAATGATCATAGCAGTAGTAGGCATGGTGGTCGCTACTTACGTTCTGGAATGGTGGTCACATTAAAGAATGGGCACGGAAAATAACCCAACAAAAAAACACTTTTATAATATCTTAGAACATGGCACTCATACAATGTCCCGAATGCGGGAAACAAATCAGCGACAAAGCGGCAACGTGTCCAAACTGCGGCATTGATGTACAAAAGGCTACAGTACCCCAACACCGCTACCAACCAGATACTACAATCCCCGAACCCGCAATCGAAACGCGCAGTGCTTTGCCGGCCTCGACTCAGCTGGCAAAAACCGGGAGCGAGAGGCCAGAGAAGAAAAAGATTGTAGCACCGTGGATTGTCGCGGGCGCTGCATGTTTGGCCGCAATTGTGATGGTGGGCTTACAAGGCAAAAGCTGCAATGACATGGACTTGCTGGTCAGCTTGAACGACGGTTTTCAGTTGACCAATATCTCACTTGCAAATCAGATCAATGATACATACCAAGCTTTTGCCGATCAGGCCAGCAAGGAGCCTGAAAAGGCTGGCCCTTACTATGAGAAAGCCCTGGCTGTGAAGGCTGAGGCCGACGACCTCATCAACTATGTTGAGGCCCTCAAGTGGGACTTGGTGAAGAAGGTTGAATGCGACAAGGCCAAGACCCCGAAAGAAGCTGTAGCAATGGCTCTTGAAAGAGGTCTGCTTAAAAGCACCGACACCTTGAGGCACGGGCGTGGGTGTTATGAAATCAACACCTCAAAAGTGAAGTCGAAAGGCAACATTAACAAGCCTACCACATATATGATGAGCAAAACTTTCGAGCTCTCAGAGAAGATTCGTAAGTATAGAGCCGAGATCTTCAAGGCCGTTGGCGAAGAGCATATCCACGAGCAAGGGCTGATGACCGACAGTATCTTCAGCAGCAACAGGGAAGACCTTGGAACCGACGCCGTGAAGGAATATTACGTCAAGGTTGGCACCACCATGATAAAGTACTATGGCGCCAAGATCGACTATGCCCCCGGGGCTACCAACCCGCTTAACAAGAGCTGGGGATACCACAACTTCCACCACACAGTACTGGTTGCCGATGTCGCTCTGCTCAACAAGCTGATCTCGGAAGCCCAAACTGCCGAGTTGAATGCCGTCAACCAACTGATGACGAACATCCACGTTGCCTATTCCACCTATTATGTCAGGTAGTTTGGAGGATAACATGCCCCCGGATCCCAAATCCGTATTCATTTTAGAAACAGTTTAAGAACGTTCTTGCCCAAGCGGCTCCATCACCCGCGCAAAAATCCCATTCATATAGGCCAGAGCCATGCCGTAGTTGCTGATCGGGATACAGATCTGTTGCTAATTGAATCGGGGAGAAGAACAGATTCTTCTCCCATTTTTCGTCCATTTCATCCATTTTTCTCTCGAATTA
>JAEEGL015924452.1_pt1 | contig 34419 bp, 32 predicted proteins | sample 9134231 | NCBI WGS metagenome assembly JAEEGL01 (sample SAMN16246548, study PRJNA631951) | gut metagenome | biome: gut microbiome; feature: rumen; material: fiber-attached | host: Bos | place: Iran: Karaj | collected 2018-10
CCATACCCATATTCACGATATCATCTGACTTCAGATTAAGCTCCACAGGACTGCCTGCCCCCTCGATAACTATGATATCATTCATAGCCGAAAGCTTGGCATAGGACTCCATTATCTGCGGTACAAGCTCTTTTTTGCGTTTGAAGTATTCGGCAGCAGTCATATTTCCTACGGCTTTTCCGTTTACGATGACCTGCGAGCCCACATCAGTAGTAGGCTTTAAAAGCACAGGATTCATCAGCACCGACGGTACAACGCCTGCGGCTTCTGCCTGCATAGCCTGAGCCCTGCCTATCTCGCAGCCGTCAGAAGTTATGTAGGAATTAAGTGCCATATTCTGAGATTTGAAGGGTGCGCAGGAATATCCGTCCTGACTGAAAATATGGCATAGTGCAGCCGCAAAAAAGCTCTTTCCCGAGTTGGACATAGTCCCCTGTATCATTATAGCCTTAGCCATTCAAACACCTCCCGAGTGCAGAAATAAATACTTCATTTTCTTCATGTTTTTTTACAGCCATACGGTAAAAGCTGCTGTCAAGTCCGCTGTAATCATCGCAGCAGCGCAGGAGTATCTTATCTTTCAGCATACGCTCACCGAGTTTTTTATCTGCTCTGAACAGGATAAAATTCGCATCTGAATTATAATATTTTATCCCGAGATCATGCAGTTCTTTTTGCAGATATCCTCTTTCTTTTTTTACAAGCTCAGCCGCTGCGCGAACATATACTTCCTCGTCAAGTGCAGCGATACCTGCCGCCTGCGCAGGTGCGGAAACGCTCCAGTACTGCCCCGTACAGACTATTCTGTCAGCTATGCTTTTATCACCGCAGACAGCACAGCCAAGACGCAGACCTGCCATTGCATAAAGCTTTGTGAAAGACCTGAGAATTATGGTTTTTTCGTTTATGCAGTTCAATGCAGACAGCTCCGCAGCTCTTCCCGTAAAGCCTATAAAGCTTTCATCGCAGAACAATAGTGCTCCTGCATTTTGGCATTCACAGGATATTTTTCCGAGGACGTCAGACGCGATAACTCTGCCTGTGGGATTGTTGGGAGTACACAGAAACACCATATCATTACCGCTGATATGTGAAGCAATTTCCTCAGTAACTTCAAATTCATTTTTCTCGGAAAGTATATATTCATCGACCTTGCAGCCGTTTTCCGAAAGAGCCTTTTTGTACTCGCTGAATGCTGGCGAAACTATGAGCGCGGATTCAGGTTTAAGCGCAGAAACAGTACGGTAAATAAGATCGTCCGCACCGTTTCCGCAGACTATATTATCAGCAGAAATGCCATACTTTTCCGACAGCTTTCTGCGAAGCTCAACGCAAAGCGGATCGGGATATCCGTCCGAAAAAGCAACTGCATCTAAAGCTGCCTGACGTACACTTTCAGGCATTCCCAACGGAGATAGATTTGCAGAGAAGTCATACTGTATATCCAGTGAAAGATCGTTGCCGCCATGTTTTCTGTTCAGCATAATATACCTCCCACAATAACACATCTCACTGCAAGAGCAGCCGCAAAAACAAGTACAGAGCTTGCATACATGAGCTTGTTCGCACGGCGTATATCCTCATTCTCAATGGGGCGTTTCCTGTCACCGATGAACTCCTTTTTGTGGAGCTCACCGAAGTAATATGCATCGCCTGCAAGCTGAACTCCCAGAGCACCTGCACACGCCGCTTCTGTCTGAGCGGAATTAGGACTTGCGTGTTTGCGTCCGTCGCGTATCCAGATGCGGTAAGCGTCCCTGCCGCTGAGTCCTATAAAAGGCGCGGTAAGCACCATTGCAAGAGCTGTCAGACGGGACGGGAAATAGTTGAGAGCATCGTCGAGCTTCGCAGCAAAACGACCTATATCGGCGTACTTCTCATTTGTGTAGCCTATCATGGAATCCATAGTATTTACAGATTTATAAAAAGCTCCGAGAACTGCACCTCCCAGAGACATATACATGATCGGAGCTGTAACGCCGTCGGAGGTATTCTCCGCAACAGTCTCCACAGCAGCCTTGATGATACCCTCTTTGTCGAGGACTGCTGTGTCGCGTCCCACTATCATTGAGACTGCCTTTCGTGCTCCCTCGATATCATTTTTTTCAGCTGCACGGTACACCTTCATACTCTCATCTCTAAGGCATTTCGCAGCCACAAGATAGTAGCACATTATACCCTCCGCAGCAGCTCCCAGCCACAGTGATATTGAGTACAAAACAATGAGTATCACAAGTGGGACCGATACCGATATGAGTATCACTGTCAGTGCAAGAAATACTCCGCCCTTTCGCAGATCATTGCTCATTCTTCTGCGCACAAAGGCTTCAAGGTGCGATATGAGCTTACCGATGAGCCTTATAGGGTGCGGCAGGCTGTAAGGGTCACCGAGGATACAGTCCAGCGCCGCTGCAATAACAAGCGGCAATGCCGCAATAATGTAATTCATATTTTCTCCGTTACCGTAATAATTTTTCCGTCAAATTCCGTGATATAACCGTGACCGTTGGCGATATGCCAGTCGTAGTAGCCCTTATGCGGAACTGCGAAATGCTCAAGTATCGCCATGATAGTACCGCCGTGAACTACAAATGTAAGTTGATCGTCCTTATCAGCATTTTCAACGCACTTCATAAATCCCTCAATGCATCTTTTCTTGAATTCCGCAGGAGCTTCACCGTTCGGGAAAGCAGCTTCGCCGCCGCTGTCTATCCAGCGCTGATAACGGCTGTCCATAGAAAGCTCGATGTAATTTTTATCTTCGAAGTCGCCGAAATCACACTCTCTCAGCTCGTCGCATACAGTCATGGGAACAGACGGGAATATAAGCTCAGCGGTCTGTATACAGCGTTTCATGGGACTGCAAAACAGCTTGCCGCACTGAGGATAATCTATTTTCATAAGCTCGGCAATTCCCGAAAAAGCCAGCGGCTCGTCAGTTCTTCCGATGTATCTCAGCTCGGTATTTCCTGCTGTTTTACCGTGACGAATAAAGTCTATCCTCACTTGCTGCCTCCTTTCAAAAACTCCGCTATTCCGCATATAACACGTACAACGGTATCGCTTTCGGAAGCTATGATACAGCCGCAGCGTCCCACATTTTCACGGTAAACTCGCTCCCTCTTTTCCATAGGCACTATGCCGCAGCCTATCTCGTCCATAATGATAATGCATTCGCTGTTCTCGCGGCAAAGCTGCTGTGTGAATTCAATGGGGTCATCTCCCATATCCATAAGCCTTGAAACAAGCCTGTGATAATCTCTTATACACTTAGCCGAGAAAGCTTCTTCAATGCTGCAATCCGAGCCGCTTATTATCTCATCGGCACTGATACCGAATAGTCTGCAAGCTGTTTCAGCCTTGCCCTGATAAGCTCCTCCTGTAATAAATCTCATGTTCAGATCACCTCCGTAAGCCTGAAAACTACAGCAGCTGTCAATGCTATAACAAGCTCGCACATTTGCAAAAACCAGCCTGCAAGATCACCCGTTATACCGCCGAATTCCTTATACGCAATGTGATGATAATACATAACTGTAAGCAGCACCGCAGCAGTCACTGCTGCACCTGTAGTCAGACTGACAAGCATCATAGCTGTGCATGATAAAACTGCCATAACCGAAAGTACAATTACTGTTATTTTCTTATGTGCAGGCTCTGTGAAGTTTTGCAGCGTTCCCTCTTTTTTGGCAGCCTTGAAAGTCACGGCAGTAAGTCCGCTAAGTGCCCGTGAAAGAACATATCCGAAGCTGACAACCAAAGCTCCTTCAAAAGAAAAAAGCTCAGATAAAGCAGCAGTGCAGACAATGAGGTACACACCAAGCTTTATAGCAGCAAACGCACCGATATGGGAATCCTTGAGTATGGCAAGCTTTTTCTCCTTGTCGCCCCACGAAGCCCTTGCATCACAGGTATCGCAGAAGCCGTCAAGGTGTATCCCTCCTGTAATGAGAATATTTATCAGCATAACAATTGCTCCGAACATAAAAACGCCGAAACAAAGCCTCTCGCAAAGCATCTGCCAAAGCACTGTAAGTACCCCTGTCACTGCACCGATAACAGGGAAAAAGCAGAGTGAATAACGCCTGTTTTTTTCATTCCATTCTATCTTCGGCATCGGTATACGCGAGTACATCTGGAATGCCGAAATAAACGACTTTAACAAACAAACGCCCCTTTCCGCGGTACGGGTATACCGTAAACACACTCTATTACATTATCTGCAAATCCGGCTATTTTACGGTTTATCTCCGCAAGCTGACTTATGTAGAGAAGAGTTTCTGCGGAGTACTCCACACCGTCACAGCCAACTTCATTTGTAACGATGATAAGCTCAGAAACTTTCTCCGAAAGAGCCATTACATCGGAAACTATTTTATCCGCAGGTTTCAGGATATCGCTACCCACGAACATCTCATTTGCACAGAGATTGCCCATACATTCGATAAGAACGCCGCTGTTTTCCGAAACATCAGCATTACAGATATCACGCTGACATTCAACAGTGATATAGCCCTTTCCTTCACGCATTTTTCTGTGGCGGCGGATTATCTCCTCAGCATCAGAACCAACGTGAGACATAGTTGCGATATAGTATTTTTCACCGCCGAACATATTCAGCACATTCTCTGCATAACGCGATTTTCCGCACTTTGAGCCGCCAGTAACAAGAGTTATCATTTCAGTTCAGTATACCTTTCAATACCGGAATTTTTAAATTTATGGGAATTGTAGTAAATAGACGCTGCGCCGTCAAGAAGCGGCAGGAGAAGTATTCCTCCCGTACCTTCACCAAGCCTCAGACCGCCGTTGATTATAGCTTTCAGTCCAAGTCTTTCAAGAAGTCCCATTCCCGCAGGCTCGGCAGAAACATGGCTCGCAAGCATATAATCCTTGCAGGCTGCTGAATACATAGACGCAAGAACCGCAGAAACAGCCGATATGACACCGTCTATGACCACAGTTACTCCGTAGACCGCTCCGCCGAGGAAAAGTCCCGTCATGCCTGCGATCTCGTAGCTGCCAAGTTTTGAAATAAGCTCTGTCGGATCATCTGAAAACGGCGAATTATCAGCGATCGCACGCTTTACAACCTCTATCTTATGATCAAGCATCTCGCTTGAAAGTCCCGCACCGCGCCCCGTAACGATTTCGGGAGGAAGTCCGAGGAGAACCGAAGAAAGAGCAGATGTCGGAGTCGTATTTCCAATCCCCATTTCACCCGTAACTACGAGCTTTACTCCTTGTTCAGCGAGTTCTGCGATAATATCCATACCGACCTTTACGGCTCTTACAGCGTTTTCACGGCTCATTGCAGGACCGATAGCAATATTATCCGAACCGTAAGCAACTTTTCTGTTGAACAAAGGCTCACACTGCAAATCATCGGCAATTCCGATATCAACTGCTATAACCTTTGCGTTGTAGATCTGTGCAAGGGCATTGATATTAGATTTTCCGCAAGCTATAGCCTCGGCACATATCTTAGTAACTGACTGATCTGTCTGTGTGACGCCCTCTGAAACTACTCCGTTATCTGCACACATTACAACAACTGCTCGTGAAGAAATATCCGGAGATGCCGTTTGCTGAACCGCAGCAATTTTGTTCCAATGATCTTCGAGAGCACCAAAACTCCGCAAAGGTTTAGCCACGCTGTCCCAGTGCTCCTGAGCAAAAAGTGCATATTTTTTTTCAGTCGGAAGTATTTTATTGATCCTGTCCATTTTTTTCTCCGTATTCTGCGCAGGCAGCAACAAAACGCTCCGCCATCTTCACATCAGTATAAAAATATAAGTGTGGAAAGCCTGCATACAACGATTTATCGGCATGAATGCACTCCCAGTTCCTGCCGTCATTTTTCCTTGCTATAAAGTCCGAACCACAATCTGTACTGTCCCAGTAGTGAAATTCATGTGCAGCAATTTTGTCCGATTCGCCACATATAAGGCAATCTTTTTTTGCTTCAAGAGTTACGTATCCAAAACGCTGAAGCTTTGAAGTTGAGAAAACATTTCCTTTTATCGCTCCAACCATTTCGTAACTTCTATCATCTGACAATATTATTTTTTCGTGCAGATACATAAACCCTCCGCACTCAGCAATAGTAGGAATACCGCTTTTGACAGCACATTTTACAGCTTTCAGCATATGTTTGTTTTTCGACAGTTTTTCTGCGTAAAGCTCAGGATATCCACCGCTTAACAGAAGTCCGCAGCAGTCATCAGGAAGCTTTTCATCTCTCAGCGGCGAGAAGTACTTTATTTTGCAGCCGAGCTTTTCCAGCAGAGCAATATTGTCCGAATAAATAAAACAAAATGCTTCATCTTTCGCTACCGCAATATTCGGTTGTTTTTTGTACGCTGAAATGTGCAATTTGGGTTCATAATGCTGTGGATAAGGCACATCTGACACTTCAATAATCTCATCAAGCAGGATTCTACTCTCCGCAAGCAAGCGGAGCTCCGACAGCTTTTCCCTGATATCATTAACCTCATCAGCAGTCACAAGCCCGAGCCTACGGCTCTCAAATGTGAAGCTGTTTGTCGGCATATGGCCAAAAAATCTTGTGCCAAGTTCACTGCAAAGCTCTTTCATACGCGGCACAAGTCTTTCAGGCATTCTGTTGAAAATAAAACCTTTTATCATGTTGGGCTGCTTATAGCTGAGAAAGCCTTTCATTATCGCACCAATTGATTCACTTGCACCCTTGCAGTCGATCACAACCGCAACAGGTGTACCTGTGATAGTCGAAACTGAGTGTGCAGAACCTTTTCCGTCCACGCCGTCATAGTACCCCATGACTCCCTCAGCAACCGATATATCCGCATTTTTACTGTTTTCATACATCAGATATTTCAACGTTTCATCATCGCAAAAAAAGCTGTCAAGGTTATGTGAGGGAACTCCGATCACCTTCTGGTGAAACATAGGGTCAATGTAGTCCGGGCCGCATTTAAACGACGAAACGTTCATACTGCGATGCTTCAACGCCGCAAGAATTGCACAGGTAACTGTAGTTTTTCCGCAGCCGCTGTGAGTGCCTGCAATCATTATTCTTTTCATTTGAATTTCCTTTTTATAATAAATATTGGATTTTCAGCCGACATCATAGTATGTCCGCCGATTTTTCGGGTTCTTGTAACAGCTATCTGGGTAATTTCAGGCTCAATATCAAACTTATCAAAAATCTCGGTACACTCTGACAAGGTTTCAAGCGAGACAGCAGTTATAGTCAGTCTTATATTGCGATTTTTTTCAAGAGCTGTTTGTATTATGCTCTCCAATTTTCCGCCCGAACCGCCGATAAAAACGCAGTCGGGCGCAGGAAGCTGCTTAACTTTTTCGGCTGCGTCACCTTCATACACTTCAATATTGTCACAGCCGAATTTACGGCTGTTTTCAGCTGTCAGTCCTATAGCCTCCGGATTTTTGTCAACTGCGCAAACCTTTCCGTTTTCACAGCAAACAGCCATTTCCACAGACACCGAACCCGTTCCGCAGCCAATGTCCCAGCAAACATCTTTTTTGCCTATTTCAAGCCCTGCGACAACATTTTCACGTATCTCCTTCTTTGTCATTGGCACCTTACCTCTGACAAATGCCTCATCACTGATGCCTCGTGGTACAAACCTCTCAAAATCAGGATTTTCAGCCAGCATCACACTCAACCCGCCTGCACTGTACTCCGTTAGTTCACGAGCCTTTCCGACGGTTATCCTCTCGTCGGCATAACCGAGATCTTCACCGATAATTACCGAAATACCGCCTTTCCCGTAATCGAAGAGCTTTCTGCAGATATCAGCCGCCGTCACATCGCCGCCAAGAAGAAAAAAAGTTTTCTCATGTGCACAGACACTTCTGACTACGTTTCCACTCTTGCCGTGAAGGCTCACAAAATTGCAGTCTGACCAGTCCTTTTTCAGCTTCGACATAAAATAAACAGGTGAAGATATACCGCAAATAAACTCGGTCTCCGTATCAGGCAAAAGCTCAGCAAGTTTCTTTGCTCCGCTGAAAAATCCGCAGTCTCCCGACATGAGAACTGCTGCGCACTGACAACCGCTTTCCTTGATATACCGCACTATTTCTTCACTTCTGTACTCCTCGAATACAGGCTTCTCCATATCTTTGAACGGTTCGATCATTCGTCTTGCACCGATAAGTACATCTGCATTTTTTACAGCTTCCATCGCTTCTGCGGTCATATTTTCCTTGCTGCCCATTCCGATTCCGATTATATATACCTCCACCTGCTCACCTCATTCTGATATTATTCTCTTAATTTTACCCAGTGTATAGCCTTTTTCGTTTGGTCTTTCAAGGACGATCACCTCTGCTTCGCACAGCTTTGCTGCCTCAATTTTTTCAGGGAAACCGCCTGCCGCACCGCTCTCCTTGGTCACAAGTATCTCAGCTCCGCTGAGTTTCAGATGCTCCGTATTCCGCTCAACGCTGAACGGACCTTTTTCCGCTAAAACTCGCTCTTTTGCGATACCGAGCGTTTCGCACTGTCTGATTATATCCTCATTGGGCAACACCCTTACCCACAGCCTCTCAGTATAATTATTCATGGCTGTAAGCTTAGGTATCTCCTTGCTTCCGAGGGTGCTCAGAACTGTTTTATCCGTACTGTTCAGCAATTCCAGAAGCTGTTCCATATCTTTGACTTTTCTGCATTCCGCAGTTTCCGAGCTGCTGCGCAAAAGCCTGTAATACGGTATTTTTGCAGCTTCACAGGCTTTTTTTATATTTGCGGTCACCTCCGTAGCGTAGGGGTGAGTTGCATCGACTACGCGCTTGCATTGAAGCTCCGAAATAAGCCTTTCCATGCCGCTACTGTCAAGTCTGCCTGTGATTATACGCAGATATTCGCTGTCAGGAAGCAGCTCCGCACCGTACTCCGTAGCTACACAAACAGCAGAAAGGATATGCTTTTCACAGCAGAATTCCGCAAGCTCTCTGCCCTCTGTGGTGCCGCCGAAAATAAGCAGCTCACACATTGCGGTATCCCCTCGGAGTTACCATTTTTCCGCCTATCACCTTGGTTTCGGAATTGCCTATAAATACGGTAGTGAACATATCCACCTGCGTATCACGAAGCTCGCCGAGAGTCAGCACACTGCTCTCCTGACCGTCCCTGCCGATATTTCTCACGTAGCCGCATACCGTATCCGACGGGCGGTATTCAAGGATAATATCACAGGCATTTCTGAGGTAGTCCGCACGTTTTTTTGATGAGGGATTGTAGATCGCCATGACGAAATCTCCCTCAGCCGCGCATCTCAGCCGTTTAACTATTTTCTCCATGGGAGTAAGCAGGTCGGAAAGGCTGATTATCGCCATATCGTGGGTCATAGGCGAACCGAGTACAGCTCCGCCGCTGAGTGCAGCCGTAACTCCCGGGACTACTTCAACTTCCACATCGGGATAGCTCTCGGAAAGCTCTATGGCAAGTCCTGCCATGCCGTAAAGCTGACTGTCTCCGCTGCAAACAAGCGAGACTGTTTCCCCGTTTGAAGCCTTTTCCAGTGCGAGCTCTACTCTGTCCTTTTCCTGACGCATACCTGTGGAAAGACATTCCTTTTCGCGATAAAACTGCTTTATCTGCTCAATATACACAGTATATCCGACTATTATCGAGCTGTTCAGTATCGCCTGCTCGGCTTCAAGAGTAAGACCGTTCCTGCTTCCGCAGCCAATTCCAACTACATAGAGCTTCATAATATTTTCCTCTCAAAATCAAGATATACTGCCTTTTCCGCAGCTGCTACAGTAACTCCGTCTCCTGCGGTCTTATGTATCACAAGCTTTCCGCCGCTGCAAAGCACTGCGCTCCTCTCACAAACATTATCTGCACCTGTAGTTTCAAGTACGAAATCCGAGCTGTCAAATTTTCCGCTGACGCTCATAAGCTCCTCGGCAGAATAGGTCTTTACGGGCAGTGCGTACTTCTCCGCAAAGGCACAGAGTCCTTCCTCATTCTTTTTTATATTGATCGTAGCTATTTCCGATATCATTCTGATATCAAAACGATACTGCGCAAGAGTATCAAGAACTGCTTTTTCTATAGCCTCTTCGGAAGTGCCTTTTTTACAGCCGATTCCAAGTACGATATTTTTAGGCAGAAGCCTTAAAGTTACATCAAAAGGCTTGGCACTTATATCATTTCCGACGTAAATCCCCGTGCGGCATATACCGAAAGCCGTGAGCTCATCGGGCAGGCTGCTGTGAGGATAATCCGAGGAAAAGCCTATTTTCTCATCGTCGATAACTGCTGCAGCTATTTCCTTTGCGGCTTTAAGATCGGTTATTATTAGGTCATTCGCAACTGCAAAGCTGTCGGGAGAAAACTTTCCGCCCACGTCTGTAGCCGTAGTTATAACAGCTGTTCCGCCTACAGACTCGGCAATTATCTCCGCAAGGCAGTTTGCTCCTCCGATATGTCCCGAAAGTACGGGGATAGCAAATTTTCCGTGATCGTCCATGACTATGACCGCAGGATCGTCAGCTTTTGTGCCGAGATAAGGTGCTACAGCCCTTACTGCTATACCGCAGGCACATATAAAAATAAAAGCGTCGGAACGCTCGAAAAGTCTGCCTACCATGCTTCCTAAATTCCAGAATACAGCCGAATCCTCATCAGCGTGCTTGTGAAAGCAATACCTGCTGACGAAGTGCTCACCTCTCAGCTTTTCGGCAACGCGCTGTGAGAGCTGTCTGCCGTTTTCGGTAACAGAAAATATTGATATATTCATGTCTTATCAGCCTTTCTGAATTCAGTTTCAAACTCCTTATCGTAGAGCTTTGAGAGCTGATGATAGTCTCCGAGGAAATCTCCTACGGTTATGAGTGCTGTCTTTGTGATGCCGTTTTTCTTTGCGGACTCAGCCAGTTCACCCACTGTACAGCGTATCACCTTTTCATCGTCCCATGTAGCCTTGTAAACTATCGCCGCAGGAGTGTCGCTGCTGTAGCCGCCTGCAATAAGCCGCGATGAAAGCTCCTCAAGCATACCTGTACTGAGAAATATGACCATTGAAGCTCTGTGCGCTGCAAGGCTTTCGATGCTCTCCTTTTCGGGTACGGGAGTCCTGCCTGCCATACGTGTAAGTATAACTGTCTGTGATACATCGGGAAGTGTGTACTCGGCTCTGAGAGCCGCAGCAGCTCCACAGAATGAGCTTACTCCGGGAGTAACATTATAGGCTATGCCAAGCTCGTCAAGCCTGTCCATCTGCTCACGTATAGCTCCGTAAACTGAAGGATCCCCTGTGTGCAGGCGAACTGTATTCTTCCCCTCGGACTCAGCCTTTTTCATGACCTCTATTATCTCATCAAGGTGCATGAGAGCACTGTTGTATATCTCGCAGTCCTTTCGGGCATAGCTGAGGAGCTGAGGATTTACCAGAGAGCCTGCATATATTATCACATCTGCATTGCTGAGAAGTCTTTGTCCGCGCAGTGTTATAAGGTCAGGTGCACCGCAGCCTGCTCCAACAAAATCAACCATTTTCTTCCTCCGTTATTGCCTTTATAAGTTCATCTGCAAAGGCGGTTTTTACGTTTATTACACGTTTATACGAAAAAGCCAGTGCAGCTATTTTTATCTCGTCCTTTACACGTCCGCGGAGATAATAATCCATGCGCTGACTGAGTATATCAAGTGTTTTTTCAAGATAGCCTGCATCTGCAAGTATATCCATTGCAGCATCAGCCGTTGCACAGTCGGGCAGCTTTTTCAGAGTTTCAGTATCAGCTCCTGCAAGGAGTCCGCAGGTAACAAGGACTTCCATTCTTCCGTCTGCCCATGAGGAATGGGTATTCATTATGCCTGCACCAAGCTTTACCAGCTTACCGATATGTCCCACTATGAGTATCGAACTGAAACCAAGCTCGATGCCGATATCAATTGCATCACCGATAAAGTTGCTGCAAGTAACGCTTCTTTCCAGTGAAAAGGGCATTTCGTCCTGCACGAAGCTTTCACTGTAATTTCCGATAGTCAGCAGCATATTCTTCTGTCCCTCGGCACGGCGCATATTCGCTTCCGTGCGGATAGTTTCTATAAGTGCGGTATTGCTCATGGGCTCGACTATACCGCTTGTGCCGATTATGGAGATACCGCCTTCTATACCCATGCGTGGGTTATATGTCTTTGCTGCAAGCTCACCCCCCTCGGGTACTGATACTGTTACCTCAAATCCGCCTGAGTAGCCGTACTTTTCGGCTATTTTCATAACTGCCGATGTTATCATTTTACGGGGCACGGAATTTATGGCAGCTTCGCCTACAGGCTGATCAAGTCCTGCCTTTGTGACTCTGCCTATGCCGACTCCGCCTTTTATTTTCACGCCTTTTGTCGCAAGAGCAACAGCCGCAAATACCTTTACTCCGTTAGTCACATCGGGATCGTCGCCGCTGTCCTTTTCAACTGCACACGATGCCATTTTTTCGGTTATAACAGGCTCGATAATGTCGGGACGGATAACTATGCCCTTGGGCGTAAGTATCTCCGCAGCAGTCAGCACTCTGCCCGTAAGGAGCATTTCCGCTGCCGCCTTAGCTGCCGCAGCTGCGCATGAGCCGGTAGTATATCCGCATCTCATTTTCTGTGAGCCCTTGTAAATATACTCCTCAAGCTTCATCGCAGTTCTCCTTATCATGTACTATAAATACTGTAAAATAGCCAAGCTCGTCATTTACTTCGTCAAGACTGTGATATATTTTTTCATTGGGAAGTCCGCAGTTTTCGACTGCTGACGTATACTTTGCAAGACCTTTCCTGTGCAGCAAGTCTGCAAGCTCCGCCGAATGTCTGCCTGTTTTCATTATTACCTTTGTGCCGCGGATATCAAGGAGCTTCTCAAAGTCCTCGCAGCCGTATGGGATAATATGCAGCGGCTCATTCCCGAGACAAAGAGGCAGTTTAAGTTCTGCTGCTGCCCCACAGAAGCTGGTGACTCCTGCGCATATCTCAACATCAAAGCCTTTTTCTGCAACTCGCTCCGCAATATAACTGAATGTGGAATACACGGAAATATCCCCGAGAACAGGTACTGCAACATCGTTTTCATTCAGTTCATTGCACAAAAGCTCCGCTATCCTGCCGTGGTTTTCACTGAGTATCTGCTTATCCCTTGTCATAGGGAAATCAAGATATATTATCACCTTGTCTTTAATGTCAGCTGCCTGCTCTGCAATTGAAAGTGCAAGGGTATTTTCGCCCTTTGTGCGGGGTACTGCCCAGACTTTGCAGCTTTCAAGCAGCTTCACTGCTTTGACAGTCATGAGCTGAGGGTCGCCTGCTCCCACGCTGACTCCGTAAAGCTTTCCCATATCAGCACTTCATCAGCCTTGCAGAAAAGTCAATGAGCTGTTCCATATCAAGCTGCTCGATACGTGCAGTTTCGGGAAGTCCCATATCTTTCAGCGAAGTATACACCTTTTCCTTTGGTATTCCCATTATGGACGCAAGTGAATTGGCAAGGGTCTTTCTGCGCTGCTCAAAGCCTGCCTTTACTACCTTGAAGAAAAATCTCTCGCTTTCTTCGTCAAGGCGGTGCTCAGTATTAAGGTCTATCCTTATTACAGCCGAGTCAACATTTGGCGCAGGCATGAAGCTTCCGCGGGATACGTCAAAAAGCTTCTTAACTTCGCCGTAGTAGTTTACGCCAACTGTTATAGCTCCTGCGTCACGGCTGCCTACCTTTGCGCAAAGACGCTGTGCGGCTTCCTTCTGTACCATTACTGTTATTGACTCGATAGGAAGTCGGTTTTCAAGGAGCATCATAATTATAGGCGATGTGATGTAGTACGGAAGATTTGCACACACTGCCACTTTAAGTCCGTCGAACTCCTCTTTTATGAGCTTGTGCAGGTCGCACTTCATTACGTCCTCATTTATGATCTTCACATTGTCAAATTCTTCAAGGGTCTCAGCCAATATGGGCAGCAGACGAGTGTCTATCTCAACTGCCGTCACCTTGTCTGCTCTCTTTGCAAGCTCAGCTGTGAGGACTCCTATACCCGTTCCTATCTCAAGAACTCCGAAGCCCTCGCAGGCGTTGCCGTTTTCTGCTATTTTAGGGCAGATATCGGGATTTATGATAAAGTTCTGTCCCAGTCCCTTTGAGAAGCTGAACCCGTGACGGAAAAGTATCTCCTTGACTGTGCCGATGTTAGTTAAATTCATTCGATATGCTCCTTAAACCTTGTGCCTTTCCTTTTCGGAAAACTCCTTTTGCTTTGCATCATTGAGCTTTTCCATGGTGTTTACCAGATAGTCGGCAGAACGGTATGCTCTCTGAAAATCCATGTCCTTAAAATGGACCTTCAGGTCTACAAATTCTCCGTCTATTGTAATATCAAGCTCACCTATCTGTCTGCCGACATATTTCTGTCCGACATACTTTATGTACTCGTCTATCTCGCGTCTGTCCATTTCTCCGCCGATAACATTGATCTTCATAACTAAGCCTCCGTTTCGATTTTAAATTATAATTCAATACGCGTAACGCCGAATTCGGCGTTCATTGTTTTTGCTTTTTTGCGGACGACCATTGGTCGTTCATACAGTTTAACGACTCAGAACTTCTATGACTGCTTCGGCACACTTCATGCCGTCAACTGCTGCCGAAACTATGCCGCCTGCATAGCCTGCTCCCTCGCCGCACGGAAAGAGTCCTTTCAGCGATAGGGATTGCAGGTCGTCGCCTCTGTTTATCCTTACAGGGGAGCTGCTCCTGCTCTCTATACCTGTCAGGAGAGTGTCATTATCATCAAAGCCTTTTATCTTTTTACCCATTTCCTTTATGCCAAGTCTCAGGGACTCACACACGTAGTCGGGAAGATATTCCTCGGGAGCTGCAAATCTTATATCAGGGCGATATGATGGCTTGATCCTGCCGAGCTTTTCACTGACACGCCCTTCCATGAAATCACCGAGGACTGCCGCAGGTGCATGGTAATTACTGCCCCCTGCAATGAAAGCTTTTTCTTCAAGCTCACGCTGGAAATACATTCCTGCCAATGGGTGGTCACTGCCGTAGTCGTCGGTATTTATATTCACAAGCAACGCGCTGTTGGAGTTCTCTGCATCACGGGAGAAGCAGCTCATGCCGTTGACCGCAAGTCTGCCTTCCTCCGATGAAGCTGCCACAACGTGTCCTCCGGGGCACATACAGAAGGTATACAATGTGCGTCCGTTGGGGAGATGTACCGCAAGCTTGTAATCTGCGGCTTTAAGTGCAGGGTGTCCTGCAAAATCGCCGTACATTGCTCTGTCAATGGCCTTTCTCAGATGCTCCGCACGTACTCCCACAGAGAAATTCTTCTGTGAAAGCTCTATTTTTTCATTGTAGAGCAGCTCAAATACGTCCCTTGCACTGTGACCTGTGGCAAGTATCAGGCTCTGTGTTTCAAGCCTGTGCTCCTGACCGTTCTGTGTATATCTCACTGCGGAAAGGCTGCCGTTTTCAGCTTCAAATCCGCAGAATTTTGCGTTAAATCTGACTTCTCCCCCAAGAGATATAACACGTTCTCTCAAAGTCTTTACAGCTCCGCGGAGCTTGTCCGTACCGATATGGGGCTTCGCAAGGTAAAGTATCTCATCGGGCGCACCGAATTCCACAAGCTTTTCCAGTATCCAGCCGATACGTCTGTCTTTTATGCCTGTTGTGAGCTTGCCGTCGGAAAAAGTACCTGCTCCGCCCTCGCCGAACTGCACATTACATTCGGGGTCAAGCTTTCCTCCGCTCTGGAATTCCTCAACTGCCTTACAGCGGCTGTCCACATCGCCGCCCCTTTCGAGGACTATTGGCTTTGCTCCTGCCATTGCAAGAACCAAAGATGCGAACATTCCCGCTGGTCCGAAGCCAACAACTACAGGACTGTACGGCAGGCTTATCAGCTTTGGCACTCTGTAGTCCGTCTTTTCGATTTTTGAAGCGTTTTTCAGAATTTTCAGCAGCTTTTCCTCGCCCTTTGCTTCAATATCAAGGGAAATAAGGAAATGTACATCGGACTTTTTTCGTGCGTCTACCGACTTTTTCGCAAGCTTTACACTGATTACTCTGTCACGGCTTATATGCAGCTTTTTCTCGCATATCCCTGCAAGGTCGCTGAAATCGGTATCAAGCGAAACTCTTATGCCGCCTGCTCTTATCATAGTGACGCACCTCTCAGTGACTCCGCACAGTTTCGTCCTGCAAATATTCCCGATGACCATGCCCATTGCAGATTATAGCCGCCGCAGTCGCCGTCGATATCAAGTATCTCGCCGCATAGGAAGATACCCTTTTCGCTTCTCAGCTGCAATCTGTCATCAACGCACTCGCCGCTGATGCCGCCTGATGTTACCTGTGCGTCCTTCCACGGAGCACTTCCGAGAATGTCAAAATCCATGTTCTTTATGAGCTGAGCTATCTTTCTGAGGTCATTATCCGTCAGTGAAGCTATCTTGTCCGTAAGGGGCTTGCCCAAAGCTCTTTTTGTTATGTATGCCGCAAGATTACGCTGAAAAAGTCCTGTGAGCAGCTCGTCCGTGGTGTGCTTTCCGCGCTGATAGTGTATGATACGGAGATAGCCCATGAGCTGTTCATTTTCCATGTCTGCCGCAAGGTCCAGTCTGAGTGTGAGCTTGCCGTCGAACCTTGAAATAAGATGAGCCATATTAAATACGCAGATGCCCGAAAGTGAGCTCTCAGTAAACTGTATCTCGCCTGTTTCGTCCTTTAGAAAGCGTCCGCCCGAATAGGCTGTAACTCTGCCCTTTGCGCGGACTCCTTTGAGTCCTTTCAGAAGCTCGGGACGCACTCTCAGAGGTGCAACGGCAGGGCATATCTTTGTGGTGTGGCAGCCCTTACTGCGGAGAAGTCTTATAACGCTGCCGTCTGTTCCGAACTGTGGTGCAGCATATCCTCCTGCTGCAACTATTATGCGTCTGCACGGATACTTCTCGCCTGAAGCTGTGGATATCCTGAAGCAGTTGTCGGCGCTCTCTATGAAATTGGCTTCAAAACCACATCTTTCAATGATCCCAAGTTCATCTGCTCTCATTCTCAGCGCATTGAGCACAGTTGCCGCATTATTGCTGCGAGGGTATATCCTGCCCTTTGAATCGGCTGTACACAGCACACCGAGACTGCCGAAGAATTCCTTTGCCGAGGGAGTTGACTGCATTATCCTCTTTGCATTTCTTACGCTGCCGTGGAAATGTCCGTCGCTGAGATCGGTATTGCTCAGGTTGCAGCGTCCGTTGCCTGTTGCAAGCAGCTTCTTGCCTACTCTGTCAAGCTTTTCAAGTACGACTACCTTTGCATTAGGCATTACTGTCTTTGCTTCTATTGCTGCTGCAAGTCCCGAAGCACCGCCTCCGATTATAGCTATATCCGTGATTTTTTCCTTGCTCATACTTTTCACCTCTTTGGTTCAACGTCTAATATGACTACTTCGGGACGATTGTAAAATCTCACAGGTACGGGATATACTCCTATCCCCGATGTTATGAACATTTTCCCCCCGTTATAATCAAAAAAGCCTTTATCGTATATTTCAAGCTCCTTATCCGAGAGCTTTGGAAGCCATGTTTTTGTTTCTGTATGGTAAAGCGGTCCTAAAAACGGCAGCTGCACCATGTCGCCGTGAGTATCCGCGCATATGGTAAGATCTGCTCCGAAGGCTGCAAATTTCTCGTAGTTCGGGATATGTGCAAGCAGAAGATTAAAACAGTCGGCGTCATTTGAAAACTCATTTCTCAGGTCAAATGTGGGACTGTAGTAAACATTGTCTATGCCCATAAGATGTACGCTGTTGCCGTTTACGTCGATGTATTCACTTTCATACTCCAATACATCAGCACCGACAGCTTCAAGCTCGCTGATGTATTCCCTGTCGGTGTCATGCTCGCCTGTGACTGCATAGACATAATATCCCGCAGATGTGAATTTCTCCGCAAGCTCCACAGGTATTTTCATAAGCTCGCTGTCGCTTTCACTTGTGTACATATCCCCGAGGAAGAACACAGCATCGGGCTTTTCTTTATCTACGGCTTCAAATATTGTCTTATTCTTTATGCCGTGCTTAGTGGCGTGAAGGTCGCCTATTACAGCGAAACGCATTTTACTGCTGACCTTTGAGGACTCCATACTGACGTTATTTACGGCAAGTGTATAATTATTGAACCACCATATAATAAACAGTATCACTATCCACAGCCACTTATTTGACTTTTTCTTTTTAGTATCTTTCTTTGGGGCTTCGCTCTGTTTTGTCTCTTTTTTTCCGCTCATTAAACCTTATCCTTTATGTGTATATCTAACTGGTCAAACGGTATCTCTATGCCGTTTTCTTCAAATGCAGCCTTAACTGCTTCTGTCATACTGTAGCTTTCTTCAAGGAAGTTACTGTTATTCACCCACACCAGTACTGCTACAGATACCGAGCTGTTGTTATGTGAGCTCATTCTCACTATGGGGGCAGGCTCTTTCAGTATGAGCTTTTCATTTGCGATAACATCAAGTATCACCTGACGAGCCTTTTCAAAGTCCGAACTGTAGCTTATATCAAAGCTCAGGTCTATACGTCTTGTCGGAGTTTCGGTGTAATTCACTATCTTTGCATCGGTCACCTTGCCGTTTGGTATGAACACGGTCTTACCGTCAAAGGTGAGCATTTTCGTATAGAATATACCTATGTCGCGGACTGTTCCAACAGAACTGTCGATCTCTATTATATCTCCCGCTGTAAAAGGCTTTGTGAACAGGATTATAAATCCGCCGCACAGATTGGAAAGACAGCTTTGCAGCGCAAGGCTGATAGCAAGTCCTGCTGCACCGAGAATAGTTATTATCGAGGACATTGGCACTTTGAGTACAGACAGTGCCATGATGATAACTGCGATATAGAGTATTATTTTTATCAGCGACACAAGGAAGCTTTTTGCCGCTCCGTTTACATTTGACTTTGATACAGCCTTGCCCACTATCTTTGCTATGAGCTTTGAAATAAGTATGCCCAGTACAAGTATAAGCAATGCAACTATTATCAAAGGCAGTGCATTTTTCAGATAGGCTGCCGCATCAGCGAAAAATCCCGATGTCTTTTCCACAGATTCCTGTATCGTTCCGATAACCTCATTTGTTGCAGCTTCGGTAACCGTTTCTCCGATAGTTGTCTGCTCTGTCATTTTATCATCTCCAAAAAGAGCAGAGCTCTGTATTGCAGAGCTGCTTTAATATTATTAATGTATACTTATAATTATTATAACAGATTTTGCTAAAAACGTCAATATAAATGGCATTGTCAAAATGCTCAAATCCATAGTATATTTAAGTAAAAATATAAAATTATTTCTCAGAGCTTGCAATGAGCAGAAATATGTGATAAAATAATATACATAATGTGTCCCAATAGCTCAGTAGGATAGAGCGACTGCCTCCTAAGCAGTAGGCCGGAGGTTCGACTCCTCTTTGGGACGCTGAAAAGCTCCCCGCTAAAAACGGGGAGCTGTTTTTTTTAATTCACGAAAAATGACTTGACATTTTTCACGCATGGGTATATAATGTAAAACGCTGAAAACATTATGATGCAGCAATGCTGAGATGGAGAGAATTATGGAAGATGTTGAAATTTTTCTGAGCAGACTGGCTACTGAGGAAAAGCTCTATGCCGAGGCTGCAAAAAAGCTTGATGATCCCGATATAAACGACAAGTTCACACTGGCAGGAGCTATTGCAAAAAAAGGCTCACCTGCTTCATATAAGGTATATGTGTCAAACGAGGAAACAGAAAATGCAGTTGTTGACGAGATAAAGGCTGTATTCGCAGAGGCTGCCGAGGAAAATCCCGAAATAAAAGTGGAATTCATAGCCGATGAGTTTCTCAATCTCATTGACGATAAGGCAAGGATAACCGCCGACAGCAAACCGCGTACTCTTGTTCACAGGGACGGTGATCTGCACCCGACTGTACATATATGGATGATAAAGCGCCGTGACGGAGGCATCTTCGCACTTCTGCAAAAGCGTGCCCACGAAAAGGATATCCACCCCGACTGCTATGACGTTTCGGCAGCAGGTCATGTTACACAGGGGGAGGAATTCCGTCATACTGCTCTGAAAGAAGTCCATGAAGAGCTTGGTCTAGATATCAACCGCAGCCAGCTTGAATTCATAGGACTGAAAAAGTCTGAATACTCAAACGGCAGCATTCACGACAACGAGCTTGTGGCTGTATATATATGCCGCGAGCCTATCGAAATAGAAGAGCTCACATTGCAGTCATCGGAGGTCTCAGAGGTAGGCTGGGCTGAAATAGACGAGCTTCTCTCGGTAATGAAATACGAGGATATACCGAACTGTATCTCACTCAAAGAGCTGGATATGATAAAAAAAGCGGTATTCTGATTAATCTCAGTTATCAAATGATATGAGGGATGCCTTCTCTTGCAAAGCGTCCCTGAATTTAATGCTGCGGACTGCCAAAGGCAGCCCCTACACATCGTATCTTGTTGTTTATATCGTGAGGTGCGGACGACCAATGGTCATCCCTACAATTCCTAATTCCGCATTCTGAATTTCGAATATCGAATTGATACTAATCACTATGCACTAAAAAATAAGGCTTCCAAATAATTTGGAAGCCTTTCTTTGTATTATTCAGATGCAGCAGCTCCGCCGCCGTCAGCAGGTGCAGGTGCTGCACCGCCTGATGAACCGCCGCCTTCTACGGGTGCAGGAGTTTCGCCGCCTGTTGCTCCGCCGCCTTCTACAGGTGCAGGAGTTTCGCCGCCTGTTGCTCCGCCGCCTTCTACGGGTGCAGGAGTTTCACCGCCTGTTGCTCCGCCGCCTGTATTTCCGCCGGTGCCGCCGTTAGGTGTGCTTGTTATAGATGAACCACCGCCTGTGTATCCGCCTACAGCAGATGTTGTTGTAGTCTGGAATGTAGGTGTGAAATAATTCTCACCGGGAGTTCCGCCTGAAGGTATCTTCTGTCCTGTATAGAATCCCGAACCCTGAGTTACCTTAGGAATATCGGTTCCTGTAGTTCTGCGGGCAGTAGTAGTTTTAGCCTTTGTAGTGGTCGCAACCACGATATCGTTATTTGAAGTTGTTACTGCTGTGGAAGTAACTGTTGTAACCTTAGTATCATTTTTGTAGATGCTTTCGCGTCCGAATGCAGATATCACTTTCTCTGAAGGAGTTATGGGGAACATAACGAAGAAAAAGAGGATAGCTGCTGAAAGTGCAATGAAACAGCCACAAGAGATGAGAGTTATCTTTGTGGATTTTTTCAGATTACTGAAAATTCCGTTTCCTTTACTCATGTACAAAACACGCTCCTATTTAATAAATATAGAATATTATACTACGTATTTCAGAAAAAGTCAAGCCTGAGTTTGTCCGCGTATGTGATAGCAAAATGAAAATTCAGCTGTTTAAAGGCTTTTTTGCATATTGAAAAAAATTGCCGCAGCGAAACTGCTGCGGCTTTGTATTATTTGCTGTTCTTTTTCAGCTTCGCCATTTTGTAAACGAAAAGCTCCAAAGAGATAAGACCAACTACAGCTGCGCCGCAGATAAGAGCTAACTTGCCAAGGCCGCCGGACTTATCATCTTTATCTTTCTTTGTGTCCTTGTCGTCCGATTTGTCAGCCTTTGTCGTTGTGCTGTCAGACTTCTGCTTTTTGGTAGTTGCCTCAGTCTCCTTCTCTTTCTCAGGCTTTTTGCCGTTGCTGTGGCGACTTATGACAATACCGTCGCCGCTTGCCTCCTGAGCTGTAAAGGCTGTGAGCCATGCAAGAGATGCGTTCCAGTTGATAGTACACTCGTTTACAGACCATGCCTCGATATTGTCAAGATAACACTTCTGAGGCGGTATCTCGCCTTTCTTCCAGCCTGAACCCTGTACCCACGGATCCTGCATACCCGAGTTTGGTCCGCCGCACATTACGCCGTTCGGTGCTTTCGGGAATGTCTCGTCTATCTGCTTTGCCCAGAAGCGATGGTGAGGATACTCTATAGCGTGTGAGCCGTAGCCTGTAACATAGGAGTAGTCCATAGCATTTCTGCCCAGGAGATAGTCCATGCCGCCTATAGCTCCGTCAAGGTACTGATCCTCATCGGTAAGGAGATACGCATAGGACATAACAATGGCGTTATCTGCAACGAATGAGTTAGAGCCCCATATATAGCCCTTGTCGCTGTCGTTGTAGCTGAGTGTACTTTGATCGTAGGGCAGTCCGTAGCCCTGATTTTCCTCAAGTGTGATATACTCGTCTGCCGCAGCGATTATAGCTTCCTTTACTATCTCAGCATCACCCTTGTCGAATTTTTCGGGATTGAGTGCTGTGCTGAGAGTTGCCAGCGCACCTGTGTTGCCCCAGTCGAAGCTTCCCACAGTATCAACGCTTTCTCCGCCGCCAAGTGACTTCGGTACACTGAGGAAGAATTTATTCTCTGCTGCGTCATCGTAATAGTCCTCATTGCCTGTTGTGATGAAAAGTTCAAGAGCTGCCCAGCAGAACTCGTCCTCAACATCGTCATCGCCGTAAGCTCCGCCGCCTACAGATTCATCAAGAGGAGCATACATGGCAGGGTGCTTCTTTGCGGCTGCATATGCATTTTCCGCAGCTTCGAGGCACTCGTCGGCAAAGTCCTTGTCGTAGTCCTTCCAAAGTCTTGCAGCCTGTGCAGCACAAGCAGCAAGATTAAGTGTAGCCGCTGTTGTAGGAGGCTTTACGATACGCTTCATATCATCATCGGCAGGAGCGATACCAAGAGCTGTCCACTTTTCATCGTGAGCCTTGTGGTAAGCCATATCCTTGTATTCGCCCTTGTCTACTATCATTTTCAGCATCCATTCCATTTCCCAGCGAGCCTCGTCGAGAAGGTCGGGAGTGCCGTTATTGTTTTCGGGAATGAGCATAGTGCCGTCGGCATAAGCCTTCTCAAAGCCGTATTTCAGTGCAATTTCATACTGGTTCTGCATGAGCCAGAGTGAAAAACCGCCGTTGACTACGTACTTGCCGTGGTCGCCTGCATCGTACCAGCCGCCTGTAACGTCGATAGTACCGCTGCTTCCGCTGTAGCCCCATGTCTGCTCTATCTCAGCCATATCCTTAGGGTGACCTGCTGCACGGGCAAGCTCTGCGGTATCCCCTGATGAGATAAAGTCGCTCTCTATCTCGATGCCGCTTCTGTTCTGATAGAAATAGTTCAGCGAGTCGTAAAGCAGTGAGGAATAGTCCTCTGAGCCGTCTATCTTGAATTCGTGGCTTTTATTGCCGTCCTCGTCCTCGATGTAATATGTACCTGTTTTCTTGAAGTCGGAGAAATCAATGATATGTACTTCATCGTCGGAGTCGCTGTCATGTCCGAATGGCACTGATTTTCCCTCGTATACTTTTTTGTCTGAGTCGTCTTTGATAGTGAAAACAACAGGCTTATCCGAATCGCTGAGGAGAGTCGCTCTCTTGGCTCTGTCCTTGAAGTAGCCAACCTGATTTGTGAGTATACCTGCGCGTTCGTACTTCACATTCTCGGGATAATCGTTCTCATCGCTGGTAAGGTCGATAAGGGACATATTGTCGAACTTTATCTTTGTACCCACAGGGAAGCAGTCGCCGTTGGTGTACTGTCCGTCACCGCCTAAATGGAATGCCCACTCCGCAACGTCAAGTGACTTATCGGCAGTAAATGTCAGATCCACCTTTTTCGTCTCGTTCTTGCCTATCTGTATGCAGTCCCATGTGGAATTGAAATCGGGACCGTTATCAGCCATCATGTTGTGCCATATCTCAACATCGCCGTCAAGGTTGCCTATCTTGGTGTAGTATTTTCCGCTCTCCGATGGAGTTATCTCGTAGGATACCTTATATTTATGTCCCGATACGATCTTCAGTCCTCTGTGTCTGAACTGGCAGTCCCAGCGATCTTCACCGCCTCGTGAAGCTCCGCCCGGGTTAACTATCTCAACTGTATAAACTCCGTTGTCTATCTCAAAGTCCATTTCTCCGGGAGCTGACTCCACTATATGCCACGGGAGTCCCACACCGTCCTCAAAATCCGTCTGTCCAAGCTGCTGTCCTGCATTTGCGGTAAAGGGCAGAAGCTCTGTCCCCGCCTGAAGGAAAGAGCTGCCTGCTATAACAGCGGCTGCCATTGCCGAAAATGCCCTGTAAGTTAGTTTTTTTCTTTTTTTCATTCATAAACCTCCGTTCATGTTTCCGTTTTCCAAATAATACTTTAATACTTTTTTTAACCGATGTAAAGCCGTTAAACGGAAAATTTACAAATTCGCCTTTTAAAACAGTACTTTTGCCCAGAAAAAGCATTGTTGCCCATAAGATTTCGTTTAATTAGACTATTTGTGATTATTCCAACAAAAAAGCGCAAATTTTGAACATCTGTACCCTTGATTTATTCCGTATGTTGTGATATAATTGAATATCGTGGAGTAATCTGCAAAAAACATGATTTTATTTTCGGAGCTTGGAAATGAACCACATTTTTTATATCATGGGTAAAAGCTCATCGGGAAAGGATACGTTTTTCAGACGCGCCGTTTCCGAGCTGGGTCTTACCCCGATAGTCCTGTACACTACCCGTCCCATAAGAGACAACGAAATGGACGGAAGAGAATACCATTTTGTCAGCAGGGACACTTTCGATGATATGATGAAAAACGGCAAAGTCATCGAAGAGCGTACTTATGATACTGTCTATGGCAAATGGACTTATTTCACGGCAGCTGACAGCATATCTCTCAGCTGCGGAAGCTGTATAGGCATCGGCACTCTTGAATCATACTTAAAAATAAAAGAGCATTTTTGCGGCGATACTGTCATACCGCTGTACATTGAGGTAAGGGACGATATAAGGCTCATTCGTGCCATTGAGCGTGAGCGCACACAGTCCGAACCGAAATATACGGAGCTGTGCCGCCGTTTTATTGCCGACAGCGAGGACTTTTCGGAAGAAAAGCTTGCTGATGCAGGCATCACTTTGAGATTTGACAACAGCGGCGATGAAGAAGAATGCTTTTCGGAAATAAAAAAATATATAAGCAATAAAGACATTTTGAATTAATTTCCCGCAAAGAAGCGGAGTTTTGGGAGGTTTATTGTGGAATCGGAAGTAAAATTCAGCGAAAGTGCAAAGAGAACCATGATAATCGGCGGTGGTGTATGCTGTGAGATGCTCCTTAAAGAGATCTTCAACGCTCAGAAATCACCATATACCGAGGACAAGTATTCAGCACAGTTCAACCCCGTCTGTATTATCGACAACGACCCGAAAAAGCTTGGCAAAGAGATAATGGGCGTAAAGGTCGTAGGAAGAGAAGACGAGATCGTAAAATATGCCGAGGAGCTGAAGATAGAACAGCTTATCCTTGCTATCCCCTCACTTACATCTGACGAGCGCAAGGCTGCTATAGACATATGCAACGAGACTAAGCTCCCTCTGAAGATCGTTCCCTTTATCGGTACCCTTATCCTTGACGATTCGGCTACACTGCTGGGACAGGTACACGATATCAAGGTCGAGGAGCTTCTCGGACGCGATCCTATCAAGTTCGACAACAAGGACATAAAGGATTTCATTCACGGCAAGGTATGTATGGTAACAGGCGGCGGCGGAAGCATCGGCTCGGAGCTTGTCCGTCAGATAGCAAAGTATCACCCGCAGCAGATAATCATCGTTGATATATATGAAAACAATGCCTATGAGATACAGCAGGAGCTTGTCATGGAATACGGCAGCGACCTGAACCTCGTTACTCTCATAGCTTCTGTACGCGATTATTACCGCATAAATCAGATATTCGAAAAATACAAGCCTCAGATAGTTTTCCATGCAGCGGCTCACAAGCACGTTCCTCTCATGGAAGTTTCTCCTATGGAGGCTATAAAGAACAACGTTGTAGGTACATTTAACGTAGCTACGCTTGCTCAGTTCCACAACGCAGAAAAATTTGTTATGATATCAACCGATAAGGCTGTTAATCCTACAAATGCCATGGGTGCTTCAAAGAGATGCTGCGAAATGATAGTACAGTACCTCTCTCAGCAGCATGAAGGCAGGACTGAATTCGTTACCACACGTTTCGGCAATGTGCTCGGCTCAAACGGCTCTGTAATACCGCTTTTCAAGAAGCAGATCGAGCAGGGCAAGCCTGTAACGGTAACACATGAGGATATCATACGCTACTTTATGACTATCCCCGAGGCTGTAAGCCTTGTAATGGAGGCTGCTGCAATTGCTCACGGCGGTGAGATATTCGTACTGGATATGGGTCAGCCCGTAAAGATAGTCACTCTTGCTGAAAACCTCATTCGTATGTACGGAAAAGTACCTTATAAAGATGTACCTATCGTGTTCACAGGTCTCAGACCCGGTGAAAAGATAAAGGAAGAGCTTCTCATGAACGAGGAGGGTCTTAAAAAGACCTCAAACAAGCTCATCTTCATCGGCAAGCAGATAGATATCGACGAGGAATGCTTCGCTGCAAGCCTTAAAAAGCTCCGCGACGCTGCACTCAAGAACGATGAGGCTATCGCTATAAAGGCTCTTCACAAAATGGTGCCTACATTCATCACTCCCGAGGAATTCAATACCAAGGAGCTCCATATGCTTGAAGGATGTACGGAATAAAGCTTATAATAACACCGCAGTGCACAAGCTGCGGTGTGTTTTATATCAGGCAGGATAAAATAAGTTGTTAGCCCTTAGCCTGTAGGGACTCGCTGTGCGCGTCCTCAAACATACATATCAATCCGACAGGGACGACCAGCTGCATATAGCATTGCCAACCAAATCGCAGATTTGGGGCACTGCTTAAATGGTCGTCCCTACACATTGTTATCTATAATTCGTGGGTTATTTACTGTTTTGTTTGCATATATAACAAATATAAAAAACTTTCAGTAATACACTGTTTATCTGTGCTTGACAGTGTGAAAGTGAAGTGCTATAATAGGTTCATAAATGAATATTATGCAGTCCGAAGCTGAGGGAAGCACGGTGAGATCCCGTCGCAGCAGTCACTGCCGTACAGTCGGATCGCTCGTCGGACATTGCAGGTATTTACCGTTTTTGGACAATGAAAAACGTATGCCGTATTTTCTTCGCTGTGATGCGAAGCTGCTCAGCTGCGCTTTTCTGCTCTGCGGAAAGGCTTTTTTGTTGCCCTATTACATTTAAAGGAGTCGGTCTATATGAAAAAATCAATCGCTATGGCAGCAGCTCTGATCATGTCATTCTCGGCTATCGGAATGACAGCAACCGCAGAAGATGTAACAACTGTCTATGTTACAATCTCTGACAATAACAGCAAGCTCGTTCTTACAGAAGAGCCTATCGAAGTCACAGATATCGACAGTGACGGCAAGCTCACTATCAATGACGCACTCTATATCGCTCACGAAAAGTTCTATGAGGGCGGTGCAGCAGCAGGCTATAAGTCCTCTGTAACTCAGTGGGGTCTCGGTCTCGACAAGCTCTGGGGAGTTGAGAACGGCGGCAGCTACGGCTATTACGTAAATCATAACATGGCTTCGGGCTTGGCTGATATCATCGCAAACGGTGCTATGATAGACGCTTACACATTCCCTGATCCGAAAAATCTTGATTATCACTACAGCTTCTTCAGCCTCAGAAACAATGCTGACCAGAATGCAGGCTATGAACTCGATAACAGCCTTTCTTACGTTGATTTCGATGAAAACTGGGCACCTGTCAACAAGCCTGTTGCAGGAGCAAAGATAACTGTAAACGGTAAGGATACAGGCGTAGTTACTGACGAAAACGGCGGTTTCAAGGTTACTCTTACAGAACCCGGCAAAAATGTTGTTAGCGCTGTTTCGGATACGGTAAACATTGCTCCACCTTCATTTGTTGTGAATATAAACGGCGAGGCTGCTTCAACTACTACAACTTCAACTACTACTGAAACTACCACAACTACCGAAACAACTACTACAGAGACTTCAACTACAGCAAAAACTACTGCAAAGACAACTGCTAAAACTACCGCAAAGGCAACTACTGCAAAGAACAACTCTCCCAAGACAGGCGACAAGGGTGCAGGCGTAACTGTTTTCGCACTTGGTGCAGCTGCCGCAGTTGCTTTCGCTTTAAGACGTAAAGATGAGGAATAAGTTACTTTCGGGTATCCTGTGCTCTGTCATCACACTGATGCTTACTCTCAGCCTTGTTCCTATAAAGGCTGAGTGCTACGAATATACCGCCGATGATGTTGATTCTGTCATCGGCGGTATCGTTGATTATAAGCTAAGACAGACAGGCTCGGGCAGTGTACAGGAATGGCTGCGCGGTGAAGCGGCAGAGGGTGCGGGCAGGACTTCCGACTGGTACGCTATCGCACTCAGCCAGGACGGATATACCGATCTTTCGGCGTATGAAAACTCCCTGAAAAGCTATCTTGCAGTAAATAATATCGCTTCGGCAACCTCCCGTGAAAAGTACGCACTTGCTCTGTGTGCGGCAGGAAGCTCAGACAGCTACATCTCCGATATCCTTGACAGCTCCATAGGTGAACAGGGCATGATGAGCTGGATATACGGACTTCATGTGCTCAACAATGGCTACACCTGCCATAATTTTACCGCTGACTCTGTTGTAGACACTATACTCTCAATGCAGTACGATGACGGCGGCTGGGCTCTTTTCGGCAGCTATGGTGATATAGACGTTACGGCTATGACAGTTCAGGCTCTTGCCCCCAACTGCGGCAGGAGCGATGTCTCGGAGGCTGTTGACAGGGCTCTTGACTTCATGTCACGCCGTCAGGAGAATAACGGCGGTTATCAGAGCTTCGGAACTCCCAATCCCGAAAGTGCGGCTCAGGTGCTTACGGCACTGTCTGCTTTAGGTATAGATTGCAGATACGATGAAAGGTTCATCAAGGACGGAAATAATGTTATCGACGGTATCACGGCTTATCAGCTGGGTGACGGCAGTTTCTGTCATGCTATGGGCGGAGAATCCAACGAGACAGCAACTGTGCAGTCACTTTATTCTCTCATCGCTTTCAAGCGCATGACTGAGGGACGCTCTCCCCTGCTTGTGCTCGACAATAACGCTCTGCACAGACAGTCTCAGCCCGATACTCACGAAGATACTCACAGCGACGGACATGGGGACAGCAACAGCGATAACGGTACAGATAAGCCCAATAACAATGCTCAGACTACTTCTGCTAAAAGCGGCACTTCTGCAAAGACTACTGCTCATACCACAGCTGCAAATGGTACGACTTCAAAGACCGTGACGAAAGCTTCTACTACTTCGGCAACTGTAGTTACGACTACTGTCATAAGCAAAGATTCTCATACTCAGATCACTGTAACTACTATTGCTCCGAGTACAGAAAAGCATAGTAACTACAAGCCCACTGTCATACTCATCATAGCTATAGCAGCTGCGGTCATTGCTCTGATTTTCTTCATTATCGGCAAGCGCAATTACAAGAATTTCATCTTCCTTGCAATCGTCGCAGGAGCGGCTGTTGTCATTGTCCTTGTTACGGATATATCATCGTCCGAGGAATACTACAGCGGCGTGAAGAAGCACAAGGAAAATGCTGTCGGCACTGTCACTATGGAGATAAACTGCGGCACTATCGCAGGCAGGGCTGAACATATCCCAGAGGACGGCGTTATTCTTGCGCCAACAGCCTTCGACATTGAAGCAGGCAATACGGTATTCGATATCCTTACGGAAGCTGCTCAGACCTACGGTATACAGGTGGAGAACACAGGCAGTGCAGGCGGCGCACACGGCATGGTCTACATTGCAGGCATAAACTATATCTACGAGTTCGACTTCGGCGACCTTTCGGGCTGGGTGTACCATGTAAACGGAATCACTCCCTCACGCAACTGCGGCGAATATGTCCTCAGTGACGGGGATAAGATCGAGTGGCTGTACACCTGCGAGCTTGGTCACGACCTTGATGAGGTATATGAAAAATGAGGAATTTCTCTGAATACAATCCCATAGTCGTTGCTGTATGGTTTTTCAGCGTTACGGGAGTTGCAATGTTCTGCAATTACCCCATACATATGGCTATATCCCTTGTGGGAGCAGTGCTCTTCTTCACAGTCAGAAACGGACTTTCACACGGCAGAGAGCATCTTTTCTTCTGGATACTCTTTGCAGTGCTGGCTCTTGCAAATCCCCTTGTTTCCCACAACGGAAAGACTGTGCTGTTAGTTATGAACCATAATCCCGTAACTCTTGAAGCTCTGCTGTACGGCGTGAATTCGGCAGCTATGATAATCGGTGTGCTGTACTGGTTCAGGTCCTTCACTCAGATAATGACAAGCGAGAAGCTGCTGTATCTTACAGGTACGCTTTCACCGAAGCTGTCGCTGGTACTGTCAATGGCACTCAGATTCGTGCCGCTGTTCGGAAGGCAGTCCGAGAAGATAAACAACGCTCAGACTGCTATGGGACTTTACAAGGACGACAACATCATCGACGATATAAAGGGACGTTCGAGGGTGTTCTCGGTCATGGTCACATGGGCTCTTGAAAATGGCATCATCACTGCCGACAGCATGGAGGCAAGAGGCTACGGCACAGGCAGACGAACTCAGTTAAGACGTTTCGACTTTCGTGTGGGAGATATAGTACTGCTGATATTAACGCTGCTGCTTCTCGGAGTTACCGCAGCGGCTGTGGGAACGAACTCACTGAGCATTGACTTTTATCCCGAAATAAACATAAAAGCTCCCGATATCCTCGGCATATTGGGTATTATCTCATACGGCGCACTTATACTGCTGCCCCTTATCATTGAAACGGAGGTCAGATTAAAATGGAAATACTTGCGGTCAACGATCTGACCTTTACTTACCCTCAGTGCAGCTCACCTGCCCTCAATAAGATAAGTTTTCACCTTAACAGCGGCGATTTCGCTGTACTCAGCGGAGCTACGGGCAGCGGCAAGTCCACTCTGCTGCGTATGCTGAAACGTGAGCTTTCTCCTCTCGGAGATGTGAGCGGAAATGTCCTTTTCTGCGGTAAAGAATTATCTGCCCTTGATGACAGGACTTCCGCAGCTTCCATAGGCTTTGTCATGCAGCGTCCCGAACAGCAGATAGTCACGGATAAGGTATGGCACGAGCTTGCCTTCGGACTGGAAAATCTTGGCGTAAAGCCTGATGGGATATACCGCCGCATTGCGGAAATGGCAAGCTATTTCGGTATCGGAGACTGGTTCGACAGGGATACTGCGGAGCTTTCGGGCGGACAGAAGCAGCTACTCAATCTTGCTTCCGTACTGGTTATGCAGCCTCAGCTCCTTATCCTCGATGAACCCACGGCTCAGCTTGACCCCATTGCCGCTGCGGACTTCATCGCTACACTGAAACGTCTGAATCAGGACTTCGGTCTGACTATAATCATGGCTGAACATCGCCTTGAGGACGTTGTCCCCATTTGCGACAGGCTCATTGTCATGGAAAAGGGCAGTCTTATAGCTGACGCGTCTCCGTCAGATGCTGTTAATACGCTGAAAAGCCGTCCCGATATACTCTGCGGTATGCCTGCGGCTTCGCGTCTGTACGCGAAGCTCAGCGGCAGCGGAAGCTGTCCGCTGACAGTCCGCGAGGGCAGATCTTTCATTGAAAGCAATTACGAAAATACTACTCGCGGACTTGCGCAGGCATCATACGTGCATTCGGATAAGGCTGCACTTGAATTCAAGGACGTATATTTCCGCTACACACGGGACGGCAGGGATATTCTTGACGGACTCAGCTTCAGGGTGTACAGCGGCGAGATATTCTGTATACTGGGAGGAAACGGTTCGGGAAAGACTACGGCTCTCTCTGCAGCAGCAGGACTTCTCAGAGCTTACAGCGGCAAAATAAACATACTCGGCAAAAAACTGAAGGACTACAAGAACCGCTCGCTTTACCGTGAGTGCCTTGCTATGCTGCCGCAGGACGTTCAGACCGTGTTCCTGAAAAATACTGTCCGCGAGGAGCTTGAAGAATGCGGCGCGGAGCTGTCCCAGCTGCCCTATGATATCTCTCATCTTCTTGACAAACACCCCTATGACCTTTCAGGTGGCGAGCAGCAGCTTGCTGCACTGGCTAAAGTCCTTGCCGCAAAGCCGAAGATACTTCTACTTGACGAGCCTACAAAGGGACTGGACGCAGCTTCAACGCTGAATATGATGTCGGTCATGCGGAGTCTCAGAGAAAAAGGCGTGACCATTATCACCGTCACTCATGATGTGGAGTTCGCCGCTGTGTGCGCTGACAGGTGCGCCATGTTCTTCGGCGGAAAGATAGTTTCCATAGGTACACCAAACGAGTTCTTCTCGCAGAGCAGCTTCTACACTACGGCTGTAAGCAGAATGACGCGAGGATACTTCGATAACGTTGCCACCGTGGACGATGCTGCGAAACTTTGCCGTATCAACGGCAGAAAGGAGATGTGAGATGCTCCTTATAAAAAGCAAAAGGCTCCGTGACTTCATAAGGGTAGCCGTCCCTTTCGTTGCAGTCCCACTCATTACAATTGTGGGAGCTGCCGTATTTGACGAGAAAAAACATATCATCATCTCCCTTGCAGTTGCAGTCTCGGCACTTATTCTTTTTGCTGCGGGCTTTGAAAAAAAGTCCACGGGAACGCGCCGAATGGTCATAGTTGCGGTAATGGTGGCACTTTGCTTCGCAGGACGGTTTATCCCATTTCTGAAACCCATAGCTGCACTCACTATCATAACAGCCCTGTATCTCGGCGGCGAAGCAGGCTTCCTTGTGGGAGCGCTGTCCGCCATACTTTCCAATTTCTACTTCGGACAGGGCCCGTGGACAGCCTTTCAGATGCTTGCATGGGGACTCATCGGCTTCTTCGCAGGGCTTCTCGCCGATAAGCTGCTGAAAAGCCGTGTTCTCCTGCTGATATACGGTGCTGCGGCAGGTCTTGCGTACTCCTTCATCATGGATATATGGACTGTCCTGTGGTACAATCAGGGCTTCGATGTTAAGCTCTACCTTGCGGCACTTTTTACTGCTATCCCCTATACTGCGTCATATGCAGTGTCAAATGTGCTGTTCCTGTATCTCCTTGCCAAGCCATTCGGCGAGAAGCTGCAGCGAATAAAGGTGAAATACGGAGTGTAAGCTTTTAGTGATTAGTGTTTAGTGCATAGTGATTAGTGTAGGTGGTGCCTTTGGCAGTCCGAACCTTACGCTGCAAACAACAAGATACGATGTGTAGCGGCGGATATTAGCCGCCACTACTTAGTTCTTAGATCTTAGAGCTATATAACAATTATTGCTGTTTTTTACAATAATTATTGACAATTAGCAAAATGTGATGTATAATTCTTTGCATAAGGTGTTCACACCTTAAATATTTAATAAAGGAAGTAATACAAATGAAGAAATCTATCAAAAAAATCTCAGCAATTGCAATGGCATTCACTATTCTCGGCACAGGTACATTCATTACAAAAGCATTCTCACCTGACTCTGACACAGCCTTAGTAGCAATGGCAGCAGATATTGATTGGGATGTCTGGAATTACACTATGCCTGATTCTGATGACTGTATAGGCTATGGAAGCAGAGGCGATAAAGTAAAGTGGATACAGGCTGCATTAAACTATATTTCAGAGTTTAACTGGTACTTGGGAGAGCCTTTGAAGGTTGACGGCATATACGGTTCAAAGACTAAACAGCGAGTTAAGGACCTTCAGAACTATGTAAACGATGTATATAAAAAATATAAAAAAGAAGGAAGAATAAAACTTTTAGAAGAAGCAGGAATAGAACTTTTAGCAGTTGACGGAATATTTGGTCCCAAGACTTTTCATGCAGCAGGTTTATGTTTAGATGGCTGTGATGATTGTCACTGATCTTCCGATACATATCTATAAAAGAAAGCTCTCCATAACGGGGAGCTTTTCTGCATTTATCCATAATTGCAGGGGCAAGTGAACCATTAGTTTTTAGCTGTTGCCTACTATGCACTAACCACTAATCACTCGGGACGTCGAGAACGCTGAGAGCCTGCGCACCCTTGCTCGTCCGTGTATCAACAAAATGTTAATTGCTTCTCGACACGGGGAATATCATCGTAACTGGCGGAACGCCGAGGGTGACTCCCTACAGTGTAGGGAGATGTCAGCAGAGCTGACAGAGGGTCGCGGCTCCTGTTGGGAGGCGTTCCCTACACATGATATCTTGTTGTTTGCATCGTTCGGCACATACGGACGCGCAATGCGCGTCCCTACAATTCTTAGCTCTTAGTTCTTAGTTCTAAGCTAAGGGCTAAGTTAGTTGCATCGTTCGGCACGGACACGGGCGAACAGCTCTGCATATAGCATTGCTGACCAAATCAAAGATTTGGAGCACTGCTTAACTGTTCGCCCCTA
>JAEEGL010685050.1_pt1 | contig 34416 bp, 28 predicted proteins | sample 9134231 | NCBI WGS metagenome assembly JAEEGL01 (sample SAMN16246548, study PRJNA631951) | gut metagenome | biome: gut microbiome; feature: rumen; material: fiber-attached | host: Bos | place: Iran: Karaj | collected 2018-10
AAGAAAAAACATGAAACGAACAGTTATTTCATCGCTCGTGCTGACCGCTGTCGCAGCCCTTATTTTCTGCGGCTGCAGCAAGGACGAGAGCTATGCCGAAAAGAAAGAGAAAGAGCGCGATGCCATCAAGAGCTTCGTGAGCCGTGATGTCAGCATCATGTTCGAAGGCGACACCGTGCTCCACGTCGGTACCATCAATGTCATTGACGAAGATCAGTTCATAGAGCAGGACAGCACCACCAATGTCGAACGCAATGAGTATGTGCTCTTCAACAACACCGGCATCTATATGCAGATCGTTCGCAAAGGCGTCGGAGGCAAGTTGGAGTCCGGCGAATCCAAGCGCGTCATTGCCCGCTACTTAGAATACAATATCATGGGCGACTCTATCCAGACGCGCAATAATATCCTTTATTACTCCACCACTCCCGATATTATCGATATTACCAATAACTACGGCACCTTCACCGCATCCTTCAATGTAGATAATGGCGGCGGAGCCATGTACCGTTCTTACAATTCCACCAGTGTGCCTCCAGGCTGGCTGGTGCCCTTCTCCTACATCCATATCGGCCGTCAGGTGAACGAGAACGACGAGATTGCTAAGGTGCGCCTCATCCTGCCTCATTCTCAGGGACAGAAGAGCGCCAGTGAATACGTTTATCCTTGTTTCTACGAGATCACGTTTCAGCAGATGCGTGACTAAATGCTAAACCCCGCCTTATGAATAACCGTACAACCCGTAAGACAGTTGCCGCCGTGTTGCTGTCGCAGTGCGCATTGACCTCCCAGCAGGTCGTTGCTGCAGATTATCTTCTTTCCACACCAAAGACCTCTCTGGTGATTACTGCCGAGACGGGCAAGCGTCCGCTTCTTCAGTACTACGGTGCCCGCATCGAAGGTGCCGAGCTGCAGGGCCTGCTGTCCAGCGGCTTTGGCGTTGCGGCTGAATCCTATCCTGCTTTCGGACTCAACAGTATCACGGAGCGGGCGGTGGCCGTCCGTCAGTCGAACGGCGACCTCAGCCTGGACCTCGCCATCGAGGCCGTGGAACAGAAACAGGACAACGACGGCGAAGTGCTGGAGATACGTATGAAGGATAAAATCTATCCCGTCTCTGTCTCGCAGTTCTTCAAGGCTTATGCCGGTACGGACATCATTTCCACTTGGGTCGTCATCACCAATGCCGACAAAAAGAAGGCGGTGACGCTGACGCGCTTCGACTCAGCCTTCCTCACCTTCCATCGGGGCGAGAACTGGCTCACGCACTTCCACGGCAACTGGGGCGCAGAGACGACGATGGACGAAGAGCGGCTGACCAACGGACAGAAGGTCATCGATAACCGCGACGGATTGGTGAACACCGAAACAGATAATCCGTCGGTCATGCTCACCCTGAACGGACGGCCCGAGGAGAACCACGGCAACGTCTTCGGAGGAGCCCTCGCCTGGACCAGCAACTATGTCTTCAAGGCCGACTGCCGCAACGACCGCCTTATCCTCATGGCTGGCATCAATCCCGCCCACTCTGAATACACGCTCGATGCAGGTACGTCGTTCGAGACGCCGGAGTTCTGCATGACCTTCAGTACCACAGGCAAGGGCGGTGTCAGCCGTGCCTTCCACCGCTGGGCCCGCCGCTATAAACTCCACGACGGCAACCGCCTGCACGACATCCTTCTCAATTCCTGGGAGGGCGTCTATTTCAAGGTGAATCAGGAAGGTATGGATGCGATGATGCAAGCCTTCGGCGACCTCGGCGGCGAGCTTTTCGTCATGGACGATGGCTGGTTTGGCAACAAATACCCCCGCAACAACGGCAGCACCAGCCTTGGCGACTGGGAGGTCTGCCACGAGAAGCTGCCCGGCGGCATACAGGGACTCATCGACTCGGCAAAGAAGAACGGCATTAAGTTCGGAATTTGGATAGAACCCGAAATGGCAAACACCAAGAGCGAACTCTTCGAGCGTCATCCCGAATGGGTGCTGCAGGTGAAGGGACGCGAACTCTCCACCGGCCGTGGAGGCACCCAGATTGTCCTCGACCTGACGAATCCCGCCGTACAGGACCACGTCTTCAATGTCGTCGATCGGCTGATGACCGAGAACCCCGAGATCTACTACATGAAGTGGGACGACAACAGCCCCCTTCGCGACTACGGCTCGCTCTACCTGCCCAAGGACCGCCAAAGCCACCTCTACATCGACTACCAGCGCGGTCTTTTCAGCGTGCTGCAACGCATTCGTGCCAAGTACCCGAAACTCATCATCCAGGCCTGCGCCGGTGGTGGCGGACGCATCAACTATGGTCTGCTGCCGTACTTCGACGAGTTCTGGACCAGTGACGACACCGACGCCCTGCAGCGCATCTACCTCCAATGGGGCGTCTCACACTTCTATCCTGCAGTAGGCATGGCATCCCACGTCAGTGCCAACCGCAACCACCAGACGGGGCGTGTCACCCCGCTGAAGTTCCGGTTCGATGTGGCCATGAGCGGCCGCTTAGGAATGGAGATTCAGCCGAAGGACATGAACGACACGGACCGCGAATTTGCCCGTCGCGCCATCGCCGCCTACAAGGAGATTCGTCCCACTGTGCAGCTGGGCGACCTCTATCGTCTGGTCTCTCCCTACGAACATAAGGGCGTTGCCTCTGTGATGTACGTTCGTTCCGACGAGTTCCAGCAGTGGAACGGCACTCCACGAACGGACGTCAGCGCTCCCGCCGCCGTACTCTTCGTCTGGAAGATACAGCACTTTATCAACGAGCTACTGCCCGTCGTGCAGCTTCAGGGCCTGGATCCCGCCAAGAACTACCGCCTGCGCGACCTCACCCCGACGGAGGCCGACAAGCCCTGTCCTCTCGACGGTCAAGTGCTCAGTGGCCGTTTCCTGATGGAAAGCGGTTTGGATCTGCGCCCGACCCTGAAGTCAGAATATTCCAGCGTTTGCCTCGCTCTCGAGGAGGAATAACCCTAAAAACTGCCCAATGAAGATATTTGCAGTAGGAATGAACTACGCGGAGCACAATAAAGAGCTCCATGGCGCGTTATTTAAAACAGAAGAGCCCGTCATCTTCACGAAGGCGGACTCGGCGCTGTTGACGAATGGCCGTCCGTTCTTCATTCCGGACTTCACACAGCGGTGTGACTACGAGACGGAACTGGTGGTACGCATCTGCCGCCTCGGGCGCAGTATTCCGCAGCGCTTTGCACACCGCTACTACGATGCCATGACCGTGGGCATCGACTTCACCGCCCGCGACCTGCAGCAACAGCTGACGGCAAAGGGTCACCCCTGGGAACTCTGCAAGGGCTTCGATGGCAGCGCCGCCGTTGGGCGTTTTGTGCCGAAGGAACGTTTCGGGCACGACATCCAGGACTTGCACTTCCACCTCGACATCAATGGACAGACGGTGCAGCGCGGACACACGGCCGATATGCTTCGCCCTGTGGACGAACTGGTGAGCTACATCAGCCGGTTCTTCACCCTGAAAACGGGCGACCTCCTCTATACCGGCACTCCCGTGGGCGTGGGGCCCGTTCATGAGAACGACCACCTCTGCGGCTGGCTCGAGGACGAGAAACTATTGGAATTCAACGTAAAGTGAACACAGCACACGTTCATCACCACGTGATACGAAAGCTCATCATACTGCTGCTGGCCATGACGCCTCTCGCAGGACACGCTCAGCAGACCTTCACGCAGCTCGATTGGAACGAACTGCGGATAGATTCCGTGTTGCCACACTACACAGAGGTCGTGCCGCTGGAGACGGACTATAACCTTTTTAAATACTACGCGCGCGTGAGGTATCCCGAATGGACGCCCCTGACAAAGGAGGAGACGGCGGTGGCCGAGCGCTTTGCCGACCAGCTGGCCGACACCTTGCGCATCGAGACCTACGTCGGCGTCAGTCGCGGCCAGGGTCTGATAGATCTGGACTTCATCCCCATCGTTCGCAACGGAGGCACCTTCTGGAAACTGAAAAGCGGAAAGGTGGAGATCGTTCCTGTCTGGAACGGAAAACTGCCGAAGGCGAGGAGAGTTGCTGCTGCACCCGCCCGTCAATCCCTGAGCACTCGCGCTGACAACGTCCGCGGTCGCTGGGCCGACAACAGTGTGCTGGCCGACGGCAAATGGGTGAAGCTCAGCCTCAAGGACGACGGCATCTATCATCTGACGACCGCGCAGCTGCGCTCCATGGGTTTCTCCAATACAAAGAATATCCGCGTCTATGGCTACGGCGGTCATCTGCAGCCGGAACTCATCCAGGCCGACACCGACCCCGACGACCTCACCGAAGTGGCCCTCTTGCCCGTGGAGGACGGCTATCTCTTCCACGCCAACGGACTGTCGCACTGGAACGACGGCCAGCACGTCCTCAATCACTACGCCCGCACCGCCGGCTATTTCGTCACCGAGGCCGACTCGCCCGCCAAGCTCGACTATGCTGCCGACTCCCTCTTCACCGCTCCCTCTGACGCCGCCGACACCATTACCGCTTTCGCCGCCGGAACCTTCTACGACCCTCAGGAATATGCCTGGTACCAGGGCGGCCGACAGCTCTATGAGAACTTCGACTTCATCAGCAAGGGAGCAAACACCTATAAGCTGCCGTTGCCCACCTATGCCCGTGCCGACAGTCCGGCGCAGCTCCGTGTGCGCTTCTCGGCCAGCAGTTCCACCCAGACCACCGTGCAGACCTCCTTCAACGGCGCTTCGCTCGCGAGCTTCAATGTCAGCGACCTGGGCTCCGAGTACAATGCCGCTCGCGAGGTCGACAAGGTCTACACCGTTCAGTCGCCCCAGCAGGAAAACAGCATCCGCTTCGCCACCCCCACGGGAGTGCATGCCCGTCTGAACTTCTTTGAACTCACTTATACCGGTGTGCTCCGCATCGACGCCACCCATCCCTATCTCCAGTTTGCCCACGAGAACAGCGGCGGAGCAGAGATCCTGCTCGTCGAGGTCGCAGAAGGCATGACTCCTGAAATATGGCGACTGGAAGAGGGACGCCAGCCCGCCCTGCGTCTGAAGACCACCGAAGTGAAGGTCAACGGCCGCCGCTGCGTCCGTGCTGCCATCGATGCCGACGGTCGTCAGCACCGTTATGTCGTCTTCGACACCTCCGACCTCACGGCCTACCAGGCACCCACCGTCGTCGGCGATGTCCCCAACCAGAACCTCCATGCCGTGGACTCCCTCGATATGGTCATCATCACCCCTGCCAGCGGCATCTTCGACGCCCAGGCCGAGCGGCTGGCAGCAGTGCACCGCGAACTCGACAGCCTGCGTATCGGAGTCTTCCGCGCCGACCAGATCTACAACGAATTCTCCAGCGGCACACCCGACGCCACCGCCTACCGCCGCTTCCTGAAGATGCTCTACGACCGCGGACTCGCCCACGGCTTGGCCCCCCGCTACCTCCTGCTCTTCGGCGACTGCGCCTGGGACAACCGTATGCTGACCGCCACGTGGCGCACCTCCGACCCCAATGACTTCCTGCTCTGCTACGAGAGCGAGAACTCCCTCAACGACATGGAATGCTACGTCATGGAAGACTACTTCGGACTCCTCGACGACGGCGAGGGAGCAAACCTCAAACGCGACAAGAGCGACCTCGGTATCGGACGTTTCCCCGTGCGCACCTTGAAGGAAGCCACCATGGTGGTCGACAAGACCATTCGCTACCTCCGCTCCGAAGAGGCCGGCGCCTGGAAGAATATCGTCTGCTTCATGGGCGACGACGGCGACCGCAACCTACACGAAGATATGGCCGACCAGGTGGCGAACCAGGTGGCAGCAGCACACCCCGAACTCGAAGTGCGAAAAGTCATCTGGGATGCCTATACCCGCGAGAGCACCGCATCAGGATTCCGTTATCCCGAGGTGACACAGATACTGAAGAAACAAATGGAGGAAGGTGCACTGATGATGAACTACACGGGCCACGCCTCGACCTACACCCTCTCGCACGAACAGGTGCTGCGCGTCGAGGACTTCCCGAACTTCACCGCTCCACGTCCGCCCCTCTGGGTCACTGCTGCCTGCGATGTCATGCCCTTCGACACCCAGAAGGAAAACTTCGGCGAGACCGCCCTCCTCAATGAAACAGGCGCTGCCATCGCCTTCTACGGCACCACACGCACCGTGAATGCCGGCGAGAACAAAGGCCTGAACCAAGCCTACTGCTCCTATGTCTTCGCCACCGACGAGCAAGGTCGAGGCAACCGGCTCGGTGATGCCGGACGACTGGCGAAGGTACAGGTCATCGACCGGGGACAGACCGGCACCAACAAACTGCACTACGCCCTCCTCGGCGACCCCGCCCTGCGCTTGGGCAGCCTCACCTGCCGTGTCGTCCTCGATAGCATCAACGGCAAGGCCGTTGCCTCCCTGGGCGATGACTTCACCCTCCATGCCGGAGGGGTGGCGCGGCTGGCAGGACATGTCGCCGGCGCCGACGGCAGCCTCCTCAGCGACTTCTCCGGCAGTCTCAGTGTGCGCCTCTACGACAGCAAGAGCACCATCGTCTGCAACAAGTACGACGCCGCCACCGACGCCGCCTTCACCTTCAGCGCCTACGACAAGATCCTCTACAACGGACAGGACAGCGTGCGCCACGGACGCTTCGCCCTGTCATGTCCCATTCCCCTCGACATCAAATACAGCGAGGCCGCCGGACGCGTACTCTTCTATGCTATCTCCAACGACCGCCGCACCGAGGCCAACGGCTACAGCCACGACTTCCTCCTCGGAGGAACCGAGCCAAACCTCAACGACACCATCGGCCCCAAGATCCTCGCAGTGCTCGGCGACGATGAGTTCCAGGACGGCGGTGTCGTCGGAGCTACGCCCTTCTTCATGGCACAGCTGGAGGACGAGAGCGGCATCAACAACTCCGGCAATGGGGTAGGGCACGACCTCGAACTCGTCATCGATAATCAGGCCGCCCGCACCTACAACCTCAACGACTATTTCGTCAGCGATGTCGGTGACTACCGCCGCGGCACCGTCTCCTTCAGTATCCCGACCCTCGACGCCGGCCAGCACCAGCTGACCTTCCGCGCCTGGGATATGCTCAACAACCCCGGCAGCCAGACACTCTCCTTCGTCGTGGATCCCACCAAGAGCATGAGCTTCACCCAGTTCCGTCTCAGCAACAACCCCGCCAGCACCTCCACCCAGTTCATGCTCACCTACGACCGTCCGGGCAGCGCCTGCGAGTTCACCATCGAGGTGACGGACTTCACGGGTCGCCTGCTCTGGCAGCGTTCGCTCACCGGCAGCAGTTCCAGCGGCCTCTATGTCATCCCCTGGGATCTCACCACCGGCGCCGGCAACGCCGTACACAACGGCATCTACCTCTGTCGGGCCCACATCCGCTGCGACGAAAGCAAAGAAGTGACCAAGACTTGCAAACTCATCATCAACCGAAAACAATAAATCGCCCCTTCCTGCGTTCTTATATAGGATGCACATCTACAGATACGAAACAACATACACTATATGAATAGAATCCAAATGCTCAAGTATATACTCCCTTCCCTCACAGGGAAGGGCAGGGGAATGGGTCTTCTTCTGCTCCTTGCCCTCCTAACAACGGCACTTACCGCCAACGCCCAGGACCAGCAGAACAGGTTCAACCCCGTCCAGTACAGCGTCCCCATGCTCACCATCGCACCCGATGCCCGCGGTGGCGGCTACGGCGATATCGGTGCAGCCACCGAGGCCGACAACAACTCGCAGTACTGGAATCCCGCCAAGTATCCCTTCTGTGTGGCCAGAGCGGGCGTCGCCATCAGCTACACCCCCTGGTTGCGTAAGATTGTCAACGACATCAACCTCGCCAACATCAGCGGTTTCTATCGTATTGGCAACTACAGCGCCATCAGTGCATCCCTGCGATATTTCTCCCTCGGCGAAGTAGAGTTTTGGGACAACTATGGCGAGGGCGTCACCGGCGCAGGAGCCGGCATGACCATCAAGCCCTATGAGCTGGCAGCCGACGTGGCCTACTCACGTATGCTCTCCGATTACTTCTCGATGGCGGTTGGAATGCGTTTCATCTTCTCCGACATCACCTTCAACTACGAGGACGAGAGCTCCCCCGGTAAGGCCTTTGCCGCCGATATCGCCATGTACTACAATAACTACATCAATATCGGAAAGCGCGAATGCGGCATCGGCGTAGGACTGAACATCTCCAATATCGGTTCCAAGATCAGCTACGGTGGCACCGACAACAGCGAGTTCATCCCCACCAACCTGCGTCTGGGACTGAACTTCACCATCCCCTTCGATGACTACAACCGCCTCAGCCTCTTTGCCGACGCCAACAAACTCCTCGTCCCCACCTATCCCATGCAGGGTGCCGATGAGTCCGGCGAGGACTACACCGCCCGCGTACAAAAGGAATACTACGACGTGTCCCCCATTGCCGGTATCTTCAAGAGCTTCCACGACGCCCCCAACGGCTTCAAGGAAGAGCTGCAGGAAATACAGTGGAGTGTGGGTGCAGAATACTCCTACAACGACCGCTTCTTCGTCCGCTTAGGCTACCACGACGAACACCCCAACAAGGGTAACCGAAAGTACATCTGCGCCGGCGCCGGCTTCAAGATGAGCATCTTCTCCATCGATGCCGCCTACGTCTTCTCCACCGCCCAGACCAACCCCCTCGACCAGACCATGCGCTTCACCCTCGGCTTCGACCTCGATGGCATCAAGGATCTGTTTGGCAGGAAACGGTAAAAAGACCCACCCCTCACCCTCCCTGTAGGGAGGGAATAGACCCACCCCTCACCCTCCCTGTAGGGAGGGAGTAGATACCTTTAAAACAATTTAACATATATATTATGGAGAATAATCAACCGTCACAACATACTACTCCCCTCACTCACAGGGAGGGGCAGGGGGGTGGGTCTGCCCGAGGTGGGTCTTTTCGAATCGGTTTCGGCTTCGATGTCCATCAGTTAGTTCCCGACCGCGAGTTGTGGCTCGGGGGAATCCGTATAGACCACAGCCTCGGGTTGCTGGGGCACTCCGACGCAGACGTACTCATCCACGCCATCTGCGACGCCCTTCTCGGCGCCGCCAATATGCGCGACATCGGCTATCATTTCCCCGATACCGCCGCCGATACCGACGGCATCGACAGCAAGATCCTGCTCCGCCGCACCGTGGAGCTCATCGCCACCAAGGGCTACGCCGTCGGCAATATCGATGCCACCGTGTGTGCCGAGCGTCCCAAACTCAACCCCCACATCCCTGCCATGCAACAGTGCCTGGCAGAAGTCATCGGCTGCGACCCAGATGCTGTCAGCATCAAAGCCACCACCACCGAGCATCTCGGCTTCACCGGACGCGAAGAAGGCATCTCCGCCTACGCCGTCTGCCTCATTCAGCCCCTCTGATACAAGGGCTCAGCGAATCCCCACCTCACAACCAATCGTTTCGCCAAAGACATATATACGTCTTGGCCGAGACGTCCTTTCGTGGAAGCCGTTACGTCTTACCGTGGAAGCTGTTACGTCTTACCGTGGAAGCCGTTACGTCTTATCGTAGAACCCTTGACGTCTTTTTCCTCAGTCAAACAGATGCTTGTAGCTTTTTCTGTCTATTTTTCCATTATATGTTCTATTGATTTTATTTACTTGCTCATAGAACAAGGGGACTTTGTATGCCTCAAGTCGTGTTTTCAGATACATCGCCAACGCTTTTTTATCCAACTTGCGACCTTCAGCCATTACGACCAATAGTTTGAGTGCGCATCCTGTTATGCCATGCCTCACTGGAATACATATACAGTCCTCAATTAGTTTGGATTCCATGGCAGCATCCTCAATCTCAGTTGGTGCAACCTTGAATCCACCGATGTTGATTATATCATCGCGCCGCCCTGTTAGATGTATGAATCCCTGTTCGTCCCTGTAACCCAAATCAGCCATGTAGATTTTTCCTTCGTGCAGAATCTCTGCTGTTCGTCTTTCATCCCCTACATATCCACTCATGATGGTTTTGCCTGATACCACAAGACTTCCGTCTTCAGCAATCTGAAGATTCGCATTAGGCATCGTATGTCCTATGCACCCTTCCATATACTTTCCGTCGTTGAACTGATAGGTGGATACACAGCCGATTTCTGTTCCTCCATAGGTGTTGTAAAGCCGTGAATTGGGGAGTAATTCGCTGAGTTGCTTCATGTCTGCACTAAATATAGGAGCCGCTCCCGTCTCGATGAAATCAATAAGAGGAGCAACGGTATGCAGTTGATCTGAAGAGAACTGGAGCAACATGCGGATACTGGCAGGAACAAGGAATGTTGCAAAATGTTGAAATGGAAGTTCGAAGACTTGGAAGAAGGCATTCATATCCCGCAACCCGTCGAGAATACACAATGTGCCGCCCACGGTAAGGATGGGGTGTATCTTGAAAAGTGAGGCAATGTGATTGAGCGGTCCGCTAACGATAAAAGCGAGCTCCGGATGAAACTTCATTTCAGAGATGAAATTGTCTGCACAGGCCGAAAGGCAGGTTTGTGAAAGCATCACGCCTTTGGCTTGCCCGGAAGTACCTGTTGTATAGAGGATGTCTGTGATATCTGCCGGATACTGACACGCCTCCACCTCATTTTTAACCTTGTTGAAGATTTCATCAGAAACCGAGTGTTCCAAAGGGACGGCTATTGCATTCAGCAGATGCACGGCACAATAGGTTGCCACAAAAGATGCATCTTGCGATGCTCGAAATACATAGGGACGATGCATCTCTAACCCGTTAGCCTGCAACTGATCAGCACAATCCTGAATGTTTTTCCACAACAGTCTGTAACTGATACGCTCAGAACCTTGAGCTATAGCACAGTGCTCAGGCTTGCATAGGGCATGATCTCGCAAATATTCTTCTAATCTCATGGTTACTGAAGTTTAGATTCTACCATACGTACCAAGGCATCAAGCGACATGAGGTTCTTAGGTGTGGCATCCTGCATGTTCAATGGGATGGAATACTGATTGCCCAGCACCGTCAATATGGTAACAACACCTATGGAGTCGAGTTGCTCGAAAAGGAACTCGGATTCAAAATCCACCATCGGGAGGGCGTCGGATAACAGCGCCTTAATTTCTTCTTTCATAATCATTTAGTCTTATAATAATCAGGATTACTCTTTCTCCTCAGGAAGATGGAGGCCAATGTAATAGGATGTCTGCGTGGTTCACCGTTCTTCATGGTGAGCCAGCGGAAAAGCAAAGGCGGAATGAGGTAGGCCATGAAAACCACAGAAATCATGCCAATGATTGTCACTTCTGCCAGAGAGTGCATCGCGGGGTGTTTGGCAATAATCAGTGAGCCTATTCCAATAAACATAATGAGTGCCGACTGTAGGATGCTGACCTTATAGGACGGCAGTATTGGACGATGATGCGTATATTCATACTGGCAACCCTCAGTCATAAAGATGGTATAGTCATCACCCTGGCCGAAAATAAAGGTTGCCAGAATGATATTCACAATGTTGAACTTAATGCCAAGTAATGCCATGAGTCCAAGGATGCACACCCAGCTAAGCGCCATGGGCAAGAAGGAGATGATGGCAAGTTCTATCTTTCCAAAGGAAAACCATAGGAAGAAGAACACAATGAGCGAGCAGGCCCAGCCTATGTAGTTGAAATTATCAGACAGAGCATTCGCCATCCGATTATTGATACTTGCCACATCAAAGCAATGGGGCAGGCTCTGCTTCACTTGTTCTAAAGACTCATCAGGTACGGACAAGGGTTCCACGACATAGTGCGTTCCTGTCTCCTTGTTTTCCGTTATATTCTGGCTGAAAAGCATCTCATAAAGTGGAACAAAGGCATCTGCAGGGAGGCATTCCAGGGTGCCTGCTTCTTGGATGGAAGCAAAATACGGTTGGAATGCCGCTGAAGAGAAACCGTTTGCAGATGCTGCTTCTTGGATTTCTTCGGTAAGGATGTTGTAATTTCTCTTTACAAATTCTTTCCATCGGTCAAGGCGGCGATGTTGCTCTTTTTCTGGAATGAGGAAGCGCGAAACGCCACGATGCTGCGCTACGAATCCATTATCCATGAGTGAGTCGACAGTTGCCTGTACATCCAGATTTCCCTGGAGCGCCTCGTCTGTGGTTTCCCCAGACGAATAGACATAAACGGTGGTCTGATCATCTGAGGATGCATTCATCTGAAACTGTTGAAAATAAGTCATGTCAGCGCGCTGTTGCTCGGTCATGTAGTTGATATTCGCAATATTGGAATCGAACTCTACTTTCACACTGAAAAAAGCCAGAATAGCAGTAACAACAAGGGTTCCCCATACGATGATGCGGTTTTGTTCGGGATGATAGCCCGCTACGTTATCCAACAGCTTGACAGCAAATCCTGTATGATGCCCCACCTTTACCATTCTTGGCAAATATAGTAACACGAAAAGGATGGTGCCCACAAGCATAAGAGAGGCAAATATCCCCAAATCACGCAAGGCGCTACTATTGAGTGGAACTAAAGCCAGAAAGGCTCCAACCGTAGTGATGTTGCCAACGACAAGGGGCTTCCAGATCTCCTTGATAGCCCTGCGTATATCCGGCTGGTGATTCGTGTGGGAAATCAGGTGTAGTGGATAGTTGATGGCTATGCCCAGAATCACACTGGAGATTCCTAAAACGATAATACTCACATCGCTTCGGAACAGAGCCACAACACCTAAGGCAAAAAGCCAACCCCAGCCGATGGACAACAGAATCAGCAGGATATTACGCACCGACTGCAAAGAAAATACCAGAAGTAGAACGATTAATACCGAAGCAAGAACGATGGCCTTTATACTATCGGTTTTTATCTGTGAAGCGTTGCCCACGGCAATCACCGGACCACCTGTTACATGTGCTTCCACATTCGGATATTTCTCGTGAGTACGCGAAAGGGCATCATTGAGCAAACCAAGAAGCTGAGAGTTGTGCTCCGTCTCGCTATTTCCGAAAGGAGAAGTCACCATCACGATGCCACATGATAGATCTCCTGTGAAAATGTAGCCATCGTATAACTCAAAGGAGGACTGTGGGTTACTCCTACGAAGAGACTCCATTACAGGAGCGAACAGATTCAAGGGATCGCGTGCTACATGTTGCGTTAGCATTGCACCTGTCGGTAACATGAGCAGTTCACGGTCACGCGCCAATTGCTCTGTCACATAATGGGGTAGGGCCAGTAGACTATCCATTCGCCTATAATCAGAATCAGTCAGGAAATAGGGAATATGGCCGTAGACGAAGTCCGTTGCCTCGCTGATTATATTTTCATCCACCTGAGCCGTGATTTCGCGGCACCATCCTGAAGTATCCAGTTCCTGGACCTCTCCGAGGAAGTGTTCTATCGCCTCAACGGTCATATCTTCATCTCCGGGGTTCGAGAATAACACAAACAGGCGGTTGGCTCCTGAGAGGTTCTCATAGACGCCAAATGATTCCTTGTCCGAATCCTCCAGCGGCATGAACTCACGGATATCCTCATTAAAGTGCAGCAATACGATGGAATAAACAAGTATTCCCGTGAGGCAGATAAGCGAACACCAGTATAATTTCATCTTTTCACAGGATTTGCATAAATACTCAGGAAGATTTCAAGCAGCTCATCCACATCATGACTGCTGCTATATTCTTTCACCCATGAGGCGTGCTTCACGAATGCCTCCTTCTCCGCCGCAGTATAATGAGACGCATAAGTATCCGTCCCCGTCAGCAGGTCACAGGCTATATAGTTATTGGGAGTCAGGTGATAGGCCGAACGGATACGTTGGTCTACGAGATTTGCCACTTGCTTGCAGAAATCATTCAACCCCAGATGAGAGTAGGCCTGAAGCTCATCCTTCGTAATGGGCTTGCAAATCTCAAAGTGAACATGCCCCTTCGGCTGTAAGATTCCAGTGAGAATACTGTTCAGGTCCTCTCCGGCCTGTTTCACGTAGGGGCCGCGACGGGTCGCATAAAGCTCCAGAGCCTTCAGCTTATCGCACGATTCCCATTCATAAGATACAGCAATCGGCGCGATATTCAGTTCCCCAAGCGACTCTACCAAGTCATCCGCGCCACTCATCGCAAACATCTTGATGATACCCTGATCTGTGGCATCAATGCCATCCTTCGTGCGGCCGTTGCGCTGGGCAATCCACACCGACTGCCGCTTGCAGAGCAACGTATGCCGGATATACTCCGAAAGTTTCATCGAGGCCTTGTAGAACTCACGAGCACTGCCTCCGGGTCGCTCAACGCGGAACATCTTATTCGACTTTCCGATATCAATGACCAGATCGCCCTTCATCAGATTTGCGCCGAACGTGATTTCCGTTGTATCATGGCCATAATCCGTCAGTACAATCTGCAACAGGCTCGCATCCAGCATAATATCACGATGATTCGAGACGTACAGGTAGCAGGCTTTCGGATCTATTCGTTCCATACCGCCACACGTGAACTCAGTGATGCTCCTCTGTATAACTTGTTTTTGGGCAGGATACATGACGCCTAACTGGAACTCACGAATCGTACGCATATTTGCCACGCGATTCCGCACGACTTCCACATCTTCGTCTGGGAAAACATACCGACTCAGCATTCCAAACTCCGCACTCTTCGCTATACGACGCATCGCACCGGGGATATCATCGTCCGTGTAGGGAGCTATATCATGTTCCTTGATCTTGTTCAGTACATAGTTCTCCCCCAAGATGGCCTCGCACGTCTGAATTGCTGTCAGGGGAACACCGCAGAATCCGTGCAAATTGCAGTTCTGTCCTGTTAGCAGCAGATTCTTCACCTTCGTCACCACCGGAACCTGCGAAAGCACAATATTCTTATAGTCTTTCTGGAATCCGCACATTCCGCCTTCTTTCGCTCCGTAGTAATCGCGAATGGTGAGCGGCGAGGCGATGTTTATGTCTTCTATGCAGTTCCGGAACTGGGGGTACATCTCTTCCATGCAGGCCAGAAGCTTCTCCGCGCATGCCTGTTTCCAAGCCACATAGTCCGCACCGCGATGTCCCACTGTGGTATCTTCCCATTGCCGTACCTCATCCCATAGCATTGGCGATGTGATGATCATCTTCGTCGAGTACGCTCCCTGCTGCTCTTCAGGAGGTGTCATGTACAGAAAGCCCAAAGGCCATGTACGGTTCTGCCGACCGAAATTCCACACATCGTCGTAGCGAGTCATATAGTAGCCCGAATAGTTGAGGTACCGGAACGTACCCTCCTTCAGCTTGATGTTCAGCGTGAACGCCGAATACGAGTTGGGAATCGAATACAGGCGCGTCCGGTAGGCCTTCGGCAGCAGCGTTGCATCATCCAGCAGACCCATGAATGTACAAGGGTGGATTGCGCAGATATAATAGTCGCCTTGCAGCTCCCGCCCTTGCTTCGTTTCTATCCCGCTTATCTGCCCCCCAGCCGAATGTACGTGGGTCACACCGTCACCCGTTATCACCTTTCCCCCGTGCTTGCAGATATATTCGCTCAGCGTCTCTGCAAAACGATAGCTACCGCCGGCGAAGCGGCTGGCACCGTCGATGTATAGAGCAGAAATGACAGCATGAATGTAGGCCGGAGTCACGTCCCCGCGCCCCGAATACAAAGGGTTCATGTACGACACCACACTCCTCAGCTTCGCATCCGTCACGTAACTGCCCACAAAAGCGTCGGCCGACATCATGAACTCGCTCGAATGAACGGGTATGTGACTATCGCTCGGGCGAAGGTAAAAGAGGTCAATCTCATTTGCCAGACGGTAAACGGCATCTACGTACCGTTCCAGCGCTTCACGTTCATGAGGGAATTCCCGTGCCAGCCCTTCCACGAACTGCTCACGACCCTTCGATATACGGTACCGCCGCCCGTCCTCTGCAAAATAGAGCTCATCCGTGAAGGCACCGTCCAAGTCTGCCACATGCATCTCATCCAGAATGCCAAGATAGTCACAGAGCCTACGGATATTGCCGCCACGTTGCAGGCCACCAATCACATGCATACCAGTGTCGAACACTTCGCCGAAGCGTGTGAAACTCTGTAGCCCGCCACCCACTGTGGCGTTCTTTTCCACCACCGTAACGTTCAGCCCTTCTTTCGAAAGGATGGCACCCGTGAACAGGCCGCCAAGCCCGCCGCCTATGATGATTGCACTCTTATCCATGATTTTTCCTTATGATTTCACTACAAGTTACAATACTGCCTACCAGCACACCCATCATTCCGTGAGAATTCACATTCTGGCCTGCCAGAAACAGGTTCGGAATCTTCGTACGGTAAGGCACACGGCCGGCAGCACACAGACTTACATCCTTGGCCACACCATACATCGAACCCCACTCCGTACCCGTGTAGCTTGCGTAGGTCAGAGGCGTCGAGGTCCAGTAACTCTCTATGGCATCCAATACACCCGGGTGATGCTCTTCCAACAGCGATAGCAATCGCTCTGCATGCTGCCGCTTGAAGGCCTCATAATCCTCACCTCGTCGTCCAGTTGCCGTATGTTCCCATTGTGCCACGTCCGCATAGTTCATATACGAGATCACCTCCCCGCACCTCGCATGCTGCGGGTTCCTCTCGTGGCACAGGTGCATATACAAGAACCCCATCGGCCATTCTCCCTCCTCCCAAGAATAATGCTCGCATCCCCACGGCGACCTGCCCCGATATCCGAAATAATTACTTCGCATATAAGGAAGCCTTCCCTCCTTGAACTTCAAGTACACCACAAATGCACCCGTCGTCTCCCTCAAACTCCCAATACGCTTCCTGTACGCTGGCCTCAGCAGCGGCCCATCCACCAACTCCAGCAGCCGCTTCGGATGAATCGTGCTTACCACATAATCCGCTGGGTAGTATTCCCCGTCAGCTGTCTCCACACCGCGTACTGCGTCCTCCTTGCAGTCGATGCCCACCACACGTTTGCGTGTCAACACACCGCCCCCAGACCGTTCAATAACATCCCTCAGCGCACGCGCTATCGCGTCACTTCCCCCCACAATCCTAAAGGCACTTCGGTTATAGAAGTCCATGATAAATGCGTGCTGCGCAAAAGGAGTCTTGTCGCGCTCACCGGCATACAGCGGCAAATCTCCCACAAGCACATTCTTCAGCAACTCATCCTGAAACAGCTCATCGAGAATCTCATTGACCGGGCACTGCTGATAACGGGAATCCAACACCCGGTCACGCCCCTCGCTTTCCAGAGAGTTCAGTGCCGAGCTTGCCGAAATCTCACCTACAATCCGCATATACTCCGCCAATCCGTCCTTCTCCTTCGGAAAATAACTCCCCATCTGCTCCACGAAGGCCTCACTACCATTCGCAAAACAGAAACGTTCCCCTCCCAGCGAGATCACATTATATGCCGAGCTGTCAAGAGCACTCAGCTCTATCGCGTCCGCCACTCCCAAATACTCCAACATTCGTCCCATAGGCTGTACCGGAGCTGCCGAGCCGATGAAATGCATACCCGTCTCGAACTTCGCACCACTCCGCACAAAGCACTGCAGGCAGCCCCCAATCTGGGCGCCCTGCTCCAGTACCAGCACGTCAAAACCAGCACGCTGCAACAGGACACCGCACGATAGCCCGCCAAGGCCCGAACCTATGATAACAACCCTCTTTCCCACAACTATTAATATCTCAATCTTCCAATTATGAATTATGAATTATGAATTTTGAATTATCAATTATCAATTTCTAACTTTCAACTTTTCAACTTTTCAACTTTTAATTATGCTCTCCTCCACCTCCTCATATCTCCTTTTATAATACTTCCGCATCGCAGACGCCTGAGCTCTTGTCGACGACCCCAGCTCTCGCAATTCCGCAGCACTGATCCGCCCGTCGATCTCTACACGAATCACACCCCGATTCAGCAACCAACCACGTTTTGGCAGCACATAACCCGCACCATACAGCACCATCGGAACTATATCCAATCCAAGCATTTCTGCCAGATGGAAAGCGCCCTGATGAAAACGACTGATTGAACAGTCCTCAGAACGACTGCCCTCAGGATACACCGCAATACTATAACCCCGTTCCACAAGCTCACGCAGACGAGGCAGCACACCCTCGATACCATCATACACCGGCAGGAACTCTGCACAACGGATAAGGTAACCGTAAAACACATTCTTCCACACCCATTCCTTTGTCAGCACCACAATCTTCGGAGATTGAACCAGCAGAGCCAATACATCCAAATGAGACTGATGGTTACAGATGATAACCGCCGGACGATCGAAACACTCACCACCACGGTTCACTTCGCTATAACGCACACCCGGTATTCCATGAATCTTCAGCACCACACGCGACAGATACTGCAGCAGCTGATGCACTCGGAAGCGCTTCTCGTCTGTCTTACCCCCGATACTCATATACAGCGCTACACAGGGAGTCACGGCAACCATCATTATCAAAAAGAAAAGCAGGGAATAAACTGTCCGCAACAACCGTAAGCCGAAACGAAGCAATCGACGGGGATAACCATAGACCACAGCCAGGAAACAAAGCACCGTATTCAACAACGAGATACGACCAAAGTCCCTAAACCCACGGAAATGTGACACGCGCTCTTCACGAGGAGGATAATACACATCGATGCTCTCGCTCACCAGAGGCACACCAGCCCACGAAGCAAACACCAGCAGCTCAAGTTCTGCCTCGTAACCCGAAGTGAGACACCATAGACCACTCAGCCGCTTTAAGGAATACAGGCGATAACCCGTCTGCGTATCTCTCAAATACCGTCCCGTCTCTACAGCGAACCAGAAGTTGCTGAAGCCATTTGCAAACCGGCTGCCAAAGCTGCGGTCACAATCCTCCGCGAACTTCCTTTTGCCCACAATGATAGCATCCGGATGACGTCGGTTTGCCCGCAGGAAACTGGGGATATCTTCAGGAAAATGCTGACCGTCACCATCCAGAGTGATAGCGAAAGAGAACCCCAGCTCTATTGCCTTCTGGAAGCCCACCTTCAGGGCATGACCCTTTCCTGCATTCTTCTCGTAGACAACTAATGTGATTCCCTCTACAGCCTCCAGCAATTGAAGTGTGTCATCGGTGCAGCCGTCACACACGACAATGACATCGTCACACTCGCATAGTGTTCGTTGCACGACATCAACAATCGTACCCGAATTATTATAAGTCGGGATCACGACACAAATGCCGCGGTTATGGAGTAGCTTCTTGTTCTCGTTCATATTGGTTCTGGTTGCATCATCAGCGAGAGCTTTGCGTATTCTGCGCCATCATTGTCGGAAACCGTGATCTGAGCACGGACCACGTTCTTTCCGTCCCCTTCAGCGCTTACGCTTTCTGAAATCTTGCTGATGCTATAGTGTATCTCACGGATTTGATCCGGAGAGACGAGTTTCATAAACTTCACATTCTTGACGCAGATAATCTTCAGGGGCTTCTTCAGAGCTAACTGTAATAGCTCGTGGGCAATCTGTAAAATACATACACCGGGAGTGATTGGCTCCCCGGGGAAGTGGGCAGCGTAGATGAAGTGCCCCGCATTCAGCTGCAGGAGATAATCATGAGCGCCGTCCTCATGCGTTTCTCTCGTTATCGTATATAATTCATTCAGGAGTTTCATCGCTCAGTGGAGTAAACGTATATTTTAGCTGGTATTTCTTATTTTCGTAGACCACGTTCCCAGGCAGCTGCTTCACGATGGCCTTCAGGTCTTTTTTCAATTGCCTCTTGAGGTAGCAGCGGTTCATCGCTGGCATTATCTGAGTGAGCTTGATCCGTTCTTTATCCTTCTGGTACTCGAAGCTGAAGGTCGAAACGCCGAATTCATTGAATACGGCCCCTTTCGTAATGTCGCCTTCGTCGTTCAGAACACAGATTCCGCTAAGGTAAACCTGCCGCAGTTCTATCTGCACCAGATAGCGGCTTTGCTGTGCATAACCTGCCACGGACAGCAGCATCAGCAGTATCAATATTCTGAAAGACCTCCACCCGTACATAGTTATTCTACGTTGAAGATTTTTGCATCCACGGGCTTGTTTACCACCACATCCTGCATCTGGATGATTGTGTGGTCACCGTTCTTCTCGTACATCTCTACGGTGGATACGACCTGGTTGGCAACATCAAAGTGGAGCACCAGTCGATCCCACAGCTGCTTCAGCTCTTTCCGTTTGGGAACAAGTGTTGCAATATATTCGAGGCCCGTTCCCTGGGTACGCCCTGAGCTTACGGTTACTTGAAAGCTCTTGTTGTCCGTCAGGCATTGTCCTCGGAGGCTGTTCATCATCATCCGAGCAATCTCCATGAAGACTCTGTTCCTGTTCGCATCGATGACGTCCGTCCGCTGGCCGTTGCGGATAATCACCTGTTGGCGATTGATAATGAAGGTGTAGGAGTAGGGGGTGGTGTATTGCCAGAGCAGTTTGTCGGGTTGCTGATAAATGATCTTTCCCCTCGATACGAGCTTATCATTGAGCATCGCGATGTGCTTGGTCTGAATGAAGGTGCACTGGAGGCTCTGGATGCGTGAGCTGGCAGCGGAGATTTCTTGGATGATGGAGTCGGGCTGCGCCGGTATGGAGGGGGATTCGGCGGCGGAACCGCCGACTGCACGAAAGGCAATGAGGAGGAGGAAAAGGAGGATCTTATTCATTTTGCGATGAGATAACAGCCGAACATGATCAAAAGCGTCCCTATCCATTTAGTGGAGTCCACGCTCTCGTGGAAAACCACGATGGAAGCAATCATCCCAAAGACGTAGCTGAGGCTGAGCAACGGATAGGCTGATGAGAGGGGATAGTGCTTCAGGATATAGAACCAAAGTACGGTGCCTGCGCCGAAACAGATGCCAGCGAGGGCAAACTGCACATCGCAGAAGAGTGCTTTCACGAAAGCGAAGGAAAAGGATGCCTGTGGCATTCGCGCGAGTGCCAGCTTCAGGAATACTTGTCCTGCAACGAGCAAGAGGCTCTGGATGAGTGCTAAGGGAATCAGCATTTTAGGGTGGTTGGGATTGGGGTTATGTGTTAGGAGCTGCAAGGACTATGGCCATAGCAGAGACCTCGGGTTCTGCTGGTTTGCCGGCCCGTTGGCAGAATTCGTTGGAGAGGGGGGTGGACTCATCGAAGCAGCCGACTAGTATTGTTTTAGCGCAACCATTCCTTATCAGCCTTTCGGCATCACGCAAGGCCCAGGCAAGCGAGTCATCGCCATGGGCGTAGGTGATGTTGTAGCCATGACAATTGGTGCGGATGGCAATGGCAGAACTGAGGGTGTTATGGGTGCTCTGCATAAAGAGCGTGGGCTTCAGGAACTCTTCGTCGTTGTCGATGATGTCGTCGAGGAATTGCTGGCTACATTCGAGCATACCGCGTGAGGTGGCGGTGATGATGGCATCGGGTGTTTCGATGTTTGCTGCCTTGAGCGCCCTGCAGGAGCAGAGGATGGCGGCTTTCATCAGTTTGCCCATCCGTCTTGATTCCATGGGTGATACGAATTCTTTCAGCGCAGCGAGTTCTTCGGTGGAATGTATCTCGCAGCGGGAGATGGTGATGGAGGAGGACCCGGCGGACACGGACTGCGGAGTGGGGGAGCCGGACTGGCTCTTGGAGAGGATGAGGGCGGAGTCGTTGCCGCCAAATCCGAACGAGTTGCAGAGGACATGACTGAGTTGGATGCCTGAGCGGCCGAGGGTGGGGGTGATTCCTTCGGGCATCTGGTTCTTCCACCCTAAATTGCAAGGTGTGAAATCATGTTGGATGGCAAGGATGGAAATCACGGCTTCGATAGAACCTGATGCAGAGGTGGTGTGTCCGGTGAAAGGCTTCGTGCTGGATACCTCTGGCATCTGGTTTCCGAAGATGCGAAAGAGGGCTCGGCTCTCGGAGATGTCGTTATCGGGTGTGCCGGTGCCATGTGCATTGACGTATTGGATGTCGGCTGGATCGAGTTGTGCCATGGCGAGTGCATCGCGCATAACGAGGAATGCGCCTTCGCCATTGTCGGAGGAAGCGGTCTGATGGAATGCATCGCAGCGGTTGGCGTATCCGGAGATGTAAGCCTTTGCCTGTGTGCAGTCTTTCTGGAGTATGAGGAATGCAGCTCCTTCGCCTAAGTTGAGTCCTGCGCGTTTTTCGTCGAACGGTCGGCATGGTTCGGGGTCGAGGATCATGAGTGTGTTGAATCCGTTGAGGTGGAAGCGTGTCAGTGCCTCTGCTCCTCCGGCAATCACGATGTCTGCTTCGTTATTCTTGAGCATCTCTGCTCCCACGATGATGGCATTGAGTGCAGATGAACAGGCGGTGGAAACGGTGCAGGTCACGACCTCGTTCAGCCCCGCCATCGAGGCCATGTCGTGTGTGCTTTTGCCGCAATCGTTGTTCATGGGCAGTGAGAGCAGCGCATCGTTGGTCTTCATCTCCTGGTAGTACTGCTCGGTGACATCCATGCAGCCGACAGTGGTTCCTGAGACGAGTGCTACGCGCTTTCCTTCGAGTGCGACTCCCGCGTCTTGAACGGCCTGACGGATGGCGATAGCTCCCATCATAGCGGTGCGACTAACGGGTGCGCTATCTGATATGCCGAGGAGTTCCTTCATCTCGTCGTTCGACAACTTCACCTCCCCCACAGGCAGGTGGCTATGCTTGGATTCGAGATACCTCATCGGACCAACACCAGAGCGACCCTGCTGCAGAGAGCAGAGCACTTCATCTGCATTATTACCTATAGCGCAGACGATTCCGAATCCGGTGACGGCAATCATTTGGTTCTATGTTGTGCTACGTATTCAGCAATGGTTTTAACACTTGCAAAGATGCCCTTGGCCTCAGCAGGATTCTTCAGCTTGATGCCATAGTTCTTGTCGAGCAGCACGATGAGTTCGAGTGCATCGATAGAATCCAGCCCGAGTCCTTTGCCAAAGAGAGGCGCATCGTCCTGGATGTCTTCGGGAGTGATCTCCTCGAGGCAGAGAACTTCAATGATTTGAGTCTTCAGTGTGTGAATAAGTTCGTCCATTTTGATATATTTGTTGTAGTATGTTTTAATCATTTTTATTATCGACAGTTGGCCCTTCGGCTTTCAGCAGCTTCAAGTCAACTTCAATATGCTGCTCATCGGGGCAATCAATCCATCCGGTGAGGATGCAGCGGGCTTCTGCGAACGAGAGAGTGGCCTCAACCACTTGCTTCATCAGCTCCTCGTTGCGCTGGTCGAGGATATAGAGTGATGTTTCGCTCTGGATATGATGCCGAATGGCAATCTCGCCCAACATGATATTGGGCAGTGTGTAGAGGAATGTCGAGGGGCTTGCCAGCCCTTCGTTATGGAGTATAGCGAGATGTTTGCGATCTGAAAGAATCGAGGAGCTGCGATTGAAGAGGATGATTGCTGCCGGCTTTTCTTCAGCCTGGCTCAACAACAACTCGGTGGCGACAAAGGCGGCTTGGCTCAATTTGTCCATCTTGTAGAACCTCGGATAGTCTCCGATAGATTGCTTGTATGCTTCGAGAGGCGAGAAGTCTTGGTCGGCTTTCCATTCGCACAGGACGCTCACCTTCGGCATCCGTCTTTCCTGATGCTCAGAACGATACGCCTGCTTGGTATAAAGCATCGCGGCATTACATCCGCCAAATCCCGATGTTATTTTGAGGAAGGATTCGCGTTCTGTGTGCTGCGCTTCTTTGCAGATGCGGATACGGCCGCTCACTCCCTTCTCCTCGAAGCCGCGTACTGGCAGAACAAGGTGGTCATCGAGTGCGCGCAAGGTCAGGATGGTCTCGAGTAATCCAGACGCTCCCAAAGTATGACCGAAGCACCCCTTGTAGGCTGACACCCAGACAGCCGATAATCCACATTGCTCAACAGCCTTGCTTTCCATCTGGTCATTGAACATCGTTGCCGTTCCATGGGCATTGACGGTGGCCAGCGATTGTGGCGGGGTATTGCATAGCGTGAGCTGGATGGCTTGTTTCAGTCCCTCGCCCTTGGGGTGAGGTGCGCTGAGGTGGTAAGCATCGTTGGTGGCTGCTCCCCGTACGATGGTCCATTCCCCGCTGTGGCTTTCGAGTGCGTGGTCTTCGTCAGGAAAATGTTCCAAAATCATAGTGGCAGCCGCCTCGCCCAAATTGAGGCCAGTCCGCTCTAAATCAAACGGACGGCAGGGCAGGGGAGAGAGCGACATGAATGACCGGAAGCCCGAAATGGTGAATTCCGATACCGTATCCGCTCCGCATACCACCGCCTTGTCATACACGCCAGCTTCCAGCAAACGCATAGCGATGAGTTGTGCTGAGACACCGGAGATACAGGCATTGGAGACCACAATCGGAGCTGTCGTGAAACCGAGATGTCGCGCAATCTTCAGGGCCGTTTCACCAGGAGGCAGATAGTGGCTAGTGCCTGACTCTGTGTCGCAAAGTTCTGCAACATTCGCTTTTGTGGTGCTAAGAACGAAAAGTGTTCGGGCATCAGAAAGATTGATAGGTGCTCGTGACAACGCTTCTTCCACCGACCGGATAACCATCGATTCGAAGTGAGTGAAGCCCCCGATATGCATCTCTGCCCGTTGCTCGTCTGTAAAAAGGGTTGCGGCATAAGGTTCCTCTGGACAATAACACCTCAGAGCAGACCCTCCCTGGCAATATGCCTGAAAGTTCTGCTCTGTCGTCCACCCTATGGGCGAAGTGATGTTTGTCGATACAACCTTTACCATACGCTCCTCCTATGCTACGCCAACGGCCTGCTTCCATTCTTCGTAGAACTTCGGACAGTACCAAATCAGTTGATAATTCCGATCCATAAAGACCTGCACCGTAGAAGCCGTCAGGCAGACTTCATCCGTCACGCTGTCGCGGATCTCGTAATCAAAGATGATTTTTGCACTGTACGTCGGCCGGTAAGTAATCTTGATGATGGGCTTCATGCCATAGACCAATGGCCGTTTGTATTTGATATTCATCTCCACTATGGGCGCAAAGATCTGCTCGTCCAGATATCGCTGATACGACAATCCGTATTTCGTGCCAAACGCTTCCCGCGCATCCTCTAAATACAAAGGATACGCTCCGTGCCACACGACATGCATCATGTCTATCTCGCTGAATCTTATTTCAAAAGCCTTTTCTAAAGTCAACATCAATCGTATTCTTTTAATTCTTTTCCTGCTGTTTATCTCTTATTGCCAGCTTGACATCGGCGGTTGCTGCCACCACGGTCTCACCCTCCTGCTGATAGGTCACTTCCGCACGGGCCAGCGTCATCCCGAAAATCTCCTCCAGGATATCCACCCGCGTAGTGATGGTGGAGCCGACAGGAGGCAGCGAGAGAATCCTGAAATCACGGATAGCACCGATGAAGCCTGTCTGGACGTCTTTGTGCAGGATGTATTTATTATAATATCCAATCCGCGCAGCACAGGTCTGGGCAATGTTCTCCATCATACCAGAAGCTGAGAACCGGCCGTCATCCACAAAGATATTTCCTTCCTTGATTTCGGTCTCCGTACTCGACGTCTGCAGCTCGAAGTGCGTCAGCACACCGATCATCACAAACGGCTCCTGCTGAGGCAGGATTGTATGGACATCTATCGTCCGCAAATATGCTTCCGTGGGAATCTGTGTTTCCATCATTGCCAGAAATCAAAGAAGTTATACCATTGGGTGGGATATTGCCGTACACGCAACTCCAGTTCATTCACGTAGGCATCCGAGAGCTGCGCTATCTGCTGCTTCCTCGGCGCCGTGTGATCATAATGCAGGGGCGTTACGTAGATTCGATACTTCGTCCAGCCCTCCTTCATCACATTCACCGCTAAGACCTCCACGTCTCGCATCGAGGCAACGCTGAACGGGCCCTGCGGAAAGCGGGCATTGCCGCCCAGAAACGCGTGCGCTATCACCTTGCTGGAACCGTGGACCCGGTCTGTGGGGAAGCTCACGATTTCACCCGATGACAACGCCGAGTCGATTTCAAACAGATGATCCATATCCTCGCGCATCAGGATCATGCGGATATTCGTCCTTGTGAACATCCGCATCCGGTTCATCATCACCGAAGCCTTCTCACCACCATACACCACAGCGTTGATTCGCTTCTTGTCCGAGACCAGCGTGTAACCCGCAATCTCGTAGTTACCGATATGAGAACTCAGGATGACAAAACCCTCATCGCCGGAAGCCAGTGCATCGAACGCCTCGAAGTTTTCGATTTCTACCTGAAACCGCCGGCCGGCATACATCGCGAACTTGTCGATGACCACCTCCGCAAAGCGGCAGTGATTCACGTACGTCAGCCACATCGATCGTAGACAGCCCAACCCCAGCATCTCGTGGAAATAACGATAAGCCGTTCTCCGGCTCGGGTTCAGAACCAGGCAGACAGGAACCACAAAAACGTAGGCCACGATATAAAGGATGCGTACATCCACCCAACGCAGCAGCTGGATAAGATGCCTGTGCATCCATCCGTTACCATACGTCGTTCCGGCCCACGCTTTCTCGTCTTCCACTTATCCTACCTTCGATTCAATATAATCACAGAACTTCGAGAACGTGTCAACGCCGGCCATCTCCTCGGCCTTCAGCTTAAAGCCAAAGGTGCGCTCCACGATCACCACGATGTCCACGAAATCCAGACTGTCGATACCCATATCCTCCTTCAGCTTCGCATCAGGAGCAATCTTATCTTCGTCAATCTCCAGTTCCTCTACAAGGAAACTCTTTACCTTCTCTTCAATTTCTTTACGATTCATAATATTTTATTTTAATTTTCAATTTTCAATTCTCAATTTTCAATCTATCAACTTGTCAACTCGTCAACTCGTCAACTTCTTAATCACCAACGCACTATTCGTTCCGCCAAAGCCAAACGAATTGCTCAGCACCGTATTCACCGGCATGTCAATCCGGCTGGCCGCAATCCTGAGCTTGGCCGAATATTCGTCCGGATGCTCGAAATTGATATTCGGGGCCACAAAGTCATGCTGCATCATCAGGATACTATAGATGATTTCGCTCGCGCCGGACATCCAGCACTCGTGACCCGTCATCGACTTGGTCGAACTGATCCAGGCCGGGCAGCCGTCGAACAGGCGACCCAGTGCAATGGCTTCGAACATATCACCCTGAAGCGTACTCGTCGCATGGGCATTCACGTAGTCAATGTCGGCAGCCGTCATACCAGCATCGTTCAGCGCACGCATCATCGCCGTCATGCTCCCCTCGTCCGAAGGCTGAGAGATACCACAGCCGTTGCCCGAGAAGCCATAGCCCACGACCTCTGCAAGGATTGTCGCGCCGCGCTTGATGGCGCGTTCATACTCCTCCAAAACCAATGCCGCACCGCCTCCGCTTGGAATCAGACCGTCGCGGTCGCGGTCAAAAGGACGGCTGGCCGCTGTTGGCGCATCCATCCGCACGGAAAACGCGCCCAAGGCATCAAACGTGGCCATTGAATAATAATTCGTCTCCTGGGCACCACCGCACAAGATCACATCCTGCAAACCCTGCTTGATCAGCAGATAGCCTAAACCGATGCTATGGCTGCCACTCGCACAAGCCGCGCTAAGCGTGAAATTCACACCGCGAAGATGGAAGATGGTGCTCAGGTTCATTGTCACCGTAGAGTTCATCGACTGGAAGATAAGACCATAACCCAACATCGCTGAATCATGCTTCTCGTCCATGATCTTTGAGCTTTCTATCACTGGCTTCGCTGATGAGTCGTTGCCGAAAATACAGCCTACCTCGTTCTCCAGTAAATACGCATCATCCATACACGCCTGAGCCAGAGCCTGACGGCTCGCCATATAGGCATATTGCGCCTCCTCAGACATTCCCGCGCGCGTATGGCGATCCAGCATTTGCTTCGTGATGACAGGCGTTTCCACAACTCCCGTCAGACCCGAACGGTAACCATAGGTCAGACGGTCGCTCTCAAGACCAATACCGGATTTCCCCTCATACAACGAAGTCTTCACCGTTTCTAAATTTGTTCCCAGGCACGACCAGATGCCCATGCCCGTGATAACAACTCGCTTATTCATATCCTCTATGTGTATAATCCGCCATTGATGTTGATAACTTCACCAGTGATATAGCCGGCTGCCTCCGAAGCAAGGAACGACACCAGCGATGCCACTTCCTCTGTGCGCCCGAAGCGACCCAGCGGGATCATACCCTTCAATTCATCCATCGGCAGATCCTTGGTCATATCCGTAGCGATGAAACCCGGGGCCACGGCATTCACCGTCACACCCCGCGGCGCCACTTCCAGCGCCAGGGCCTTCGTGGCACCTATCAAACCGGCTTTCGCTGCGCTGTAGTTCGTCTGACCCTGCATCCCTTTCACTCCGGAGAGCGATGCAATATTGATGATCCGGCCACCGCGTTTCCGAGGCATCATGTGCTTCAGGATACGGCGAGTGATATAGAAAAAGCTGTCAAGAGACGTCCGCAAGACATCAGACCATTCTTCGTCCGACATCATAAACATCACATTGTCACGCCGGATGCCTGCATTGTTGACCAGCACCGACACATAATCATCCGGATGCGCCAATTCCCAAGCATCCAGCGCCGCCTCTACCTCATCCTTACTCGTTACATCAAAGGGCAGCAGCTCACCGCTGACACCCAAAGCCTCTACGGCAGACAAAGTCTCTTCCGCGGCCTCTTGATTAGTCTTGTAATTGATAATAACAGGGAACCCCGAACGAGCAAGTTCTATGCAGATCGCACGGCCAATACCACGGGAACCTCCTGTGACAAGAGCGTATTTCATTCTACTTTCTCCTTTATTCTAAATAGTATGCCACAAAACTGAGCAATCAAAAAAGTATGCTCAAGGCTCGAAACAAGTGCAAAGATAGCGACTTTATTTGAGTTGGCAAAAAAAAAACAAAAGAAAGTACTTTCTCAAGCCCAAATAACAGCAAAAAAACTCCTTTCTGCCCCTGTCAGCCTTACTTTACACCCACAATCTTGTCACTTCCACCTCCCCAGTGCCCCTTTCCTGACAATTCATCCAACGACGTGTCGGATCATCTCAGATATAGAAACGTTGCCCGCGACATATAGTCAGTTTTTTTGAATAATCTCCTTTATTTGCATGGTAATACCTTGCGTAATTAATAATTAAAAAAATGAACTGAATCCACAGCAAGGATTATCAATATCCTGTAAAACAGACATATATGTTGCAGTACATTTTCAGAAAAATGTGCTGCATGCAGTAGATTTGTTTGCCGAATCGAGTTGAAAGATGTTACAAATCTACAATTTCAACGCATATTGCTTCTCGCTCGCAGATTAGAGCATATTGATGAGTTCCACTGCTGGAACTGACGAATTCCACCGCTGGAACTCGCGAGTTCCACTACTGGAACTCCACAATTCCACCCTTGGAATTTTCTGGAACTCAACTTTCCCACTTCCTCTTCAACACCACAAAAATTCATCATAAGTATAAAAAATGATGTTTACGGACAGATAAATCTACTGCAAATAGCATAGGTTTTGAAAAATCTACTGCAATGTAACTTGCTGTTATATAATAAGCTACAGGCCTTTGCAGTAGATTCAGTTGATTTTTTTATGGTTTTATTACGCGCGTATATAGAATTAACGCTACACAAAACCGCCCCGCTGTCATATCCTGACTGCGAGGCGATGGGAAAAAAATCAATTTGATATACTCGCACCGCAGGCTTTGAGTCCGGCAATGATGCGGCGGGTGGCTTCGTTGAGGCGGGAGCGCTGGGTGGCGATGTTGATGCGGAGGAAGCCGGAGCGACCGTACATCTCACCGGGATTCACCCACACGCGGTGCTGGGTGGTGAGGTAGGTGGCGAGGGCCTTGGAGGTGGAGAGGGATGAGGGGGAATTCTGGTTAAGGGTTAAGGGTGAAGGGTTAAGGGTTGAGGGTGAAGGGTTAAGGGATGAGGGGGAATTCTGGTTAAGGGTTGAGGGTGAAGGGTTAAGGGTTGAGGGGGAAGGGGTGGGGTGCAGCAGGGAGCGCACGTCGAGCCAGGCGAGGTAGGTGCCTTCGAGGCGGGCGAGGGGGAGGTGGGGGAGGGCTGCCTTGAGCTGCTGGCGGAAGGTGCGGTAGTTGTCGTAGATATAGGCCACGAGCTGGTCGAGCCACGCTGCGCCTTCGGGGGTGTAGGCGGCCTGCAGGGCCACGGGGGCGAAGATGTTGATGTCGCAGGTCTCGTTGTCGTTGATGGCGCGGTCGATGCGGCGGCGCATGGATGAGTCGGGGCAGACGATGTAGGCGGTCTGGAGGCCTGCGATGTTGAAGGCTTTGTTGGGGGCATTGGCGACGACCCAACGGCAGCCTACTTCCTCGGCAATGGTGGCGAAGGGGACGTAGGGACGACCGAGCTGGGGGTCGACGAACTCGCAGTGGATCTCGTCGGAGAGGACGATGGCATCGGCGCGCTTGCAGATCTCTGCCATCTTGCTCAGCTCCTGGGAGGTCCATACCCGGCCGGTGGGGTTGTGGGGGTTGCAGAGGAGGAAGAGGCGGACGTCGCGGGCACGGATGGCTTCCTCAAAGGCTTGGAAGTCGATGGTGCTGGTCTCGGCCTCGGGGTCCCATGTCAGGGGGAAGTCCACGAGGGGGCAGTGGGCATTGCGGATGCTGCTGAAGAAACAGTTGTAGGCGGGGGTGAAGGTCAGCACGGCATCGCCCTCGCGGCAGAGACCCTGGAGGATGGCGCTGACGGCGGGGACGACACCGCTGGTGTATTGGATCCACTCGCGGGGGAAGTCCCAGTTGTGACGGGTGCGGTTCCACCAACGGATGGCGTCGTAGAAGCCGTCGGGCACGAGGCCGTAGCCGTAGATGGGGTGGGCGGCGCGGCGCTGGATGGCGTCGGCAATGCAGGGTGCTGTCTGGAAATCCATGTCGGCGACCCACAGGGGGAGGATATCGTCGGCGGGCATCTCATCCCATTTGACGCAGTCGGTGCCGAGGCGGGTGGTCAATTTGTCAAAATCCATTGTTGTTAAAGAAAAATTGATGTCGCGTACCTAAAGGCACGCATATTCCTTGTCCTTGTGTACCAGCCATTCTTCAAGCGTGAAGCGTCGCAGAGCGCCGAGCGGAAATGGCTGGCTACCAATATCAAGCCCCGCTGGGGCATTATGAATTATACATTATCAATTATACATTATCAATTATTTTGTTTCAATCTTGCAGTTGGCGGGTTGTTTGATGTGCTGGTCGATGGTGATGTGTCCGACGCTGTCGGCGAGGATGTGGCCGCTGATGGGGTTCTTGATTTCGGTGATGGCACCGCTGATGGTGGCCTGGATGTTGCTGGAGTCCTCGAAGGCGCGGTCGCAGGCGGGGTCGAAGGTGCAGTCCTCGAGGGTGAGACCGTCGATGTAGCAGAGGGGCTGTTCGCCTGCGATATGACAGCGGACGAGGCGCAGGTTCTTGCTGTGCCAGCCGAGGTACTCGCCGTCGAGGTGGGAGTCGTAGATGGTGACGTTCTCGGTTTCCCAGAAGGCATCCTTGGTGACGATATGGGCATTGCGGATGACGGCATTGCGGACGTACTGGAAGACGTATTTAGAGTCGCTCTCGAGGCCGTCGACATCGATGTTCTCGCAGAACATGAAGGGGTAGGTGCCTTCGTGGAGGCGAACGTTGCGGATGACGAGGTCGCGGACGCGCCAGAAGGTCTCGTCGGCATCGTTCATCTGCACGTTCTCCAAGGTCAGGCCGCGCATCTCGCGGAAGAACTTGGGGGCATCGATGATGCAGTCGCGCATGATCATATCGTTGCTGTACCAGATGGCAGAACGCGAGCCGACCTCGAAATAGCAGTTGGTGATGAGCGAGCCGTCGACGTGCCACCAAGGGTATTTGCCGATGAAGCGGCAGCGGTCGGCTTCGAGGCGCTGGCAGCACTTGATGCCGCTCTCGCCCTCGGTGATGGTGATGTTCTCGAGGCGGGTATCGTGGATGGCGAAAAGGGGGCGCTCGCCTCCGAAGGATAGGTCTTTGATGAGTTTCATTGTTGTACTTGTTTTGATGAGCGTTTTATTGTTGTGTGGTTTTGACCTTGATTTTCTTCAGCCATCGACCGAACTTCAGGCGCAGGAGGAAGATGATGCCGCGGAAGGTGAGTTCGACGGCCATGCCGAACCACACACCGTGGAGGCCGTAGCGCGGTGCCAGGAGGGCGGCGAGGGTGACGCGGACGGCCCACATGGAGAAGAGGTTCATGAAGGAAGGGCGGCGGGTGTCGCCGGCTCCCACGAAGACACTCATGGCGACGATGCTGGCGGCGAAGCCGGGTTCAGCCCACGCCTCGATGCGCAGACATTCGGTGCCGAGCTGGCGCACGGCTTCGTCGGGGGTGAGGGAGGCCATCATCAGGGGGGCCGCCATATACATCACGGCACCCATCAGCGTCATGACGACGATGCCCAACAGGGTGGTCATCCACGCAAAGCGCTCGGTCAGACGGCGACGTCCGGCACCGAAGCTCTGTCCGACAAGTGTAGTGGCCGCCTCGCCGATGCCATATCCGGGCATATAACACAGGCTCTCGGCCGTGATGCCCAAGGCATTGGCGGCAATGGCTACGGCTCCGAGGGGAGCGACGATGATGGTGATGGTGATCTGGGCGACATTCATCAGCACTCGCTGCAGGAAGATGGGGCCTGCGATGTTGCCGGCTTCGCGCAGCACGGGTTTCTCGGGAACGAAGGAACCGGAGTGACCCACCAGACGCAGCTCGGGACAGCGGACTACAGCAAACCAGAGCAGGTAGAGGGCGATGATGGCCTCGGCTGCCAGGGTGCCGACGGCGGCTCCGGCAACGCCAAGGCCTGCGCCGGGGAGGGTGAGTTCGATGTTGGTTGAAACGTTGAAAAATGGGAGATGGATGGTGCGCGTTGGGAAGATCAGCAGGAAGTTGAAGAAGACATCGAGGAAGCACATCACCATATTGGCCAGCGACGGTACCTTGATGTTGCCGGCGCAGCGCAGCATGGACGCAGCGAGCATATTGATCATAGACAGCGGGGCACCGAGGGTGAAGATGAGGAAGTAGAGGGAGGCATCGGCGCAGATGTCGTCGCTGCCGCCTAACCAATGTGGCAGGGGGAAGGAGATGAGGGCTCCGACGGCCATGGTCACAGCAGCCAGCGCCAAGGAGGCCAACAGGCTCTGGCGGAAGACGGAGCGTGCTCCGGAGATGTCGTTGGCTCCCACGCGATGAGCCACCTGAACGGAGAAGCCGGTGGCGGCGCACGAGATGATGCTCCAGAAGAGCCACATCGACGTGGCCACAATGCCAATACTGGCTGAGGCGCGAGCTCCCAACGAACCCACCATGGCATCGTCGATGTAGAACATGAGGATGGACGATATCTGCGCGAGGATGGCGGGAATACTCAGCAGCGCCGTCAGCTTCAGCTGGTCGGCGGTGGAGAGCTTGCCACCCTCACGGATGCGTAACAGGAGTTCGTCTTTTGTGTTCAATTCCTGAATTCTTTAATTATCATATTCTTTAATTCTTATTTTCACCTTTTCCTTAAAACGGGAACCAGACGAAGGCAGCGGCGTCCCAAAGGGCGTGGCTGACAACGATGGCGGTGAAGTGGCGGGGAAACAGGCGGAAGAGGCCTCCCCAGATGACTCCACAGACGAGGGCAGCCATCACAAGCATGAAGTTCAGCGAAGGAATGTGGATGAGGGTGTAGGCTGCGGTGGCCAGGAGGAAGCCGGTATTGGGCGACCAGCGGGCGGACAGGCGGCGCTGGACATAACCGCGCCAGAAGATTTCCTCGCCGGGGCCAATGATGCAGAGCAGCAACAGGGAAATCAGGGTGGGAGAGGTGCCGCCCTTGATGTCGTAGATGAGGTCCACCTGTGGGCGGGCGAAGTCGAAGAGTAGCTGTGATAGCTTGTCGCCCGTCCAAAAGACGAACCACAAGACCACGGCAATGCCGAGTCCTGACAGCAACTCGCGCCACGAGAACGTCAGGTCGGGCTTGCCTCCGAAGTATATGGCCAGCAGGGTCAGCGTCAGTGAGGCGGCGGTCATCATCATCCAGAAATTGATATTCAGACCCAGGTAGGGAAAGAACATCAGGAACCAGAAGATGGCGGCGAGGAGGATGGAGCTGAGGAGGAACTTCATGAAAAGTTGAAACGTTGAAACGTTGGAAATAAGAAAATAAGAAAATAAGAAAATAAGAAAATTTGTAATCTTACTTGTTAATTGCTAATTGTTAATCTGTTCAAGTTTCGCTTGTGATGCCGTAGGCATCAGACAATGGTAGCCAGCCATTTCAATGGCTGGTAATGAGGATGTTAACGGATAGCGTGCCGTAGGTACGCGACAGGGATTTGATGTCGCGTACCTA